>JAEEGK010021916.1_pt1 | contig 13466 bp, 13 predicted proteins | sample 8958771 | NCBI WGS metagenome assembly JAEEGK01 (sample SAMN16246547, study PRJNA631951) | gut metagenome | biome: gut microbiome; feature: rumen; material: SC-attached | host: Bos | place: Iran: Karaj | collected 2018-10 | reverse complement strand
TTTATCAATGGGCTTCTTGACAGGCTTATCCTCGAACTTAGGTCGGCAGGCAAGATAGTGAAAACCGGGAGGGGACTCTATCAAGCCGACTTTGACGAGAAAAGGGAGGAAGAATGATGCGTAACAAATTGTTTTTACTGATTGCCGTCGTGCTGGTGCTGTCGTCATGTGGCGGTAAGAAAGATGACGTAGGGTTGGACCTTATACACAACACAAACACCATTGACGGCAAAGGCAGCGGCGAGAGAATGCCCTCCATCAAATTCGACCGCGACGTGCACGACTTCGGACGGCTGACACCGAGCGAGAACGTATCGTATAGCTTCCATTTCACAAACGTAGGAGAAGCAGACCTTCTGATAGGTGGCTGCTCGGCGACATGCGGCTGCACGGTGGCTGACTATCCGAGAGAGCGCATAGCCCCGGGCAAAGACGGCTACGTAAAAGTCTCGTTCAAGTCGGCAGGCATGAGCGGACGTCAGGTGAAGGAGGTGACGGTGATGACCAACGGCGACCCCGCCCGTGTGAAGCTGCGCATCATGGCGGAGGTGGGGTTTTGATGGTTAAAAGTTAGAGATTAATAAATTAACATCTAAAATACAATGAACAGTTTACTTATTTTATTGCAAGCTACGGGGCAGCCCAAAGGCATGGGAACATCGTTGTGGCTGATGATCGGTATGATCGTGCTTCTGTGGATTGTGATGATGCGTCCGCAGCGCAAGAAAGCCAAAGAAGAGCAGAAATTCCGTGCAGGTCTCCAGAAAGGCGACCGTGTGGTGTTCAGCGGCGGCATCTATGGCAAGGTACACTCGGTCGAGGAGAACACCGTCGATGTCGAGGTGTCGAACGGCGTGGTGCTCACCGTCGAGAAGGCCATGATACAACCCGCCCCCGAAGAGAAAACCCAGCAGGAAAAGAAGTAGTTGGCGGCGAGCAATATGTAATCATCTCAACGCTCAAACATCGTCATGCGCCAGAAACTACATCGTTACCGTCAGTTCTTTGTCATTTTGGCAATAATGACGTTGGTGTGGTTTGTGGTTGATATGTCAAGCATGCGCACCTATCAAACAACGGTCAGGGTAGGATGCGTTGGTGTCGACACTGCCCGTTATGTGATGACCGGTGGCGACGAAGAGTTGCCGCTCAGCGTTGAGAGTGACGGCTTCTCGGCACTGATGCACCACCTCACATGGCGCCATCGAACAATGGAAGTCAACCTCTCGGCGTGGGAACTATCCACATCCGACGGCAGGATTGCCGTCGCGAGCGAGACCTACAAGGAAGAGCTGCAGTACCGATTCTCTCCCCTTGGACGGAGCGAGATAAAGATGCAGAAAGACTCGCTGGTGTTCACATTCAGCGAGCGTATGCAGAAAGCCTACCGACCGCAACTGACAGACATCTCTTTTTCCTTCGCCGACGGCTACGGCCTATGCGGAATGCCTTCACTCAAGCCCGATTCCGTATTCCTCTACGGCAGCGACGAGTCGCTTGCAGCGATAGAGTCGCTCCGCACGCAGCCAGCCGAGATTGCGGTGGGCAAGGGTGGTGGACAGTACACGCTCAAGCTCGTACCCGTATGGAACGACTATCCCGACGTGAGGGTGTCGCAGAGCGAGGTGCTGCTCACCGTGCCGGTGGAACCGTATATCGAAGAGTCGCGCACGCTGAAGGTCGTCTGCGAGGGCAACAGCGCCTACGAGCGCATAAAGCTCTACCCCGACGAGGTTGTGGTGACCTTCTGGGTGCCGCAGAGCCGCTATGGAGCCGACATTGCTGACGACTGCAAGGCTGTCGTGCGGCTGGATGACGCCGGCGGAGCACAGGAGCTGCCTGTCACCATCACCGACTTTCCCTCCGAGTTGAGGATAAAGTCGGTCGAACCCGAGTCGGTGCAACATGTGATTATTAAGTAATTGGTGATTATGTGTCAGTTATAATGAAACGGATTGGACTTACCGGAGGCATTGGGTGCGGCAAGAGCACCGTGGTAGCCGAATTGCGACGGCAGGGGGTGCCCTGCTTTGTCGCTGACGAGGTGGCCCGCGCCTATTACGACGACCCCAACTTCGTCGCCCAGGTGCAGTCGCTATTCGACAGCCCAGTCCTCACCGCCGACGGCAAGGTGAACCGCAAAGCAATCGCAGCAGCCGTCTTCTCCGACAAATCCAAGCTGCAGCAGCTCAACGCACTCATCCACCCTCGCGTCATGCATGACTTCGAGCGGTGGTGCAATCAACAGCAAGGGCAACCGGTGGTGTTTTTCGAGAGCGCCATACTGTACGAATGCGGCCTGGAAAAGGCGATGGATGCGGTGGTGGCGGTGTACCTGGAAAAGGAAGAACGCATACGCCGGCTCATGGTGCGTGACCACTGTGCAGCCGATGCCATCGAAGCCCGTATGCGCAACCAGATGCCCGACGAGGAAAAAGCCATGCGAGCCGACTACGTGATATTGAACTACGAAGGCAACCCAAGGGAAAGGCAAGTGAGAAGGATTGTAGAATTGTTGATAGGGTGACAGATTGATATGGATTGATGTTGACGGTGGATACTATACAGTTGATACATTTAAAATAAGCATAGCACAATGATAAAGAAGTTTTTGGTTCTAACTTTGGCGGCACTCATCTCCATTGGGGGTGCCAGCGCCCAGCACAAGCACAAGCGCCACCACAAAGACAGACATACCGTCGAAGCCGTGAAAAAAGGTGCGTCCGCCGAGCAGTGGGCCGACTCTATCATGGCCAAGATGAGCCTCGAGGAGAAAGTGGGGCAGCTGATGATGATTCGAGTGCCGCTCAATATGTCCAAGAAAGGCGAGTCGAAATTCGTCGAACTGATAAAAGACAACCACGTGGGAGGAGTGTGTTTCTTTGCAGGCAGCTCGGACGCACAGTTACGACAGACCAAACACTTCCAGTCAATCACGAAAGTGCCCCTCTTCATCGCCACCGATGCCGAGAACGGCCTCGGGATGCGACTGAAAGACTGCTATGCCTTCCCCAAGCAGATGCTTATGGGTGCCATGCCGCACGAGTATGACAATCTCATCGAGCAGATGGGAGCCGAAATCGGACGCCAATGCCGGGAGTTGGGGGTGCATATCAACTTCGCCCCTGTGGTTGACCTCAACTCCAACCCCAAGAACCCCGTCATCGGCATGCGCTCGTTCGGCGAGGATAGAGAGTCAGTGGCGCAGAAGGCTGTCGCCTATATGCGTGGCCTCCAGAGCCAAAGGGTTATGGCTGTGGCGAAGCATTTTCCCGGACACGGCGACACCAAGTCCGACAGCCATTTCGACCTTCCGGTCATCAACCACACAAAGGAATACATCGACACCGTCGACCTCTACCCCTTCAACACACTCATCAAAGCTGGCGTCAAGGGAGTGATGACAGCCCACCTGCAGATAAACGCTTACGACAACAGCCCCAACCGCCCCTCGTCGCTCTCCGAGAAGCTGGTGCAGAATCTGCTGCGCGAGAAGATGGGATTCAACGGACTCATCATCACCGACGGACTCGATATGAAAGGTGTGACCAAATACTATGCCGACGGCGAAGGTGAGCTGCAAGCCATGAAGGCCGGCAACGACATTCTCCTTCTGCCGCCCGATGTGGAGAAGTCCGTCAAAGCCATCGTATCAGCCGCCAAAGACAACGCCTCCGTGAAGAAGATGGTCGAAGAGCACTGCCGCAGGATTCTTGTCTCAAAATACAAGTCGGGACTTGCTTCTCAGGAAATGCCGAACAGCTTTGACCCGCGGGAGCGTCAGAGCCTCTGCGACAGTATCTCTTACCAGATGGCGCTGCACTCTGTCACCCTCATCAAGAACAGCGGCAAGCTGCTGCCCCTGAAGAAAGACGCACCCATCGACACCACCAAGATAGTGGTCTTCTACGAATCGCCCTACAAGATGATCAAACGCATGGGCGCCATCGACTCGGCGCAGGTGGTGGTGCTCGCCTACCAGGACTGTCCCGCCACACGCAAGGCTGTGGACGACCTGCTGCACGGACAGGCGCAGTTCGAAGGCCGTCTGCCCGTCACCGCGGGCATCTTCAAGCGGGGTCACGGGCTTAAGGTTGACCTCTCTACGCCATACGACCGCGTGGTAGCTGCCGGCATGAAGGCCGAATGCTTTATGGCGATAGACAGCATAGCCCTCAACGGCATCAACGAGAAAGCCTATCCCGGTTGCCAGATTCTTGTGGCCAAGGACGGCAAGGTGGTTTACAACAGAGCCTACGGCCGTCAGACCTACGACGCCGCTTCGCCGTCAGTCGATACCAACACCGTGTACGACATCGCCTCGCTGACCAAGATGACAGCCACCACCCTAGCCATCATGAAGCTGGTTGACACCGAGAAGCTGAAGATTGACGACAAACTCTCGCGCTACCTGCCCTACCTGAAACACTCTAACAAGAAGAACATCACGGTGAAGGAAGCGCTGAGCCATATTGCAGGCCTCAAGGACTACGACGCCTATTGGAAGCAGGCTCGCGAAGAGGAAGACCCCTATATGTCGGTGCTGAAACAGATTGCCAAGAGCCCGCTCAACAAAGAGAAGAAATATGTGTATAGCGACTTGGGATTCATACTGCTGGGCGACTTGGTGCGCATAGTGAGCGGCGAGACCGTTGACCACTACGTGGCCCGCAACTTCTACAAACCGATGGGGTTGACACACACCGGATACTGCCCCCTCGAGCACGGGGTGGACCTATCTATTATAGCGCCCACCGAACTGGACACCGAGAACCGGGGCGGGCTGATACACGGAACGGTGCACGACCCCAACGCCAACGCGATGAACGGCATTGCCGGCCACGCCGGTGTCTTCTCGTCGGCCACCGAGCTCTACCCCCTGATGCAGATGCTTTTGAACGGAGGCGAGTATGAGGGCAAACGCTACCTCAGCCGCGAAGTGATAGAACTGTTCAACCAACGGCACTATGCCGAACGCGGCAACCGCAGGGCGCTGGGCTTCGACAAACCGATGTTCAACCCCACCAAAGCAGGGCAGACGGCTGTCGAAGTGTCGCAGAAGAGTTTTGGACACACCGGATTCACAGGCACCATGATATGGGTCGACCCCGAATACAACCTTGTCTATATCTTCCTCTCCAACCGCGTCTATCCCAACGCCACGACCAACAAGCTGGCTAAGATGAACATACGCACCGAAATACAAAGTCTGATATATAAGTCGATGAAGAGAGATTGAAGAAGTAAGAAACACTGACACATTAACAAATTCACACATTTAAGCTATAATAAGAAGATGGGAATCGGAAAATGGATATTGACGGGACTGGGATGGGCGGTCGGAGGACCGATTGGAGCCATCATTGGCTATTTCATCGGATATTCCATCTCTTCGTCGTTCAAGAGCGACGAGGACGCACCGCGCATAGATGAGCCGCCACGCCGACGTGGTCCCTACCACAATACGGGTTCCGCATCTGACATCCATGCCGCCTTGCTGGTACTCATAGCCGCCGTGATGAAAGCCGACGGACAAGTCAAACGCAGCGAGCTCGACTATGTGAAGCAGTTTCTGAGCAAGAACTACGACGGAATGGAGGCTCGTGACATGCTGATCATGCTACGCGACATAGTGAAACGCAATATTCCCGTGCACGACGTCTGCCAGCAGATAAAGGTGAACACCGACTACACCACCCGCTACCACATGGTGGACTTCCTTTGCGGACTTGCCGAAGTCGACGGAGACTTCGACATGAAAGAGCACAATGTGATAAGGACTATCGTGGTGGGGCTCGGCATCAACGCGGCTGACTTCGCCTCGATTTACGCCCGCCATGCCACCACACGCCGCTCCTGGTCGGACTATACCGAGAGCTCCCGTTCCAGCAGCAGCTACAACGACGGCAGGCAGCAGTCATACGCACGCACGGACAACAGCGGACGCGACCCATACAAGATACTTGGCATCGACAGCACAGCCACCGACCAGGAGGTCAAGAAAGCCTACCGTCGCCTCGCCATGAAATACCACCCCGACCGCGTCGAGACCATGGGCGAAGAGATAAAACGCAACGCCGAGCAGCAGTTCAAGATAATCAACGAGGCCTATGAGACCATCTGCCGCGCAAGAGGAATAAAATAGACACATAAACCAAATACCTTCACAAAAATGAAAAAACCACTGAAAATAACCCTTATCGTTCTCGGCTCCATCGTCGGACTCATCCTCCTCGTCGCAGCCCTTCTCTCCCCCGTAGCCACCGCTTACGTCAACCGCAACGGCGAGAAACTCGTCGGACGCAAGCTCACCGTCGACCGCATCCGCGCCAACATCCTCACCGGCCATGTTGCCATCCACGGTCTCAAGCTCTACGAGGACGACGCCATCACCGAGTTCGTCACCTTCGACACCCTCGACGTCAAAGCGCGCCTCCTGCGCCTTGTGGTCAGCGACCTCTACTTCTCCCATATCACCCTCGTCAACCCCAACGTGCGACTCGTGCAGAACGGCTCCCATTTCAACTTCCAGAGCCTCATCGACCACTTCAAGTCCGACGACGATGATGATGACGACGACGACACACCCTCTAAGTGGGACTTCTATTTCTACAACATCCGGCTCGCCGGCGGCGAAGTGCGCTACAACGACATCCAGCGCGGCAGCGACTGGCGGCTCAAGGGTCTCAACCTCGAGGTGCCGGGCTTCTGCATCGGTGCCGACGAGAAGACCGACGCCGGCCTCTCAGTCGAGCTCGCCGACGGCGGTCGTCTCCATGCCGACGCCAAATACAACATGGAACGCAACGACTTCGAGGCCGTCCTCGACCTCTACGGGATCAACATGGCGGTGGCGAAGCCCTACGTCACCGACGTGCTCAATGTCTCCAACGTGACCGGCAAACTCTCCGCTCACCTGCGTGCCGAGGGCAACCTCGACCAAGCCGCACAGATGAACATAAGCGGACGAGTCGATATGGCGGGGATGAACATGGTGCTGAAGGACGGAAGTTCCTTCTCCTCCTGCAACAAATCTTCCGTGACTGTGCACAGGGTCAACATCCACGACAAGGTCTTCGACCTCGACAGCGTGACCTTCACCGGACTTGTGGCACGATTCGACCGCTATGCCGACGGCAACAACTTCTCGCGACTTATGGTGAAGAAAGAGCAGCCCGCCGACAGCAGCGACCTAGCTGCGGAAGAAGAAGAAGAAGAAAAACAGCACGAAAGCGACAGCAGCCGCCCCTCGGGTGCGAAGTCGGTAAAACTCACCGTAGCCCACCTGCTCGTCTCCAACTCCAGCTTCACCTATGCCGACCATACCCTGCCCGACGTCTTCGAGTTCCCTATGTCGGACCTCTCCATCCAGTCGGACAACCTCTCGCTCACGGGCGACAACAACGCTGTGCTCAAAGCCTCGCTGCCCGGTGGCGGCCACGTAAGCCTGCGCTGGAACGGCAACATCCTCGACTGGAAGCAGCACCAGGACATCATGCTCCGCATCAAAGGACTCGACCTCAAACGCATAAGCCCCTACTCGGTAGCGTATTTCGGACGCCCCTTCACCGACGGCACCTTCTCCTTCTCGTCGCACAACACACTCAACAACAGCCTCCTCAACGGCAAAAACCGCGTCGATATCTACAAGGCCGAGGTTGGCGACAAACGTCACGACGTCGATGCACAACTCAAGATACCATTCAAGGCTGCGCTCTATGTGCTCAAGGACAAGGACGAGAAAATCCTCTTCGACCTCCCCATCAAAGGCAATATCGACAACCCCGAGTTCAACTACATGAAGCTCGTATGGAAGACGCTCGGCAACCTGCTGGTCAAGGTCGCCACCTCGCCCATCCGCGCCATCGCCAACGCTATGGGCATGGGCGAAACCCCGGAGTTCATCAAAATCGACCCCAAGCAACGCGACTTCACCTCTGAGCAGTACCATCAGTTCGCCGAACTCGCCACCATCGTCAAGAGTAACGACGGTGTGCGCCTCACGCTCGACCAGCAGGTTGACAGCACCGACGACAGCGAGATGCTTGCACGCTATGCGCACCGCAACGAGCTGGTGCTGCAGTACATGACAGGGCAGGAAGGCGTCTCGGCCGAGCAGATAAACGTCACCACCACCATGACGACAGGCCTCAAGCAGCAAGGCTATGCCGTCATTTCCGAAGCGAGCGACGAGTTGGAGGAATAAACGGCGAAATCCCTAGCCCACGAACATCTTGTAAACCAGGCGGCAGAGGTAGCCGAGAGCCGAACCCCCTTTGGTCACGGCGGTGAACTTCGCCATTACCGTTTGTTGGAGCTCGGTGTTGTGGTTGGCAACCGAGTCGACCATCGAGTGCCAATGAATTTTCATGGTTGATTTTTGGGGCGACCTGTGATTTGTGACCAGAGTTGGAGTCACTGGTGTTGGTTAATTAATGGGTTTGATTTTTGTTATTACGTGCTTACGTTTTTACGAAGGAGGGTGTTGGTTGTTTTTTCCGTTATAACGTACTTACGATATTACGATTTTACGATTTCCACATTTTGACCGCGAAACCACCACCCGTCTCGCAAACCATCAGAATTTCAATATTCTCTACAAGGCCTCAAAAAAACAAAAAAATTCGTAGACCGCAATGTGACGGTTGTATCTTTGCAAAGTGGATTGGAAATGGTATTGAAGGTTGGTACCTGCTGCGGAGCCTATGATTTTTGATTTGTCGAGGCGACTGCTGTAAAGTCGCTTTTTCTTTGTATATTTGCACGCCAAAACTTGATGATTATCAAATGAAGAACATAGCAGTCATATTGGCTGGTGGTTGTGGAAAACGGTTCGGTTCAGAAGAGCCTAAGCAGTTTGCATTGATTGGTGGACGCACGGTGTTGGAACACTCGGCGGCGGCCTTCGCCGAGGTGGAGGGCATCGACGAGCTGTGTGTGGTGTCGCATCCCGACTGGATAGAGAGGGTGGAGAAGATGGTTTCTGGGTTCAAGGTTCAAGGTTCAATGTTCAAGGTTATAGCGGGGGGTGACGAGAGGTATATGTCGAGCCTCAACGCCATCATGGCTTATATAGACTGTGACGACGACACAAACCTCGTCTTCCACGACGCTGCTCGTCCCAACGTGGACCGCTCTACGATAGCGGCGGTGCTGAAGGCACTGCAACAGTATGAGGCGGTGGGTGTGGGGGTGCCTGCTACCGACACGCTGTGGGAGGTGGCTATCACCAACGAGGCGATGGAGCGTACTCCCGAACAGCCTTACACTCTCTTGCGGGTGCCTGAACGCAAGCGCTACTGGATGGCTCAGACTCCTCAGGCCTTCCGTCTGCCGCTGATCCGCGACGCTTACCAGCGGGCTCTGCAAGACCCGATGTTCCAGGCTACCGACGACTGCGGTGTGGTGGCTCGATACATGCCGGAGGTGAAGATACACTTGGTGAAGGGGACGGCGGAGAACATAAAGCTGACTCACCTACATGATTTGAACACTTTGAACTCTCTAATATCTGAAAGAATATGACAAACGTGAAATCGATTTCGAGGACTCTGATTGTCGATGCGGCGTTGCTTGCGACAACTTGCCTTATCCCGGCGCTCTCTCATCTGCTGGCGTTCCCGCTCTACAAGCTGAACCCTATGCTGCTGGTGCTGATGGGCGGCATGATGCTGGTGGACAGCCGTTGGAATGCCTATCTTATGGCGCTGCTGGTGCCTTTCGTTACCTGTCTCGTGGTCGGCATGCCGACGGTGAGCGGGGCGTTCTGCATCGCGCTGGAGTTCGCCACGGTGGTGACGGTGGTGTCGCTGGCGGCACCGCGTGCCGGACGGCGTTTCTGGACGCTGCTGGCGCTTGCATTGGGTGCCATACTGGCGGGCAAGGTGGTTTACTATACAGCCAAATGGCTTATCGTGCGTCCTGACCAGCTGGTCACCACGTCGCCTCTCGTCCAGGTCGTAAGCGTGCTGGCGATAGCCGCGCTCTTCGCCTTCGTCGTTTCCCGCAGGAGGAGCTCTTAACGAAAACGATAACGATAACGAAAACACACCTACACACCTACACTCTTACACCCTTACACCTTTACACCTTTACACATTCATACATTCACACATTAACGAATTAACACATTCCCAAGATATGTTACGTACAATCAGAATAATCTTTGCACTGTTGTTCTTTGTAGGGATAACACTGCTCTTTCTTGACTTCACCGGCGTGGTGAGCCTCTATCTCGGCTGGATGGCGAAGGTGCAGCTGCTGCCTGCGGTGATGGCTCTGAACGTGGGTGTGATAGTGGCGCTGGTGGTGCTCACTCTGCTTTTCGGCAGGTTCTACTGCTCGGTGATCTGTCCGCTGGGTGTAACCCAGGACTTCTTCGCCAGGATTGGTAGCCGAGTGAAGAAAAACCGCTACCGCTACCACAAGCCTCTCACCTGGCTGCGCTGGGTGGTGTTCGCCCTCTTCGTGGTGGCTATGGTGGTGGGACTTAACGCAGTGGCGGTGCTCATAGCGCCCTACAGCTCGTATGGCCGCATGGTGAGCTCGATAGGGCAGCCGGTTTACATCTGGCTGAACAACCTGCTGGCTGGCATCGCCGAACGGCATGAGAGCTATGCTTTCTACAGCGTGGAGGTGAAGGCTGTGTCGGCGGTGACGCTGGTGACGGCCTCGGCGCTGCTGGTGATAGTGGCGGCCTTGTCGCTCTGGCGGGGGCGTCTCTGGTGCAACACCATCTGTCCGGTGGGCACGCTGCTGGGCTTCGTGTCGCGCTGGTCGCTGATGAAGCCGGTAATCGACCACAGCAAATGTGTGGAATGCGGCCTTTGCGGAAAGAACTGCAAGGCGGAGTGCATCGACACAGAGAACCGCAAGATTGACTATTCGCGCTGCGTGGGTTGCATGGATTGCATCGGCAAATGCCACGCGGGGGCGATAGGGTATAAAGTTCAGGGTTTAAAGTTAAAAGATAATAGTGGCGAGGTGGATTCGTCGCGGCGGAAGTTCCTGGTGGCTACGGCTGCCGTGGGGACGGCGATGGCGCTGCAGGCGCAGGAGGAGAACATCGACGGCGGTCTGGCGGTGATCGAGGACAAGGTGATGCCGGAACGCAAGACGCCGCTGAAACCTGCCGGTGCGAGAGGTCTGCGCCGTTTCTCGAAACGCTGCACCTCCTGCCAGCTCTGTGTGACCGAATGTCCGAGCCATCTGCTGCGTCCGTCGAAAGAGCTTTCTACGTTGATGCAGCCGGAGATGTCCTTCCACGACGGCTACTGCCGTCCGGGTTGTGTGAAATGCTCGCAGGTGTGTCCAGCCGGCGCGATTGAGAAAATATCTGCCGACGAGAAGAGTGCGATAAGCATAGGCCACGCTGTGGTAGTGACGCAGAACTGCCTCTCGGCACAAAGCGACAAATGCGGCCACTGTGCCGAGGTGTGCCCTGTGGGTGCGGTGACGATGGTGACCGACCCGGCTACGGGATTCGAGATACCCTCCGTCGATGAGAACCGCTGCCTGGGTTGCGGAAAATGTGAATACCTATGCCCGTCGCGTCCGCTTTCGGCGATATTCGTGGAGGGAAGGGAGCAGCATGTTAATGTTTGATTGCTTGATTGCGTGATTGCTTGAATGAGTGATTGCTTGAGTGCGTGAATGATTTCAATTTTCAATTCTCAATTATAAATTCCTGTGGATAGAAGAGACTTTTTAAAGGTGATGGGTGGCGGTGCTGTGGCTACCGCTGCTGTCATGACGGGCTGCAAGCCTGCTCCCGAGACTTCGGCCGAGGGCTTCGCCCAGGGCGAGGTGCCTACCGACAAGATGACCTACCGTACCGGACGGCACGGCGAGAAAGTGTCGCTGCTGGGTTACGGCTGCATGCGCCTTCCGACTGTGGGCAACGTGAGCGGCCGCGAGGATGGGGCTGAGCTCGATCAAGATCAGATAAACCGTCTCACCGACTACGCCATTGAGCATGGGGTGACCCTCTTCGACACGGCTCCGCCTTACTGCAAGGGCCGTTCGGAACACGCCATGGGCATCGCCCTGAGCCGTCATCCGAGAGACAAATACTACGTGAGCAGCAAGATGTCGAACTTCCCTGCCAGCACCTGGAGTCGCGACGCGTCGATAAAGATTTACCAGAACACGCTGAAAGAGCTGAAGCTCGACTATATAGACTTTATGATGCTCCACGCCATAGGTGGCACCAGCAAGGACCTGAACGGCAACGAGCTCAACCCGATGGAGGTGTTCGAGGCGCGTTTCATAAACAACGGCATCCTCGACTTCCTTATGGAGGAGCGTGAGAAGGGGCGCATACGCAACCTCGGCTTCTCTTATCACGGCGACGTGAGGGTGTTTGACCGTGCGCTGTCGATGAACGACACCGTGCATTGGGACCATGTGCTGATTCAGCATAACTATGTCGACTGGCACCATGAGGCTGTGGAGCAGGGGGGCGACGCCGACTCGGAATACATGTACAACCGCTTGGCCGAACTCGACATTCCGATATTCGTGATGGAGCCGCTGCTGGGTGGCTCGCTGGCGACTCTCTACGACGCGGCGGTGAAAGAGCTGAAAGAGAAAGACCCTCAGGCCTCGATAGCTTCGTGGGCTTTCAGGTTTGCAGGCTCCCAACCTCGCATACTCACGGTGTTGAGCGGTATGACATATATGGAGCACCTGCAGGACAACATCCGCACCTACTCGCCGCTGAAACCACTCAGCGATGACGAATACGCCATGCTCGAGCGCATTGCTCACCAGTATTCCAACTTCCCGACGGTGCCTTGCACGGGTTGCCAATACTGCATGCCCTGCAAATACGGAATAGACATTCCAGGCATCTTCTCGCATTACAACAAATGTGTGAACGAGAGCAATGTGGCGCTGGCCGACGACGCCGATGCCGACAAGAAGGCTTACCGTCATGCAAGACGTGCATTCCTGGTGGGATATGACCGGAAGGTGCCGCGCCTGCGTCAGGCCGACCACTGCATCGGATGCGGCGAATGTGTGCACAAATGTCCGCAGAAAATTGACATCCCGGCACAGATGAAACGTATCGACGGATATGTCGAGAAGCTGAAGTGACTGTAGGTGTGAAATGACGCCAAAAGGGGTCGTTTGTCAAATGTAATTTGAATTTTAAACTTTAATAGATTTATGAAATTATTGTTTTTGGGAACCTGGGAGATAATTGTCATCGTGCTTGTTGTGCTGTTGCTTTTCGGTGCCAAGCGCATACCCGAGCTGATGCGAGGCATGGGCAAGGGAGTGAAGAGCTTCAAGGACGGCATGAAAGAAATAGAAACAGACGACGAGGAAGTGAAGAGTGAAAAGTGAACCGATGACCTTCTGGGACCACCTCGATGTGCTGCGCTCGTCGCTGATTCGTATGGCGGTGGCCGTTGTCGTATGTGGCATCGTGGCCTTCGTGATGAAGTACGAACTATTCGGGG
>JAEEGK010021915.1_pt1 | contig 13466 bp, 15 predicted proteins | sample 8958771 | NCBI WGS metagenome assembly JAEEGK01 (sample SAMN16246547, study PRJNA631951) | gut metagenome | biome: gut microbiome; feature: rumen; material: SC-attached | host: Bos | place: Iran: Karaj | collected 2018-10 | reverse complement strand
TACATCATATTTCTAAATTCATTATATGTTAATAATGTTTTAAGCATTATAACCAATGCATCTAAATCATTTTTACCATATTTATAACCATTCTCATCTTTTTCAATATTAAGTTCATAATGGATATTAAAATCAGGAATTGATCTTTGTGTTCTATAATCAAATAGAATTTCTTCATGCGCACATAAATTTCTAAAATTAGCTATGATTGATAAGAATAATATCAATGTTGCAGGATCAATATTATATATATCAGCTATATCCTTTTGATCTTCATATTTCAATATTGCATATAATTCTGATACAATACCAAACGATAAGACTTTAACTAAAATCCACATCGGTATATATCCATATTTGTTAATATAATGCATTGTTGCAGTATGTTTTTCACCATTAACTCTTATTTGCCTTTTCATCTTGCTTATTACATCATTAACTTGGCGTCTTCTTAAAGGATCTTGATTAAAATTATCTGCATTCAAATAATCTTTTTCACGATAACCATATTTTTTGGATAATTGATAACTAATTACTGATTTAATATTGTTTTCAACAATCAATAAATTTTTAAAAAATATATTACGTATTCTTCTATCAAAATTAAATACAGCATACAACTCTTCAAACGTTGTACCTTCTAAAAATATGTCACTACCTTTTTGCTTAGTAAACATATGCCTATAACCATTTATGAAGAAATAATTTTCTTTTAAAAGTATTTTTTTTGTAGCCTCTTCATCTTTAATAACAAGACCACGTTCTTTTAAAATGTCAACTTGTTCTTGTAAATTTTTGAATACCTTGTTTGCCATATCATTCACCTATTTAATTATATCATATTAATGATACAAAAAAAAGATAATGATTACTCACTATCTAATAAATTTAAATGTTTTAAAATAAATTTAGCCATTCCTTCATCTTCTACAAGTTTAACATAAACTTTACCCGCATTTTTAACTTCTTCCAATAAATAGAACTCTTCATTTAAATTTTCATTCTCATCAGCACCACAACAAACATAGAAATTTTCATTATTATATATAGCTTGATGTATTATCATATATTTTTGATTGTCAGTGGTAGTGATTATTTGATTAATTCTATTCTCCATTTTTATTCTCCTATCTTATAATTATCTTAAATGTTTATCGTAATTTTCTTCTTGTGCGAAATCATTTAAACTTAAGCTTAAAGTATTTTCTAACGGATCAAAGTCAACAGGAACATTTTCAGGGGTTTCATTAACAACTTGTTCAGGTATTTTAACATCCAAAGTTTCAATTTCAGTTGTAGGATATGTAGGAACACCAAATTGTGGTATAGCTTCTTCCATATCAATACCATTTATTATATCATTTTGAGTTTGAATACTTTCAGGAACACTTGTAAACACATCAAAATCATATGCAGAAACTTCTTCTGCTGGTTTAGCTTCAGTAACCTTTTTTGTCATAACAGCAGATATACCATTAGCTGCAATTTTTGATTTTAATTTTGCCAATAAATCTGCTTGATTAATTGATGGATTTATACTTGTTGAATACCCTACTACTTCTATGTTCATATTATCATAACTCCCTTACTATCATCATTGTATACACTTTTATTTTACCACTTTTATATATGTTTTTCAACTATTTTATTGATATTTGGTAAAATACCTTACTATACCTTTCCTAATAGTTGCGACCATCTGATCTTGAAATTTATCATTACTTAAATTACTTCTATCAATCTTATTACTAATGAATCCCATTTCAATTAATACACCAGGTATTTTGACTCTTCTATATAAATAACCATTGCTTATTTTTGAATACTTTCTACCCGTTTTAAACTCTTTTCTTAGCTCATCTTGCATTATCTTAGCAATATTAATATTATTTGTATTAACATCATCATAAAAGACTTGTGCACCTGACCATTTTGTTTGCTTTGTAGCGTTTAAATGCAAGGATAAATATAGATCACATCCAGACTCATTAATTAACTTGCTTCTCCTATATAAATCTGATCTTTTTCTGTTATTAGCGTTTTTTAAAGATAGGTCATAATCATCATCTCTAGTCAAATATGCTATACCACCATAATTTTCTATTTCTTTTTTCAGTTTCTTAGCAATTTTCAGATTAATATCTTCTTCTTTAATTCCTCCATAGAAAGCTCCAGGATCCACTCCACCATGTCCAGGATCTATATAAATACATTTGTTTTCTAATGAATTACTTGCACTCACGACACCAAAGATTAAAAGCGAAATTATATATGCTGCTAACATATTCAAAACATATTTTTTCATAATATCACCACTATATTTTATGACAATAAAAAATAATTATTGTTAAATCAATAATTATTTAAATATATTCCACGGCTTAGTATTTGGTAAATTCAAATTAAATTCCATAATTTCTTTAGTTATAGGATGAATAAATGAAAGTGAGTATGCAAATAAAGCAATTTGCTCTCCTACTTTACTATTCTTATTATATTTTTGATCACCATATAATGGTAAATTTCTAGATGAAAATTGTACCCTTATTTGATGTGATCTGCCTGTTTCTAATTCAATATCAACCAAAGATAAATTATTTTTATATGCTACTAGGTTATAAGTCAAGCTAGAATCTTTGCCCATAGGACTTACTTTAGTAATATTTCTTTTACTATCCTTAAGTAATTTATCAAAAAATCTAGCACCTGGCGCATATCCTTCTACCACCGCGTAATATTTCTTTTTGAATTTCTTATCCCTTACCTGCTCTGATAATCTAGACGCAGCTTTAGAAGTTTTAGCAAATACCATGACTCCACCTACTGGTCTATCTAATCTATGAATTAATCCCAAATATACATTACCAGGTTTATTATATTTTTTCTTCAAATATTCTTTTAGCATCGAAAGCAAATCCATATCTTTAGATTCATCTTCTTGTACAGGTATATTAATAGGTTTTTCTACTACTAACACATGATTATCTTCATATATTATATTAATCATTACTACTCCATCTTCCATAAATACCACATGGCAAAATCAAATTATCTCTTTTGATTGGTAGGCCTACTTCCCCACTTTCAACCATACCATTTGGATATTCTTTTAATATAGTAGTTTTTAATATATTATCAAGTACTACACTGGAAATACCTGTAGTATATGAATTTATCAAAAAGAATAATGGTTCATCACTTAAAATACTAAGACAAGCCTCTATAAGTGTATATAAATTATTTTCAAATTTCCAAGTCTCACCATTAGGACCTCTACCATAACTAGGAGGATCCATAATGATTGCATCATATTTATTTCCTCTTCTCGCTTCACGAAGTACAAATTTCAAACAATCATCAACAATAAATCTGATAGAGTTATTTTCAAGTCCACTTAATTTCATATTTTCTTTTGCCCATTCAATCATACCTTTAGAAGCATCAACATGAACTACATCAGCTCCTGCATAGCTTGCAGCCATAGTAGCACCACCTGTATATGCGAATAAATTAAGTACTTTAATTTTACGATTACTATTTTTGATTTTTTCAATAATAAAATCCCAATTTGTAGCTTGCTCAGGAAATAATCCAGTATGTTTAAAATTAGTTGGACTAACTTTAAAAGATAAATCCCTATATTTTACTACCCAATAATCTTCTAATCTCTTTTTAAAATCCCAGTGTCCACCGCCTTTATTACTACGGTGATAAAAACCATCAGGATTTTTCCATAATGAAGTATATTCAACTTGCCCCATAGCCTGTGGATCAGGACTTCTAAGTATTATATTGCCCCAACGTTCTAATTTTTCACCATTGCCCGCATCAAGACATTCATAATCTTCCCAACCATCGCTTATTTTTAACATTCTATAACCCCCTATAATTATATTTCAAATAAAGTTTCCTTAAAACATATGATATTAAAAACACTAATGATAATAATATTAACATCCATAATACTGTCATTATTAAAGCTTGCTCGCGCACCATTAAGAATGGATATGGACCTTTCACTACTTCAAATATATTTAAAGGAATCAATACGAAGCCATATAAAAGCGTAAATCCCATACCTATAATACTATCTTTTACTGTGATTTTTCCTATATTATCATATACGAAGAAACTTATCAAACTGATAATCGGACATAATAAATGATGATAAAATAGTGGCCCTTTAAAAAGTAATAGCGAAAAATCATAATTATACATCGGTATTAATATAAATAGTACAACAAAGAATGTTAATGTTAGACATATATTAGATACATATTTAAATAACATAACAACTTTAGGCACTTTTCTATTGGCACCTAAAAACATTATAAAAAGTACAGATGCAACAAGCGCAATAAAATTACTATCTTCAGTATAATATTCAAAGTTTATCGTATTATATTCAATTATTGATAATATAAATGCTATACATTCAAATATTATTAATAGCATATTCAATACTAATGAAACTTCCTTCTTTTTCATAAACACCTCTTTAATTCTTTTCTATAAGTTCTATTTTATATGGTAATTCTTTATATTTTTGATAAAAATCTTTTGTAGATATTTCTTCTACATTATATAATTCTTTTAATGTATCCTTAAGTTCAGTTTTATCACTTTCAATTATCCAAATTCTACCCTTATATTGTTCAATAAATTCTAAATCATTTAGCACATACATATGAGGTTCAAAAGCTTTATAAGCAATATCTATTCCCCAATGATCTTTATTATAAAAATATGATTTATTATCCTTATATTGTCCCAACAAAGTAGTTATTGCTGAACCAGACATATCATCATATAAAATGATATCATCATCACCTAGATTCTCATATAAATAAGTTATATGATCATAATTATGCTCATCATATGCATTATTTATATTCGCATTCATATTTTGTGTTCCTAACAGGAATATCAAAATTAGTATAGGAACAACTATATATTTATTTCCAGTTGATAATGTATAAGATAGATAAAATATGATAAGACCTGATATTATAATTAAGTATCTAGCATATAAAATAGGTGACGCAATAAGTGATATTAATAATGTCACTAAAACAATTATTAAATATATAAAAGCAGAAACTAAACTAATAGTCCTAATTTCCTTATTTTTAATTAGTAGATAAATCGTATATAAATATAATAATAAAGCTATAATAAATGTTATCCATGATTCAATATTTGTTTGAAATTGTGCACCAACTACTTCATATAAAGTTCTTGGAAAAGCAATAGTGATCCAAAATCCACCGCCAACTGAAGTTAATTGTGTAATAAAGTATGGTATCCAAGGAATATATAAAATTATTTGTGTAACTGCAAGTATAATGAACTTCTTAAGCATATCATATCTTTTAGATCTAATTAAATATATAAATAATGCTATATTGCAAACGCCAGCTAGCATAAGGCCATAATAGTGTGTATATGCTAACATAAGACTAAATAAAGCAAATTTATATATACTTTTGCCACCATCATTTTTATATACTCTATATGCATAAATAAGCATTAATGAAGCAATTAAAAGTCCAAATGAATACATCCTAATTTCTGATGTATAAAGACTTGCTATAGGTAAGAAATATACCAAAAAAGTAAATATGATTCCAGTTTTTTCACCAAAATCTTTTCTAATATGTGTCATACCTAAAATTCCTAAAATAACATAGCATAGCCAAGAAAATATTCTATAGCATATTATACTGTTACTTCCAGCAATTAAATATATTAAATGCAAAAAGAAATAATATAATACTGGATGAACATCATGACCACCAATTACCCATATATCCTTAAAACTATGTGATGCTAATGAAACAGAATATGCCTCATCAAACCATAAAAGATTATGAAATAATGGTAATAATAAAAATATACTACCAAATATTATTAACGCTATATGTATATGTTTTAATTTAATCTTACTAAACATACTTACACCTCAACTATTAATAATTATACCATAAAGAATATATTTTCACTAGACAATTCTATTATTGACTATAATAAAAAGCCAGCATAAACTGACTTTCCATATATTATCTCTTTGAGAATTGTGGTGCACGACGAGCAGCTTTAAGTCCTGGTTTCTTTCTTTCTTTCATTCTTGGATCTCTAGTTACAAAACCAGCTCTTTTTAAAATTATTCTATAGCTATCTTCGTTACCTTCATTTGCTTTATCATATTCTAATAAAGCTCTTGTGATACCTAGACGAATAGCACCAGTAGCTCCTGTAAAACCACCACCACTAACGTTTGCTTCGATATCAAATGTTTTTTCATTATTTGTAGCAACTAATGGTTGCATTAAATCCATAACATTAGTTTCATAAGGGAAGAATTCTCTTACATCTCTACCATTAACAGTAATTTTTCCTTTTCCTGGAACCATTTTTACTCTTGCAACAGTAGATTTTCTACGACCTGTACCAGTATAAACTTTTTCCATAATTCCCTCCTACTTAACTTCCATTTCTTTTGGTTGTTGTGCTGCATGTGGATGAGTTTCACCAGCGTATACGAATAATTTCTTATACATAGCTCTTCCTAATCTTCCTTTTGGAAGCATTCCTTTAACAGCTCTTTCAATCATTTCTTCTGGATATTTTTCAACCATTTCTCCAGCAGTTCTAGTTCTTAATCCTCCTGGGAAATCTGAATGGTTGTAGTATTTCTTATCAGTTAATTTCTTTCCTGTAAGATTTACTTTATTAGCATTAACAACGATTACATAGTCTCCACAATCGATATGTGGTGTATAAGTAACTTTTCCCTTACCTGTAAGTAAGTTAGCTACTTTTGTACAAAGACGTCCTAATGTAACGTCTGTTGCATCGATAACATACCAATTACGTTTAACTGTTTCCTTTTTTTCCATGAATGTACTTTTCATAATTTATTTTCCCTTTCCAAATGTCCGTCTTCAGAAACTTCCCACATTTCATCAGATTTCAATTTAAAAAATGTACCATTTAACATTATATGTGAATAATGTCTTAAAGTCAAACATTTTTATATATTTTGTTATATTTTACTTATAATTTACCTTTGTTAAATATAAACCACATGCAGGTGCTGTAACATACCCACATATATTCTTCTTAGCTTCTAATGTTTTCTTAACTTCTATAGGTTCTATCTTATTTCTACCTACATCAATCAATATACCAACTAAGTTTCTAACCATATATCTATAAAAGCTTTTACCATCAAATTTAAATTTAATAATATTATCTTTTTTAGATATAGATATCTTATATACTATACTATTATAATTTTCTCTTTCACCAGCAGTAAAAGCTTCATAAGAATGCATTCCGCATAAATACTTAGCAGCTTTTCTCATTTTACCTATATTAAGAGGTTTATTATAGTTATATATATAATCATTTGTAATAGGATTATATTCTCCTACATTTAAATAATATTCATATGTTTTAGAAACGCAATCAAATCTAGCATGAAATTTTTCATCTACTTCTTTAACATAATTAATATATATATAATCATCTAATAAACTATTCATTGCATCTCTTAATCCATCACATGGTATATCATGGCTTAATTCAAAATGAGCTTTTTGATCTAACGCATGAACACCTCTATCAGTTCTTCCTGCACCTTTAATAGTAATATCTTCTTTAGATACTTTCTTTAATACTCTTTCAATTTCGCCTTGTACTGTATTTAACTTAGGTTGTCTTTCAAATCCATAATATTTGGATCCATCATAACTAATACTTACTAAGTATTTCACTTTCCAACACTCCTATATATATCCTTTAATAATTCTTTATTATCTAATGTAACTTTTAAATCCGCACCTTTTCTATTAGCCATATTAATAAATCTAATAATCTTAGGTTCATCTATTTTAACCGGTTCATCAAACACATCTTTTAAGAATCCACGATAAACTTCTTTTTTATTGTTAATAACTATTAATTCATCAACTAAACCATCTAAGAATAATAAATCTTTAGTTATAACAATTATATTTTTATCACTTTTACATAATTCTTTAATTATTTGTTTAATATGTCTTACTTCTTTATAAGACATTCCTACTTCTATATGATCAAATATAATATTATCAATATTATTTAATAACACATATGTTAATAATACATATTTAAATGTTACTTTACTAATATCTTTAATCTTATAATTTAATACATTTTTATCTAAATCTAAGAAAGCAAATATATCATATATTCTTTTATTCATTCTTAAATGTCCACCATTTAAGAATTTAGATACTTTCCATTCATCATCATAATTAATACCATATGTATCAATATCATATAAATTTAAATCTAATAAGTCTCCATAAAAACCTACTATCTTTCCATTTCTAAAATCAGCAGGTATCTCTTTTGAATATACTATTTCCATATTTTAGACACCAACTTTCCTTCATCAGTCATTACTTTATCAAGTAAATCATATAATATTAAGTTTTGACTTAAATCAACAACAAATGGTAATTTTAATCCAATATATGGCATAATACTATTTCCATTTAAAACAGATTGTACATTCGAATTCATAATTGACTTAAAATTATTCATTACAACTACATTGTCAGCTCTAAGTAAGAATTCAGTATTAGTAGTAACATATATTAAACTCATACCTTTTTCTTTTATATAGTCTAATAATTTATCTATTCTTTTATCATCTAAATAACTCATTAAATCATCTATAGCTATTATTTTAGGATTAATTATTAAATACGAAAGAATTTTAATCATCATTCTATCTTCCATATATAAACTATCTAAATATTCATGTTCAATCTTTTCTAATTTAAAGTATTTTAATATATCTTTAATCTTAGTAGTTATTTCAGATGGACTATATCCTAATTCATTTAAATGATAAAATAATTCATCTGTAACGGTATCAGTATAATGAATATCATCATCTAATACACATACTAGATTATTTCTTAGGAAATCAATATCATATTCATTAATATTAATATCATCTATATATAAATCAGAATTATCTATTTTATTACATAATTTTTTTAATAAAGTTGTTTTACCAGAGTTAGTTGGACCAATAACGGCAGTTATTAATCCATTCAATTCTATATCAACATCCATTTTCTTAACTACTAACTTATCCATATTATCCCCTGCCTAATAAATACGCTTTTTATTATATCATTAAATAGTAAAAAAAGAACCATAAAATGGTTCTTTATTTATTTTTTATAACTTTAATTATACCAGTTTCTGATTCCTTTTCATGAACTTCTTCACCATAGTTTAAAGCTAGCCCTAAGACGAACATATAAGAAACAAAATATAACCATACCATCAGTAATGCTAAATTACTAAGTGATGAATATAGTAAGTTATATGTTGTCATATTTTGAGATGTATAATTATAAAACATTGTTATTATATACCATCCAACTGATGTAACAAATGCACCAGTTCCAATATTAGTTTTATCTCTTACTCTATCAGGAGCAAAATTATAAAAAACTCTTAAGAAAATATATATTACAACAATAGTAAATATAGGATAAGCAATTGTATATACATTTATTAACAATCCATATCCTGGTATTTCTTTTAACATCTCTAATAAGTTTTGACTAAAGATTGGAAATATTAACATGAATATTATTAATAACACAACCATCATAGTCATGAATATAGCTTTAATTCTTCTTTTTAACCATGTAGATTGATTAATACCATATATTTGATTAGATATAAGTATTATTGTATTACATCCGTTAGTGGCGATATAAAACATCCATACAAACATTATAATAACACCAATACCAATACCACCTTTAAATGTTGGTACTAATAATTCTACTGCACCAGGAATAAATCCTAACATATCTAAAACAGAATCTACTTTAATTTCAAATAAACCAGCAATATAAGAAGCAAATGTTACAATTGGAACTAAAGATAAAAGTATAAAGAATGCTAATTGACCAGGAAGAATAGCCATCTCTGGTTTCTTAATAATAGACCAAATAGCACTCGAATACTTTTTAAATCTGCTTTTAGCTTTATTAACAAATTTATTAGATTTGTTATTCATGTCTATCCTCTTCTAACCCTTTATTCTCTTTCATCTTAATGTAAGCTTCGTTATAGGCATCTTCAATTAATTTAGTATCATTTTCAATCATACTGAATCCCATAGCTACACCATAATCATGAGGTAATTTCTTAAATCCTTTAACTAATCTCTTCATGTAAGATAAAACTTGTTTTTCAGAATAACCTACCATATATACAAAGAACTCATTACCATCAGTTCTCATTATTTCAGAGTTATCAACTTGAGTACGTATTAATACATTAGAAGCAGCTTGAATTTGTTTATCTCCTTCTTCATGTCCTAATAAGTCATTTAATTCTTTAACTCTATTACAATCTAAAACTATACAAGCTTGAGGATAAATTCTATTTTTATTCCATACTTTAATCTTTTCATTATAATAATTTCTATTCTTTAATGAAGTTAATAAATCAATATATTTGATTCTATCTTCTTTCTTAACTTTAGTATCAAGATTTAATCTTCTTCTCTTCTTGAATGTGAAGCCAGATATTACTATAACAACAGCAAGTGATATTAAAATACCAAAAGCAATATTTGTAATAAATGTTCCACGTTTGCTTACTTTATTATAAGTAGTAACACCCATTCTAACTAAATCTGAAGGATCTATAGTTTTAGTATAAGCACTAAATAATCTATAGAATGGATCTTGATCATTTTCATATCTGAATGCATATGTATTATCAGTTAAATATCCTCTATATCTAACTGAGTAATTATTATTGTTTTTATAAACATAATAAGTAACAACATTTTCATCTAAGATGATAATATGTTCACCTCTTAATAATTTCTTTAAATCAGAAGTATTCTTATATGTTTTAATAGTAATACCTTCTATTTCTTTAATAGCTTCATATAAATATGAATTTTCTTGAACATATACTTCATGGTTAGATAAACCAGATATATTTGTTAAAGATAAATCAATACTATTATCAGCAATTATTTCATAGTTAATTGTATTTAATGCACCAGCATCAATATAATTAGTTGTTAAATTATAGTAGTTATAATATAAATTAATTTTATTTTCGATAGCAGCTCTAGCTAATTCTTCAGGATTTTTATATTTTTTAAATGTGAATTCAACATTTGAAAAATTACTGAATGAATGTAAGTATTGAGCTGTAATACCACCATATTCACCACTTGCAAGTATTTCATATGGGGCATTTTCAGCAAATCCATATGTATATGTTTTACTTGTCAATTGTGCTTCTTCTGCTTCTGTAATACCTAATTGTTTAACAAATAAATTATAGTTATTTTTATCATATGAAGTAGTAAAATTCTTATCTTTCCATGAATTAAAAGTCTTAGTTAAAATACTATTATACATTTCATTATCAGATAATCTAAAATAGTAATATTTATTTAAATCACTTATATGATAAATAATATTAACATTATTTGATACTAATTGATCTTTATATTCATTTAACGGAACAATTGCGTATGCAACTTCTCCGTTACCTAATGCTTCAGTAATCGCATTATAAGATTCATAAGATTTAAATTGATCTTTAGATACTTCATAATAGTTAGCAACAATATCTAAACTAGTGTTTAATACACCAGCTTTTAATTCTTTAATTTTAGAACCGTCATTTATAATTCCATTTGTTTTACTAATTAATACATAATGATCTTTGTATAATAATAAACTTTTACTATCCCATGTATTAGAAACATAGAATCCATATCCAAATGAATCAGATAAATATGAAATAGTATTTTTATTAATATCTACTTGTAATTCATCACTTAAATAATTAACAAAATCAAAGAATACACCAGCACCTGTATTACCAAATACTGGTAAATCATTCGGAATTGCTATAGATAATACTTTAGTTTTATTATTATCTAACCATTCTTTTTCTTTTATAGATAATGAATTTTCATCTACTAATATATTAAATAATCCAATACCTATTCCTGTTATTACAGCGATAGCTATAATAACGATTATAACCACCTTTTGCCATCTTCTCATAGCTTTTCACCTATTTTCTTTTATTCCTCGGTTTTATCTTTATTTACATTGTAATTAGCCCAAGAAATAACTGTTTTTCCTCTTCCTTTAGATCCAAAATATGAACCCATATCTTTTCTAGATACAATAAATTGAATATCACATGTTGATTTAGTATATTCACTAATTGCTTCAAGTGAACTAGTTGCAACACCTTGAATAGTTTCATTTGTTACTGAAGGATCAACTTCGAATTCAATATAAATAATCTTACCTTGAGTTCTAACATTTGATTTAACAATTCCTTCTTTAGCAGAATACCATTCTTTTATAGCATTAACATCTTTATCAATTTCATCTTGTTTAATTCCTTCTAATCTAACTCCATAAGAATCTCCAGAAGCTTGATGAATGAAGTATACAAGTACACTTCCGCCTAGAAGTAAAATACATACTAATGAAACCATCATTAAGATGCAATATATTCTATTATTCTTATAAAATTTTTTAATTGTTCCCTTTTTAACCATTATAATTCACCTCGAAATTAGTTATTTAAATTATAACATATTCTCATAATTTAATACATACAAAAAGAAGAACTATTATATTCTTCTTTTTCTTTTTTTCTTTTGTTCTTTATTAATTAAATATATACTTTTTTAATACTTAATTTTGTATTACCAATAATATTTAATATAAATTATTTAAACAATAACAAATAATAAATTAATTTTCATTTATCATTTCCTTAAATTTTTCTTCATCCCAAATAGTAATACCTAATTCTTGAGCTTTATCTAATTTAGATCCGGCCGCCTCACCAGCTATTACTACATCTGTTTTCTTAGAAACAGAACCAGATGCATTTCCACCTAAGTTTTCAATTATTTCTTTAGCTTCATCTCTAGTAAATGATTCAAGACTTCCTGTTAAAACAAATGTCTTTCCAGTAAAGTTATCATTTGCTTTAACTTCACTGCCAAGATATTCCATATTAACACCTTCAGCTTTTAAATCTTTAATCATTTGTAAGTTATCTTCATTTCTAAAATAATCATATATAGATACAGCAATAATATCACCAATATCTTTAATACTAGTTAAATCTCCTTTAGTAGCATTAATGATATTATCTATATTTTTATATCTCTTAGCTAAAATCTTACCTGTCTTAGCTCCAACATTTCTTATACCAATTGCAAATAGTAATTTTTCTAAACTATTCTTTTTACTATTTTCTATACTAGTTAATAAATTATCTATAGACTTATTACCAAATCCTTCTAATAATTTTAATTCTTCTTTAAAATCACTTAATCTATAAATATCAACAAATCTATTTATATAATTCATATTATAGAA
>JAEEGK010021913.1_pt1 | contig 13466 bp, 9 predicted proteins | sample 8958771 | NCBI WGS metagenome assembly JAEEGK01 (sample SAMN16246547, study PRJNA631951) | gut metagenome | biome: gut microbiome; feature: rumen; material: SC-attached | host: Bos | place: Iran: Karaj | collected 2018-10 | reverse complement strand
GTCAGTCAGGCCTTTTACCACGAACTGACCGGTGCCGCTCTGTGCAATGGTTACTGTCGCGCTGCCCTGGATCTCCGCGACCCCGCTGTTGTTCAGCGTCGCGGTAAAGTCATAGGGGCTGCGGCTGGAGCTGTTGGTCACGTTGATGACCAGCGTTTCGCCGACGCCGATACTGATGGATTCTGTGGGACTATTGCTGCTTTCGGGGGTGATATCGACCGTTTTATCTCCAACCGGAGGATCAACGGACGCAGAGCCGCCGTCGCCCACCGTCAGGTGAATGGTGCCCTTTCGATTGCTGCTGGAGTTGTTGTTCTGGATCGTGATATCGACGGTGCCGTCAGTCAGGCCTTTTACCACGAACTGACCGGTGCCGCTCTGTGCAATGGTTACTGTCGCGCTGCCCTGGATCTCCGCGACCCCGCTGTTGTTCAGCGTCGCGGTAAAGTCATAGGGGCTGTGGGTCGAACTGTTGGTCACCGTAATGATCAGCGTTTCGCCGACGTCAATACTTACGGATTCTACCGGACTGTTGCTGCTTGTGGGGGTAATACTGACTGTAGGATTGTCGGTGCCCGGAGTGATATCGCCCGTGTCACCCGAAGGCGGATCAACGACCCCCGCCTTCTCAAACAGATACACCTGTTCGGTGCTGCTGCTGTAGGTGGAGGTAAAGCTGCTGCCGTCGTAATATACCACATAGGTATTGGTGCCGCCTTCGTGCTTCAGCTGTCTGTCGGCATAGGTCCAGCCCCGGTCCACATACTGCTCACTGCTGAAGATCTTGACATAGCCGCCCTTGCCTTCTAAATAATCGCTGCCATTGGTCAGTTCAAAGCGGCTTCCGTTGGCTGCCGCGGTCCAGACGATGTTGGACTGATCTGCCGCGATATAGGTATCGCTGGTCCCGTCCCCATCCACATCGCCCTGGGTGATGTTCACCGCGGTTCTGCCCATATTGACGCCGTCGGAATTGGTGCCGCCGGGATTGGTCAGGGCATAGCCGCTGCCGCTGTCCGCGCTGACGATCAGGTATTCCTTTCCGGCCGTCAGGGTATCCGTCAACTTATAGGCGGGGACCTGAAGGTCGTCTGCTCCTGCTCCGAATATGGAGACGGGAAGCAGGTTGGTCATGATCAGGATCGCGCAGAGAATGATGCTGAAAATCTTCTTTCCTTTTCCCTTCCTTTTCACAGGAAACCTCCTCAATAATTGAAATGCTATTTATGATATAGTAATAATTGGCTTTCTGTCAAGGGGGCAAAGACTATTTTTTCATTCAAATTTTACGTAATTTTTATGAACAGGCACTTCTGCATGTTAGCAGAGGATCTGATTCCTGTTTCTCCCAGCATTCGGGTCGGAAGCGTGCGGCGGTTCCGCAGTCTTTCTGTGAATCATTATTCAGCGAATAAACGGAAGCCAACTGCCGTCCCGTACCCGCCGCGCGGCAATCAGATGAACCCCGGATTTCCGCCCATGAAGAAGCGGCCGCATTTCGCGGCCGCTTCGGGTATCTCTGTTTCGTTCTTTGTCCGCGCTTTCTCAGCTGACCGTCAGCTTTGCGCTTTCGGAATACACAGTACCGTAGCTGTTCTTCACCCGGCAGCGGTAGAGGATGCCGTTATAGGAGGCCTTGGCCGTGACAGTATAGCTGGCAGAGGTGGCTCCGGTCTTGTTCTTCCAGGTGGTGCCGCCGTCGGTGGAATACTGCCACTGGTAGATCATGTTCTCCCCCGCGGCGACGACCTTGAAGGTCGCGGTTCCTCCCGCCGCAGCCGTCGCCGCCTTGGGCTGGGACAGGACCTTGGGCTTCACCCCGCTGACCGTGAGCCGGACCTTGCTGCTGTATACGGTCCCGCCGCTGTTCTTCACCCGGCAGCGGTAGAGCATGCCGTTGTAGGAGGCCTTGGCCGTAACGGTGTAACTGGCGCTGGTGGCCCCGGTCTTGTTATGCCAGGTGGCGCCGTAGTCGCTGGAATACTGCCACTGGTAGGTAAGCCCCGTGCCGGAGGCCACCACCTTGTAGGTGGCGGAAGCCCCCACCGCTGCCGTTGCCGCCTTGGGCTGGGTGGTGATGACGGGCTTGGCCACGGCGACCGTGAGCTTCGCGGTTCCGGAGGTCACGCTGCCCCCCGCATTGGTGACGATGCAGCGGTAGAGCATACCGTTATAGGATTCCTTGGCCGTAACGGTATAGCTGGCAGAGGTGGCGCCGGATTTGTTCGTCCAGGAGGTGCCGCCGTTCTTGGAATACTGCCACTGATAAGTAAGGCCCGTGCCGGAGGCTGCCACGGTGAAGGTGGCGGAAGCCCCCGCCGCCACGGTCTTATTGGCGGGCTGGGTGGTGATGACAGGCTTGGAGACGGTCACCGTGAGCTTCGCCTTGTTGGAGAATACCTCGCCATCCTCGTTGGTGACGATGCAGCGGTAGTAGAGGCCGTCATAGGAGGCCTTGGCGGTGACGGTGTAGGAAGCGGAGGTGGCGCCGGTCTTGTTCGTCCAGCTGGTGCCGTTTCTGGAGTACTGCCACTGGTAGCTGAGGTCGTCCCCGGTGGCCACGACCTTGAAGGTGGCCTTCGCGCCCTCGGCCACGGTTTTGTTCACGGGCTGAGTGGTGATGACGGGGGGTGCAGCGACATGCGCCACCACCGTCAGCGGGATGGGCAGGGTGTAGACCTCTCCGCCCTCGTTCCAGATCCTGCAGCGGTACTCATAGCCGTTCATGGACATGCTCACCTTGGGGGTATATGCGTCGGAATTTGCACCGGTCTCGTCCCACCACGCCGCGGAGCTGGAGGACCGCCGCTGCCACTGGTAGTTCAGCGGTTGGCCCTTGACGCTGACGCTCAAACTGGCCTGCCGCCCGTCCTCGGCATAGACCGAGTAGACCTGCCCCGTCAGGACCGGGATGCCCACCCAGGTGAGGGTGCCGCCATAGTTCTGTCTGAAGCTCTCCGAGAAGGTGATGTTGTCGCCGGAGTAGAACAGCGTGGCGGTGGTGCCGGCAAAGGCGTCCCCGGCGATGGTGGGGGCGTTGCCCACGAAACGGAGCCGATCCAGGCCGGAATTGCCGAAGGCCTCCGAGCCGATGGACGTCACGGTAGAGGGGATCACGGTGGTCAGGCCGGCGGAATAGCCGAAGTTCTTGAATGCCCCGGCGCCGATGCGGGTGATGCCCTCGTCGATATACGTCCGTTCGACCCGGTTGCCGACCGTCTTATACCCGGGCTCCGTGGAGGTGAAGTCCCACATGGGCCCGGTGCCGGCCAGCCGCAGGGTGTAGTTCACGCCGTAATCCTCTCCGGAGTACCAGGTCACGTCGTTGCCGCAGAAATTGTAGCTGACGTTCTCAGCCTGCCACTTGATCAGGCCGCCCTCGTAGTTCTTGTTGATGACGCTGTCCCACGAGGAATCGCCCGCGGGATAGTACACGGTACAGTAAGTATCGGTCGCATAATTGCCCTCGGTGGGCTTGACGTTGGATAAGAAATTGTATGCGATATGATCCGGCGCGTGGCCCACGAACCGGACCGTCTGCATGGTTTCATTGTTTCCCAGGCAGAAGTCGCCCAGATATTTGACGGGCCCGTTGAAACGGATGGAATGATAAAAAGTTCGCCGATTGAGCGCGCCGGACAGGGCCCCTGTGCCCACATACTCCAGGGCAGCCGGGAGCTCGATGTCTTTGGACAATTGCAAGTTGCAAAAGGCGCGGTCCTCTAACCGCCGCAGCCCTGCCGGGAGCTGGAGTCCGTCTATTGTAAAGATAGTGTCATACGTAGGCATATTAGTATAACTCATGAAGGAGAACGCCCCCGCCCCGATGCTCTCCAGGGTATGGGGAAGGTAGATGTCCTTTGGGTGCGCCCCGAAGAAGGCCTCGTTGCCCACGCGGGTGATCCCGTCGTAGATGTAGATAGCCTCCAGATATATGTCCCGCCAGGGGTTCGTTTCACTATTTCCAAAGCCGTTGCTGGTGCCGTAGTCCCAGATGGCGCCCGTGCCCTCGACAACAAGGGCGCCCGAGTGCTGGCCCTTTACGTAGCTGACGTTGCCCGCGATCCACCACCAGGCGTTGTCACCGCACTGCTCTTTGTTGTCCGCCGTGGGATAGTTGGTCGCCGAATGCTGGGCGGAGTGGATTACCAACTCCTCCGCGTTTGCCGACGGCGCGGCGGCGGGCAGCAGGGCAAAAACGAATATAAGCGCCATGATCAGGGATAACGCGCGCTTTCCCCATGAAGACATATGTATTCTCCTTTCCTGTTTTGACTGTATGCAGTCCGCAGCTGATATGGTCTGCTTCTGTGCGGTTTCGTGAAGGTCCTTACGGCTTGCAGCGCAGGTCATAAGGATCGGTCCTTTCCTCATCATGGATCACCAGACCCAGGAGCCTTGCATGCATCGCCAGCTCCAGGCGGCTGGAAAAGCCGGTCTTCTCCATGATGTTCTGCAGGTGGCGCTTGACCGTATTGGCGGAGATATTCAGCCTTTCCGCGATCTCCTCGTTGGTGAGGCTGGCCGTCAGCTCCCGCAGCACGTCCAGCTCCCGGTCTGTGAGGTCGCTCCGCTGTGCTTTGCCAAAGCTCACCCGCGGCGGCTCCGACGGATAGATCGATCCGCCGCCCACGGTAAGGTCCATGATCTCGATCAGGCTGTGGTCGTCGTACTCCTTGTACCAGAAGCTCTCCACGCCTATTGCCCTGGCCTTTTCCTCCCAGCTGGTCTCCGAGGTGGAGGTGGTCAGGATGATCTTCACCTCCGGGCGCCTGCATTTGATCTTCCCGGCGGCGGTCAGACCGTCGATCCCCTCCTGCATCATGACGTCCAGGATCAAGAGATCGGCCCCATGTTCATCGATGTACGCCACCGCCTCACGGGCCGTCCTCAGGGAAGCCGCCAGCTCATAGCGGCAGGAGGCGCGGACATACATCTCGAAAAAGCCCCGGGAAATATTCTGATCATCTGCTACGACAACGCGGATGCGCTCGCTCACATATCCTCACCGTCCTTTCAAAAAGCGCAAAAAGGCGCAGTATCCCCTGAAACAGGGCATGCTGCGCCGAAAAATTGCTTGACAAAGGAAAGGGCAGGGTCAGATTTGACTGACTGACAAGGATTGTCTGCTGCTTTGCCAAGACTGTCAACCCCTTTCCAAAAAGTATTTGTGGAAATGGGCATAGTGATCCCTTTCCCTTACTATACACAATAATAATATTAAATCTTTGTCGGTAAATTCAATCACCCATTCGTACCATTTTTTCCTGAAACAATAAAAAAACGCGCTCCCTTCCGGACAACGGAAGGGAGCACGAATGCTTATGCGTTCATAAAGCGCAGGGTCAGGGAAAATGCCGGCAGGCTCTGCACGATCATCTGCCCGCCTGCCTCCTCGACGCCGCGGCGCAGGGACAGCAGCCCGCCGCTCTCGGCAATGGGGCTCTTAGGGGGCTTGCCGTTGTTGGTGATGGTTATGCGCCTTTCCCCGGCATTCCCGGTGATTTCCACGAAGAGCCTGTCGCCCTCGGCGTGTTTGATGGTATTGGCGGCGCATTCCCGGATCGCCGCCGCCAGGAGGGAATGCAGTTTCTTCGGGGCTTCGCCTGTCATTTCAACCGTCACGCCGATGCTGCCGGCCATATGGACCGCCTGTTGAAGCTCGTCTCCTGCATTCGGGTCCGGAGCATCGCCCTCGCCCAGCAGAAAGCGGTTCATCTGCTTTGTGATCAGGGCAACCAAAGCGGCGTTGGTGCTGTCTGAATGCTCAAGATAATGGCGGCCCATCAGCAGCACCTGTCCCAGCTCGTTGTGCAGGGCCGTTCGGGCAGCGGCTTCCTCCTGTTTCACAAACATCTCCGAGGACAGGGCTGAGGCTTCTTTCATACGGTGCTGGATATCTTGCAGCTGCGCGTTCTTCTCCCGAAGCTCTTCTGTGATATGGTATCGCTCGGTGACATTCACAGCGCTTGTACGATCGTAATCTTTGCCGTCTGCCGTGATGGCCCCTCTCGAGAAAAGCCAGACCTCTCCACGCGATGTCCGGATGAGTCTCTTGCCGCTCTGATCCTCTCCGTCCGCTTCCAGACGGGCCCAGAGTCTGTGCACGTCCGCCGGGCGTTCGCCTGTCAGCTCGCGGCACAGGGCGTCCATCGTCAGATTGGAGAGAAGTGCAGTACCGTTTTGATCGCTGATGCAAATACCTTCAGGGAGCAGATCAACGGTCTGACGGATGGCATTTGGTGTCACCGTGCTTTTTTTATAGCGCCTGTAATCCCGGAATTGGAGCATCAGAAAGCATGCAAAGAGCGCCTCTAAAAAGGCATAGCACAGCCACGACAGGGAAAACGGAAGACTTTCAGGATTTATCGACGCTCCCTGTGTCTGCGGGAAACTCACGATATCGTAACTGTTCAGCAGGAATACAAAGAACAGAAAGCCTGCCAGCAAATGAAGGGCTGCGGCGGTCGTCTGCCTGCCGCTCTGCTTTTCTTTAAGGGAAAGCACCAGGGCAGCAGCCTGACCGATCATGAGGGAGAGCGCAATGAGCAGGAGCAGCAGCGCTCCGGGTCTGTCAAGGATACTGTACAGCGTACTCATATGCCGGCACCTCCTTCCGCCTGAATGGTCAGAAAGATGCAGCCGTCGCTTTCGCTGCGCTCGACTGGAAGCGCCGTTATCGGCAATTCCGGACTCTGATCGGCTTCCATGGCGATCCGGATACCGTTTCCGGACAAAGATACGGTCATCCTGTGCATATAAGGCAGGAAGGCTTCGATCAAAGTCTCAAAGCTGTCATAGAGGGCGTGGATCTGTGTCAATGTAAAGTCTGCGTACTCTTCCCCGGTGGCAGCCGCATCGATCCCGCAGCATTTTAGGAAGCGGGCGGATTCCTGCATGGCAAGGAAAAGCTCCCTGTTCGGCTTGGGCAGATTCTCTTCCGAAAGAAGCATCAGATTGCTCTTGCGCTTGCAGTAAGCATTCAGCACGCAGCACTCAGCCAACACAGAGGGGAAGGCATCCGACTCCGGCGAAGCGCTTTCCAGCAGTTCTTCGATCCGCTTTTGCTTCGGATAGAGCGCGGCGGCGATCCGGTCATAGACCTGGTTCTGGGCGTCCAGATGGGCCTTTTTCTCTTTCAGCTCGTTCTCCACCGCGATCAGGTCGTTTTCCTCGCTCAGGAGCTCGTTGGCTTCTGCAAGGCGGTCGCTCTCCCTGTGCAATTCGCTCTCATCCTCCGCCCAGAAGGCGTAGCCCGGACGGAGTCTCATCCCTGAAAGTCTGGTGTCTGCATCCAGATATACAGGAGCTGCGACAGCAGCGGCAAGCTGTGCATCAGACGCATTTATGGGAATATCGGTCTCATATACCGGCGTAAGGGCTTCGTCCGTGATCAGGACAGGAAGGCCCAGCCCGGAAAAGAATTCCGTATAGTTCTCATTATACGGTATCATGCGGTTTCTGATACAGACTTCAAATAAGCCCAGCAGGCTGAAGACATGGATCTCCGGGGCGTGGTACATGCGCAGCATTCCAAGGGGCGTGAAGACCAGCCAGTTGAGAAGGCTTAAGCCTGCCCAGATGAAAGCGACGCCTGCGAAACAGGCAAGTCCGCGGATATTCCGTCTGTATGTTTTGCGGATCAGTATCGCCAGACCTGCGATCAGAGTCATCCCCATCCAGCCATACATGACATAAAACAATGGGCCATAGGTATATGTACCGACGATGCCGTGGAACTCAGAAAGAGGAATGAGGCGACGGTAGAACAGCTGGTGCAGGTCGTTCGTAAGGATCATAAGGAGCAGTGCGCAGGACGGGATCAGGAGCAGCTGCTCTTTTCCGTTCTGCTCATTGTTCTCACCCCTGTGGATGCGGATGCAGGTCATAAGGAACAGTGTCGGGATCAGGATCAGAGGGATATTGTACGCATAATCCGTATAGCGCCGGATCATGATCTCTGTCAGGATGCGGAAGCGCAGGAAGCGGACAAGCAGCTCGGCCATCATCAGGATCGCAGCAGCAACGATATATCCCCGCGCCTTTGTGGGCAGAAGCCTTGCCCTTACGGAATACATCCAGGAAATCAGCAGCCCGATATAAATGATGAAGTTGGCGCTGAACATAAAGGTGTCGACGATGGCGATCTGCGTTCTGGTAAACAGGTAGGCGACACCGGCTAAAAGGAGGAAGCCAAGGAACAGCCAAATACCCTGATTGTCTTTTGTGCGCCTCATCTGGTCTCCTCCTTCATCTGGGCGGCTGTCTCATATTCTGTCAGCGCAGGCGCTGCGGAGCACTCATTTCGGAAGAATATGCCTTTTGAATCCCCCTGAGCGGTCATGCAGTCGATAAGCCGCTTAAAACTCGGGAGCATTTGGGCCGTTCCGAAAATGCATGCGCGTTTGGGTATCAAAGCAAAGTATCATCCAGGAGAAATTCGATCATGCCGATGTTCAAAATACCCTTGTCGTCATACCATCTTTTTCGAACATCATTGCGCACGATGATTTTTGGAAAAGCGTCTCCCGTCAAAGTAAGCGGGTTCACCTCTGCCAATGCTTTTTCCTCTGTTGTCATGGCATATGCGGATTGAATATAGACTTTTTCCCAGCTTTTGCTGCAATAAAATCTATCTCTGCCTATGTTGCCTTGTCAATAGTATTGTTGAAAAGTGAAGCATTTGTATCCTGAAGCCGTCATAAAAAACTGGGCTGGAGCATTCACTATGAGGCGGATCATCGCGTGAAACAATTAAACAGAAGATCAAGGCGAAAACTATGATCCTCTGTTTCTGTTTTGAAATTACAGCCATACCAGCATGGCGAACCCGCCGCGGAAATAATAGGTGTTCGTGCAATGTCCAATTGTCTAGGGGGTACGAAAGAATGGACTTGCGTCTTTGACAGATGGAGTCGAACCCTCGGAGCTATTCGTGATATATCCTGCTTGAGCAGGATGTGATCTGTTTGCCTAGCGGCAAACGTGATATTTTGCGGCGATGCCGCAAAGTGATGTGATGTGTTCCGCTTTTCACGCGCGAAGCGCACATCACTTGCGAAGCAAATATCACGCCCGCAGGGCACAGCACGTTCCGCGCAGCGGAACACATCGTTGCAAAAAGAGCATCGCAAAAGCGATGCTCTTTTTGCTGGTGGAGGCGGGGGGAGTCGAACCCCCGTCCGAAAACGCTTCAGAAGGAACTTCTCCGTGCGCAGTTGGTTGTTCCGGCTTGCGCCGTTTCCCCTTCCGACAGGCCAGCCAACACGCCTGGGGGTCGGGTAGCTTCATGATGCATGGCGCGCGCAAAGCTTAGCGCGCTCACGTTCGCCACTAAGTGACGCCCTGTCCCCGGGCCGTGGCCCTCCCGGGGCGGACGCGCAGCCTTATGCGGCTACGAGATCGTAAGAATCGTTGTCAGTTAATTTTAAGTGCCCGTTTTATGGATGGCAGGCGCATCCGCACGCTATTCCAACCCCCACGTCCCCGTCGAAACCAATACGCCCCCGTATCGGCCGCCCGGGAGGGGCGGCAAAGGCGGATCAGAGCTTTTCCGGTTCGGGATATTCCACGCCGAAGGTGTCCACCGTCACCTTTTTCATGACCTGCTTCTGCAGGGGCTTGTCGTTATAGATGTTGGTCTTGGTCTCCGCGATCCGGTCCACGGCCTCCATGCCCTCGATCACCCGGCCGAAGGCGGCGTAGCTGCCGTCCAGATGGGGGGCGTCCTCATGCATGATGAAGAACTGGCTGCCCGCGGAATCCGGCGCCTGGGCCCGGGCCATGGAAAGCACGCCCCGCTCATGCTTCAGCTTGTTGTCGAACCCGTTCAGGGCAAATTCTCCGTGGATGTTCCAGCCGGGACCGCCGGTGCCGCTGCCGAAGGGGCAGCCGCCCTGGATCATAAAGCCGGGGATGACCCGATGGAAGATCAGGCCGTCATAAAAGCCGTTCTGGATCAGATGGATGAAGTTGCGGACGGACTGGGGAGCGATATCCGGATACAGCTCCGCCGTGATCTTATCGCCGTTTTCCATTTCGATGGTCACCAGGGGATTCTTACTCATTTCCGTTTCTCCTCTCTTTCATGGCTCTGTCGATCTCCCGTTTCGCGCTGCGGTCCGCTTCCGCGTCCCGCTTGTCGTGCAGCTTTTTGCCCCGACAGAGGCCCAGCTCCACCTTCACGTAGGGACCGAGAAAATACAGATTCAGGGGGATGAGGGCATAGCCCTGCTGGGCGACCTTTGCCCCCAGGCGGCGGATCTCCCGCTTGTGCATCAGCAGTCTGCGGGGACGGAGCGGATCCTTGTTGAAGATGTTCCCCTTTTCATAGGGGCTGATCCGCAGGCCCCGGACGATCATCTCGCCGTTGGTGACGGTGCAGAAGGCGTCCTTCAGGTTGACGCCCCCCTGGCGGATGGACTTGACCTCGGTCCCGGCCAGGGAGATCCCCGCTTCGAAGCGGTCTTCCACAAAGTATTCATGAAACGCCTTCCGGTTGGTGGCAATGGGTTTCTTTTCCGCCGCGGCCATGGTCCTGCCCCTCCTTTCCCGCGCAGACGCATGGACAATATACCACGTTTTCCGGAAAGAAGAAAGGCTTTTTTGCCGAACCGGAGAAAAAGAGAAGGGAGAAGGAACTTGCCGCATAGTCTTGTTCTTTCCCGAGCAGAATGGTATACTGGAAGCCAATCCTGCGGAAAGACAGAGAGAAGAGCGCAATGGACGATCGGGAGAAGAACAACTCCATAGAGCTGAGCGCGGATACTGCCCGGATGCTGCGGAATGTGGGCAGCGCCATGCGGGAAGCCCTCAATGGGTCCATGGCCGCCGCCGAACTGCTGGGCAGAAGGCTGGAACAGGAAGGCCGGGAGAGCGAGAGGGATTATCTCGCCGTCATGCGGCATGACCAGCATCGCCTTCTGCGCATTGCGGAAAACCTCACGGAGCTGGGGGAGCTGACTCTGGGCGAAGCCCGGGCGGAGCAGAGCGTCCAGGATCTGAACCAGATCTGCAGCGAGCTGGTGGATACGGTCTCCGCTTTGACGGATCGCGTCCGGCTGGAATTCACCCCCTGCCGGGAGAGCTGCGGCGTGAACGGTTCCCGGGACCGGCTGGAGGCTCTGATCCTCAACGTGCTGGCGTACAGCCTGCAGCGCTGCGGAGAGGGGTGCGTGATCCGTTTGCGCACGGAGAGCCGGAAGGAAGCGGTTTGCCTGTATCTGCAGGATAACGGCGACGGACCGGAAGGGGAGACCATCTCCACCCTTTATTCGGCGCTGGAGAGCGACCCTGTCCGGGGCATCACCCAGGGCGGCGCCGGCTTGGGGCTGCTGGTGGCGGAAGAGATCGCCCGGCTGTACGGAGGATCTCTGCTCCTGAGCGCGGATGGGAAGAAAGGGATGGAAGCCATCCTGACCCTGCCCCATGTGCAGACCTCCATCCTGCGTCTGCCGGCCAGCCAGTACGGCGGACGGCTCCGGGGGATTCTGACGATTCTTTCCGATGAACTGGGCCGGGACAAGTACATGGCTCCGTATCTGTAAAAAACCCCGAAAGGGCGAAAAAAAGGGTTGACAAACCCGGCGGGCTCGCCTATACTAAGTGAGCGTTCCAAGGAGCCGCCAGGGTGCTGAGGAATATGCGGAAGTGCTGGAACAGGTAGACAGGCACGTTTGAGGTGCGTGTGCCGATTGGCGTGTGGGTTCAAGTCCCATCTTCCGCACCATGTTTACCCTGCCCGGCCGATATGCGCGAGTGGTGGAATTGGCAGACTCGCTAGATTCAGGTTCTAGTGTGCACTACGCACGTGCGGGTTCAAGTCCCGCCTCGCGCACCAAGAAAAAGTCCCGAAATCGAAAGGTTTCGGGGCTTTTTCATAACTTTTTGAGCAAGTTATTTTTTCTCAAAAAGGCCCGAATTGCAAACATCCAACAAAACATCCAACAAGATTTTGAAGGGTCGAATCATCGTCTTTCAAGTGTGTTCATGCCAGCAGTTCGTCAAGCACCTGTGCAGTATTTCTTTTCCCCTCCAAGGAGATATGCGTGTAGATGTCCAACGTCGTGGACGCTTTTTCATGGCCGAGAAATTCCTGCACCTGTTTGATTGTGTGGCCTTGATTGACGAGCAGACTGCCTGCGGTATGCCTGAGATCGTGAAAGCGAATTTTAGGCAAGTGATTGCATTCCAGAACCTTTTGAAATCGCCTGCTCACATAGTCCGGATGAAACGCCGTGCCGTCCGGCCACTGACAAATGTGCTCGCTGTCGGAATAACTGCGACCAGTGAGCTTTCTGTCTTCCTCTTGCCGATCCCATATCGTCTGCAGATAAGATTTCAGTGCGTTCGGCATATAGAGATCCCGCCGGCTCGCCCGGCTTTTTGTTTTTTCCAGCTCCGATATCTCCTTGAACTTGACGACGGTGTTCCGAATGTGGACAATGCCATTTTCCAGGTCCACATCCTTCCACCGAAGACCTACGACCTCCGACCGTCGAAGACCGAGGAACAGTCCCAGGTAGACTGCCGGTTCTACAGGATCGCCTTGGACAGCCTCCAGAAGCTTTTTTGCCGTGGAGATTTCATAAGCCGTTCCTTCAAAATGTTCTTCGTTTTTTGCTCTCACAACGACATTTGCGCAAGGGTTATATAGCAGTTCACCCATTGCCACAGCTTCTTTGAATACGCCGTTGAGGATCACCATATTCAGTTTTGCGATATAAAATTAGTGCAAGCAGACGAACGGATATCCCCACCTATTACTCAGAGTGGCTTTTTAATCGCCTTCGTGAGGAGTATGTTCTGGTCCGCAATCCCATGAACACACATCAAAGTCGTTTTGCGCAAGATTCGTCAATTTCGGAAAGGTGCTGAAACAGTTTTCTGGTCTGCAGTAGATGAGAATACAGGACAGGGCGATGCTCTATAAGATACTGCTTGCGCATTCAACCATATTTGCCGAAGGAATTCATTTCACGATCGACCATGTTTAGATCTGGGCGGTAATGGCCTCCAGATTTGTAGGACTTTGTTGTCATATTTGTCTTCTCCATCTTTGCTAATAGAATGTTTGGATTACAAATAATGTCAATTATCTGCGGGAAATATTGCCTCTAAATTGGCGTTGAAGCAGCTAAGCGCCTGAACACTAGACATTATTTTCTCTGGACCGGTTCTATGACCATCCAACATACATCTAACAAACCTGTTTTTTTCTGCATCTTTTGGGATGCCTGCGTTTCAGGGCATAATGGGCCGGAAACCCTTGATCTTTCGCGGTTTTCCCGGTACTGGAGTCCACTCAACGATACAGACTGAAACGACTTTTTGTAAGTTCAGGTTCTAGTGTGCATTACGCACGTGCGGGTTCAAGTCCCGCCTCGCGCACCAAAGGAGAAGGACATCCCATGGGGTGTCCTTCTCCTTTGCATAATTGGATGTGCGGGACTTGAACGGGCGCGGGA
>JAEEGK010021912.1_pt1 | contig 13466 bp, 4 predicted proteins | sample 8958771 | NCBI WGS metagenome assembly JAEEGK01 (sample SAMN16246547, study PRJNA631951) | gut metagenome | biome: gut microbiome; feature: rumen; material: SC-attached | host: Bos | place: Iran: Karaj | collected 2018-10 | reverse complement strand
AATATTAATAATTTTAATAATAATAATAGTTCGATTATTAATAATTCGTATTTATTTGAAAGAAATTCTTTATATAATAAACGAACGAATAGTAATAATAATTTATTAAATAAAAGTTTTAATAATATTAAAAATAAAACAAATTCAATTAAAAAAATTTCGAAAAGTAATAATAATAGTAAAAATAATATTTTTAATAATAATAATAATAATTTAAAATGTAATGAAATTATTATAAAAACGTTTGAAAAAAGTATTATTGAATTATTTGATTATATTAATAATAATTATAAAAATGATTTTTATTTAATTTTGAAAGAAAAATTTAAAAAATATTTTGAAAATAATTTAAATAATAATTTTTTTGATAATAAAAATAATATTTTTAATGTTAATAATAATAAAAATTCATTGAAAAAATTTTTTGATTCGAAAATTAATAATTTTAAAAAAAATAACAATAATAATAATAATAAACAAATAATAAATTATAATAATAATATTTTTAATAATAATAATAATAATAAAACTATTGAAAAATGTAAAAATATAAAATTAAAAAAATCATTTTCAAAACCAAAAATAATAAAATATAATTTAAATAACAATAGAACAAAAACATCATTTTTTTCATTATCAAAAAATTATTTAAACAATTCAAAACAAATTAAAAATAACAATAATAACAATAATAATAATTATTCATTATTAAATTCATTCAATCGAAATTTTATAATAACAAATAATAATAATAAAAATAATAATAATAATAACAATTTAAATAATAAAACAACAACAGATGACACAATAAACATTAATAATAATAATAATAGCAATGAATTATTAATTCAAATAAAAAATTCATTAGATGATAATTTAAAAGGAATGTTTGAATTTTCATATGAAAATTTTTTAAATAAAGAAAGCGAACGAGAAAAAAATTTCTAATAAAATTTATAAATAAAAATTAAATATAAATAAATTAAAATAAATAAAAAATAATAATTAAAAAAATATTAATAATTAAAAATAATAATTAAAAAATAAAATCAAATATCAAAAAAAAAAAAAAATTTATTATTTAAATAAAAAATGACAGATAAAAAAGGTTTTCGTTCAGATTTAAAAATAATCGTTATAGGAACATCTGGAACGGGTAAAACATCATTTGTAAACAAATGGACAAAAAACATATTTTCAGATACATATAAAGCAACAATAGTTTCAGAATTTGGTTTTAAAATATTCGAATGTGACCAAAAATTATATAGAATTCAACTTTGGGATTTAGCAGGTCAGGACAAAAACGCAATGATCACAAAAATATTTGCTAAAGACGCACATGGTGTGATTGTTCTTTGTGATGCTACAAATAAACAAACTCGAGAAGAGACAACAAAATGGAAAAGTTCCGTTGATGAAAGTTCGACATTTTTAGACGGTGGAAAATTGCCTTGTATTTTAGTAGAAAATAAAATAGATTTGGTTGAAAATGAACCTGATGATGGAGAATTAAAATCTTTTTCTGATAAAAATGATTTCATTGGGTGTTTTAGAGCATCTGCGAAAACGGGCGAAAATATTAATGAAAGTATGGAATTTTTAATTAAGAATATTATTAAGAGAATGGAAGATATGAATAAAAATGATGCTGAAGGAAAAAATGAAGATGTTTTTGATAAAAATAAAAGAACTAGTGTAAGATTAGATAATAAAAATCATACGAATTTAGGAAAAAGAAAAAAAGATGGATGTTGTTAAAATTATTATTATTAATTATTATTTATTTTTTTCTTTTTAATTAAAGAAAAAAGCTGATATAATTATAATAAATTTTTATTAAAAAAATATTTAATTTTTATTTTTTAATTTAATTTAAATAATTTAAATTAATGTCTAATAATATTTCAAATAATAATTCTATTGAGAAAAATAATAATTTATTAAAATCAATTTTAACTTGCGATTTATGTAATAAAAATTTCGATTTAAATTCACACAAACCTTTGATTGCGAAATGTGGACATTCGTTTTGTAAATTTTGTATTTTATCTAACAATAATGATAATAATAATAATGCTTGTCCAGTTGATAATATAAATTACGTTTTGAGCATTGAAAGTTGCATTCCGAATTTGAAAATAGAAGAAATTATTAAAAAAATATTCAATAAAGAAAATAAAATAAATCAAAAACAAATTATTTATATTAAACCTGAAGTTAAAAGAAATCGATCACCTTCGATTAAAAGAAATTATATTAATAGAAATAATAATAATAATATTGTTATTTTTAATAGAAATAATTTTGATAAAAATAATAAATTTAATAATAATAATAATAATAATAATAATAATGTTAGAATTCGTTCGTCAACTTCGAATAAATATAAAGAAAATTTCCGTTTTACGAATAAAACGAATTTGAATGAGAATTTTTTTAATAATATTATTCTTAATTTTAATAATAGTAATAATAATAGTAATAATAATTCGAAAAAATATGTTAATAATAATAATAATAATAAAAATGTTTCGAATTCTAATAATAATAATTTAAATGAAATCAATTTCGAAGAAGAAAAAATCGATGATTTAAACGATAGTATTGAAACGATTCCTTTAAATGATGATAAATCTGTGTTTAATAAAAGTTTTAAAGATGAAATGAATTTGTTTCTTAAAAATAATAATTATATTAATAAATTTAATAATGAAAATAATGAAATTAAAAATAATAATAATAATAATAATGATAGAATGAGCAATGGCGCAAATAGTAATGATAATTTAAATAATAATAATAATAATATTTTATTTAAAGAAGATAATTTTAATGATTCTGATTCTTTGGATAAAATTACGAAAATTGATGATGAATTTATTGATAATAATAATAATAATAATAATAATAATGATTTTGATAATAATAATAAAAATATTAATATTGAAAATTTAGATGAAGAAATTATTGAAAATAAAATTGAAGATGAAAATAAAAAAAATAAAAATAATAATAATAATAATAAAAATGATAGTAATGATTATAGTGAAAAAATATTAAATACTGAAAATAATATTAATAATAATATTAATAAGAAATATAATACTAATACTTTTACTACGGGAAGAAATATTAATAATTTAAATAATATTAATAATAATAATGCTTTTTATATGAGTAATAAAAATAAAGAAAAGACTTCGTTAAATAATTCAAATATAATTAAAGATAATAATAATTTAAAAGATAAAAAAAAATTTTTGTATAATAAAGCTCCAAATACAAATAGAGAAATTTCTATTGAAAATGAAAAAAATATTTTTAATAATAATACTAAAAATAATGAAAGTAATAATAATAATAATGAAAATAATGATAATTCTATTAATAATACAAATAATAATAATACAAATAATAATAATACAAATAACAATAATAATACAAATAATAATAATAATACAAATAATAATAATATAAATAATAATAATAATAATACAAATATTAATAATAATACAAATAATAATAATAATGATATTTATAATAAATTTAAATCTACAACTCCTTATCAACATCATACAATTACTTATAATATAAATAATAATAATAACAACAATAACACTAAAAATAACAATATTAACAATGCTTTACTAAAAAATAACATAAAAAACATTAATATCAATATTAATAGTAACAGAAATAATAATGTTTTTAACAATAATTATGACAAAATATTAAAAACAGAAGGAAATGACAACATTAACAATGAAGTTTTTATTAAAAAGCATCAAAAAGATAATAGTAGCATAACATCAAACATGCCAATATTAAAAAACAAATATGACATTGATAATAATAATAATAATACAATTAATTCAAAAATAAGTACGAACATTCAAATAAATAATTACAATAATAATACTTTTAATGTTATTAATAATAATAATAATAATAATCATAATTCAATAAATAATGAAAGTAACATTAATAATAATTTAATTAAACGAAGCATTTCAATAAATTATCAAAAACAATCAAATGAAAATTCTTCAAATAAAAATAATAATAATTCACCTTCAATTTCAACATTAAATTCAAACATAAACACAAAAAAAAACACAATTTCAGTAACATCATCTCCAACAGTAAATAATTCAAACAATAATAACAATAATAATAATTCTCCTTCAAATAAAAATTTTCCTTCATCAAAATCCGAAATGAAAATAAAACTTTTCAACGACCTTTCAAATTTATTAAAATCGCATCAAAATCCAGCAATAAAACAAAACCGCAAAAAATTCGAAGAAATAATCGAAAAATCATTAAACAACCCAAAAAACATAAATCAATTCAATCAACTAACATTAACATTTTTAAACACATCTTCCCCAGAAAACAACAAAAACATATCAACTAACACCGATTTTTTTATAGGTTTCACCGACAACTATTCTCATTTTCCACTAAAAGGCGTTTTATACACTTTATCTGGCGATTGCTACGAAGGTGACTTCGCGAACGGAAAAAAGGAGGGAAATGGTATAATTATATACAAAAATGGTACAAGATACGAAGGTAATTTCAAGAATAATAAACATAATGGATATGGTAAATTAATTCAATTAGATGGAGAAGTTTTTATAGGTGATTGGAAAGAAGGAAAAATAAATGGAAATGGTGTGAGATATCATAGTAATGGTGATAGATATATTGGAAGTTATATTAATAATATTAGAAATGGTCAAGGACATTACATTTTTGTTAATGGTGATTCGTATGAAGGAAATTGGCTCAATGGAAAAGCGAATGGAAAAGGGAAGTTTATATTTAAAAATGGGAATGTTTATGAAGGAGAGTTTAAAGATAATATTATTAATGGGAAAGGAAATTTTTATATGAAAAATGGAGATTGTTATAATGGAATTTTTAAGAATGGACTTATTTGTGGAAAAGGTGTGTTAAAAACGGGAAAAGGAGAAAAATATTGTGGGTATTTTAATAATGGAAAGAAACATGGAATTGGAAAGTTGTTTGATAAAGATGGGAATTTGATTTGTAGTGGATATTGGAATAATGATAATTTTGTTGGGAAGAAAAATTATAATGAATATATGTGATTTTTTTTTTTTTTTAATATGGTTTTATTATTTATAGATTATATTTATTATAAATATATTTATAAGGATTATATTATTATTATTATTATTATTATATTTAATTATTGATAAAAATATTTTAATAAATATTTTTATTTATTTTCATTATTTTTATTATTATTATTTTCATCATTTTTATTATTATTTTCATTATTATTATTTTCATTATTATTATTATTATTTTCATTATTATTATTTTCATTATTATTATTTTCATCATTTTTATTATTATTTTCATTATTATTTTCTTTATTATTATTTTCCTCTAAATTAATAAACTTATTTTCCTCCATTTGAATTTTTTTTTCTTTTTCTTTTTTAACATACTCTTTATACTCCCTAATTTCCTCTTCCGTCAGCTCTTCATATCTATCAAATCTCTCAAACAATTTTTCATTATTAACCAGGGCATTAATAAATATTTCCATACTATCTGCCGCTCTCCAAAAGAAGCTTTTACTATCATTGTACCAAAATTTAATATTTTTCCAAACATCATTCAAATCTTTCAAAAAACTATCCAAATTTTTATATTCGAAATTTTTAAGTTTAATTTCAATTAATTTTAAATCTTTTGGTTCTTTAATTTTTTCATAATATTCTTTAATTTCTTTAGGAAATTCATCTTTAAAAAAACTCGAACATTGATGTTGATTAACAACGAATATTAATTTTTGTGCTATTACAAACCATTTATCAATTTTTTCAATTTTAAAAAGATTATCAATTAATTTAATTTGATTTGTAGAAACGCTAATTGCATCTTTTCTTCCATTTTTAACGATTTTACAAAAATAACATTTGAATTTTCCTCTCGGAATTTTTTCATATCCGATGCAATAAAAATGATAAGCAGAACTACAAGTTTCGCAGCAAATTAATTTTCCAGTTTCTAATTCACATTTTCCACAGAAATCGAAATGAAGAAGATCGTTATCCATTTTAATATCAGTTCGCATTAAAAGTGTGCGATTAGAGAAAATAATGTTTGGAATGTTGTCGATGAATGAATTTGATGTTTGTGGTTTTTCGCGGAAAATTTCGATTTTTTTTGGACGCCCGCGCGTGCGTTTGTTATTTAAATAATTCGAACGAGATTCTTGATTTTCAATGTTATTATTATTATTATTATTATTATTATTATTATTATTATTATTATTATTATTATTATTATTGTTATTATTATTATTATTATTATTATAAATTTCTTCTTCGATAATATTATCTTCAATGTTGAAATTTTTTGCAATATTATCGTAAATTTTAATGTTTTTTTTTTTGGTTCCGAAATTATTATTAATATAATAAATTTCATTTACATCATTTTCAGGTAAAAATCCTTTTTTGAATTTATCTTCTAAATCATTAATATTTAAATAATTATTAATTGGTCTTTTTTTTCCGTATTTATTTTCATAAACTTTATCGAAAATTTTTTGTGTGATTTTGCTTGGTTTTGAAAACAAATTATAAATATTATTAATATATAAAATTAATTCATCATAAGCTTCTTTTGTAAGAATTTTTTCGTATTTTAATTTTAAAACGTATTTAATTTTATTAAATAAATAACGTAAATTATAAAAATCATTAATTTCAAAATTGTATTGAAAATCTTTTATTTGTGAAATAATATTATTTTTATTAATTTTATCCCAAAAATTCGTACAAAATGTGTTGTTATTATTATAAATGTCATAGCATGTGATGATTGGAAATTTATAATTACAATTTTTGCAAATTAAATTTGATTTGTTGTTAATTTCATTACATTTTTTACATAATTTTTTATTATGTAATAATAATAAATTATTGTTTATTGTAAAATCATTGTTTGAATAGAAATTATCATTATCGATTAAATTTGAATTTAAATTATTGTTTGAATTGTTGTTATTTAATAATAAATTTGGATTTTTTTGACGTAATGTTAATAATCTTTTTACATCATTTTCGATGTTGTTGTTATTATTGTTTTTTTTTATTGTTTCGTTTTTTTTTTTTATTGTTTTTTTTATGTTGATGTTATTATTATTTTCGTTTTCGAATATTTCTAAACAATTTATGCAATAATTGTTGTTGTATTTTATTGTTCCACAATTTGAACATAATTCGTTTAAACCGTTGATTTCGTTTTTTTTTCTGATGATGTGAAATTTCGGAAATTTGTATTTTTGGATGATTTTTTCGATTAGTTGAGTGAAAATTTGGTTTTTAATGTTGGTTTTGTTAAATTCGAGGAGGTTTTTGTCTTTTATGAAATCGGTTAAATTATCGACGAAAATGGATGAAAATTTTTCCGGGGATTTTTTTTCGTCGTTTAAATTCCAATCGATTTTGGTTTTTATTATTAAATTTTCTGAGATTTTTATTTCAATTGATAATTGAAATATTTTTTGATCATAATTTAAATTCCTAAAATTTATATATTTCAAAGGCGGAGTATTTTTTTCTTTGATTTTATTTAAATTTTCTTTGTAATAATTAATAATAAAATTGTCCATTTTATTTTCAGCGGAGAAAAATATAAAAATATAATAATTTAAATAATAATAATATTTAAATAATAATAATATTTAAATAATTATTATTAAAATTTAATTTTTAAATATTAATTAAAATTTTTTATCTATTTCATTCAATCTTCTATTAAAACAATTTAAAAACGAATCATTATTTTTTTGTTTACAAAATTCATTAAAATCACACAAAAAAATAACATTTTCTTTAAAATAACGAATGCTACTTTCTTGATTTAAATCTAAATAAAAATCCAAAATGAACGAATTTAATAAATTTTTATAAATTTCATCATTTTCATTATTAATAATAGTTTTATTTTTATTATATTTAAAATTTGAATGAAAATTATTTCTAATTTTAATTTTATACAAATTTTCTTCAATTTCAATAACGAAAATAAAAAATTTATTAAATTTTTCAGTTAATTTATACAAATTTTTCAAACTTTGAAAAGAATTTTCTAAATAAATTAAAATAACATCGCTAATTTTATTATTTTCAAAACTAACATTTTCATTAACAATATCGTAATTAATTTTATAGAAATTATTTTCAAAATTTAATTCATATTTATTCGTTTTGTTATTAAAATAAATATTTCCTAATAAATTAATAAAATCAATAAATTTTTCGCTGTAATTATTATTAAATAAATTTTCAATTAAAATTTCATTGTCATTGAAATTATTTTTATAAAAAAATGTGTTTATTTTAAATGTTTGTTGAATACTAAATTCGTTAATTAAATTATTATAAACGTTTATTTTATTATTAATAATTTTATTATTTTCTTTTTGATTAATGAATCTATTTAAAATTTCTTCTGGTGCTCTTTCAACCATGTTTATTAAATAAAATAAAATAATTTCGCTGATGTTTTTTTTATTATTAATAATATTTTTTATTTGTTTTATTATTTTATTTTCGCTGTAAAAATCATCGTTTTTTTTTTCTGGTAATTTTATTTTTTCGTTTATTAAATTTTTAATATTTTCAATATTATTATTATCATTTATTATTTTTTCGATATTTTTAAGAAATTCAATTTCAAATTCCAAATTCGTTGAAATTCCAAAATTAAATAAAATTATTGAATTATCATTAATAACATAATCAATAATTTTATTATTTAAACCTGAATAAAAATTAATTTCATTGTTTTTATTATTAATTTTATTTAAAATTTCGTTTTTTTCAAAATTTTCTCTTTTTTTTACATTACATAATAATAATAATTCAAAAATTTCTAAAATAATTTCATTTCGTTTATTTTTTCCTTTAATGAAATTAGAAATTACATAAGAAAACGCAGTTAATTTATCTTCAATTCGAATATTCATAAAATAAAAATATAAATTAACATCGCTAAAAAATTCAATAAATTCATAAAAAATTTTATAATTTTTATAATTTTTCGCTAAAATTTCTTTTTTTTCAATTTCTTCTTTAGTTTCATTATTATTTTCATTAATTAAATTAATATAATTTTTCGTTTTATTAAATCTTTGATTATTTAATAAAATAGTATTTTCAATTTTTTCAAATCCTTTTATAAAATAATCAGTTTCATTTATTTTGTTATTATTAATTTCTTCGCTGTTGTTTAATGAATTTCCTTCTGAATTTAAAATAAATTCATTTCGCCATGTGCTAATTGCAATTAAAATATTAATACAAAACATTTGTAATTTAAATGAACTTTGTTTTATTATGTCTTTTAATATAAATAAACTATACAAAATTTTTTGGTGAATGAATAAAAATTTTTTTTTTTGATTTTCGCGGAAAATTAAATTTAATTGATTGATTAAATTAAAGAAAATTTCTTCGTTTTTTTTTATTAATTCGATGTTTAAATTTTTATTGAAATATGTGTTTAAATAATAAATAAAAATGTTTAAAATTGAATTTAAATTTTTTAATCGATTTTCTAATAAAATTTCGATTTCTTCTTTGTTATTTGAAATTAATTCAATTTCTGTTGATTTATAAATTTTTTCTATGAAATCTAATAAAAATTTGAAGAATTTATTTTTAGAAAATAAAATATTATTTGAATCATTTTCGTCATTAAAAAAATTATTTTTTTCAACATCGAAATTGAATTTTTTTGAATAATTTTTGAAAAATTCTGATTTGAAAAAATCATTTTCTAAAAAATAATTTTTATCAAAAAAAATATTATAATTAATATTTTGAAGTAAAATTAAAATAATATCAAATTCTTCTTTTTTTATTTGATTCGGATTGATTGAATTAATATTAATAATATTAATATAATTTAATAATAAATTTAAATTTTCCACATTTAAAATAAAATTATCATATTTAAAAGATTTTTTAATGATTTTAAAAGAATCAAAATCAAATTCTCTTTTTTCAAAAATAATTTTAATAATTCTATTATAAAAATAATTATAATCAAAAATTAAAAAAGGATTTTTTAAATTTTCATTTTTATTTAAAAATTTTTCATTGTAATCATATTTTAAATACATTAAAGGAACTAATAAAAATTTTTTATTATTAATATAAAAATTATCGTGATTTAAATTAATTTCGTTTTTGCTATTAAATTTAAATTGTAAAAATAAATGTTTAATTACATTTAAATTGCTGCAATTAAAAATAATTTCATCTTCAAATAAAATTTCTAAAATTTTTTGTAATTTTTCTTTTTGAATATTGTAATTTAAAACATAAAAAATATTAATAATCGTTCGTTTTTGAAAATTTATTATTATTGAATTTTTATTAAAATCGCTTTCGAAAATTTTTTGAATTAAAATTTTTAAATAATCGAGATTTTTTAAAAATAAAATGAAATTTACTAAAAAATTAGAAAAAAATAAAAAATAATTTTCTTCTTTGTTGTTTATTTTTTCAATGAAATTTTCAATAAAAAAAGAATAAAAATTAATAAATAAATTAAAAGTTCGTTTTTGAACAATTTCATTATTTGTATTTTTAATATTATTTGTAATTTTTACTAAAATTAAATTTAATAAAATTTTAAAATCGTCTTTTATTAAAAAATTTGATAATAAGAAAATTTTAATAAATTCATCAATTAAATTTGTTTTTAATAAAATATTTTTATTATCGAAATTAATGTCATTTAAAAAATTTAGAAAAAACAAATTTTTATTTTTTGTTAAAAAACAAAATTCATTAAATTTTTGAAAATTTATGTTAAAATTTTTAAATTTTTGTGTTTTTAAATTAAAAATTATTTCTTGAAATTCAAGAAAAAAATTGAATAATTTTTCATTTTTTTCTTTAATTAAAATGTCTTTTTCATTTTTATAATCATTAATATTATTTTCATTAATTAAATAAATAAAAATATCTAAAATAATTTCAAATTCAGAATCATTTAATTTTTCTTTGAATTTTAATATTAAATTTTTTAAATTTAAAATAATCAAATTGTAATAAATAAAAAATTTAATTTCTTTTTTTTTTACTGTTATTTTTTGATGAATTAAATTTTTTAAAGATTTTAATAAAATAATTTTTGGAATAAAAACTTTTTTTTCAATTTCATTTTTTTTATTTTCATAAGGAAAAAAAAATAAAATTTGTTTAATTACACATTTAAAATAAAATTCATCTAAAAATAAATCATATAAATTATTATTTTTTTTAATTAAAATATTATTAATATTAAAATTAATTTTTTTCTTTTCGTTATTAAAATCTCTTTCAAAAAATTTATTATAATAAAATTCATATAAAAAATTATAATTTTCAGAAACATAAATTTTATTTTCTATTTTTTTACAAAAATTTCCACTTAAAATTTCAATTAAATAATTTTTTAAAATTTCATTTTTTTCTAAAAAATTTTCCTTAAAAATTTTAATAAATTCTTTTAATTTTTCTTTTTGTTCTGTTTGTTCTTTATTCATTTTAATAGTAAAAATTCTAATTAATAATAAAATTAAATAAATAATTTCGTAATTTAAATTATTTAAAAAATTGTATTTTTTAATATTTTCAATGTAATAAATAAAATTTCTAAAAATATTTTGAATATTAAACATATTTTCAAAATTTAATTTATTTTTTGTTTTAATTTCTTCAATTAATTTAAAGCAACAAACAAAATTAATTTCAATAAAAAAATTAAATAAATTTCTATTAAAAATTTTTTTTTCATCTTTTTCATATTTAATAATCATTTCTCTCATTTCATTTAATAAAAACGTAATATAATTATTATTATTATTATTTTTATCTTCTAAAATTAAATTTGGAATTCGAAAATTTAAAAAATAAAAAATTACTTTTTCACATTTTTCTGAAGAAATTAAATTATAATTAATATTATATTTTAAAATTTTATCAAAACTTTCGCCAAAAAAATGAAAAAAACTTTTTTTATTAAAAATTTCATTGTATTTTATTTCTTTATTTTTATCAAATAAAAATTTATTATTTGTATTTTTAAAATACAATAAATCTAAAATTTCATATAAATTTTCTTTTACAATGTTTAAAATATAAATTTTTTCATCTTCTAATTTATAAATAAAAAAATCAATCAAAAGTGAAAAAATTTCACACAAACTTTCACAATGAAGTTTTATTACATTTGAATATTTAATTAAAAATTTAAATAATTTTCTATTAAAAATTGGAGAATGATGCGAATTTTTAAAATTCGATTCTTGATGAAATTTAAAAATATCTTTTATTTTTTTAATAAAAACATTCATTTTAAAATCAATATCAATTTTCTTTTCACTTAATTTTTGATCAATTGTGCTATTCAAACCTTCTTCAATTTGATTTTTTTTATCCATTTTAAATAAAATTTTTAATTAAATAAATAATAAAAATAAATTTTAATTTAAATTATTTTCTTTCACAAATTCATTCAAATTTTTCATTGTATTTTCTATCCATTCTTTTTGACCTTTCGGTGATTCTTTAATAACCATGTTGCTCATTATTCCGCTCATTTTTACATCGATTTGAGCGATTGAAATAAAAAATGTTTCATTTTCATTTATTTTTTTTAAATAAGTCGCATTAATTATCATTTCGCCTCGCACGATTTTTTTATTTATTGGCACATCTTCTCTTTCGATGCTATGTAATAAAAAAAACGCTGTGTTTTCAATTCCTGTGTAATTTAAAAAAAATTTTTTTTCTTCTACAAAATCTCTGTCGGAAATTAAAGGCATTTTTAAATATAAATAAATAATTTCTTTTTCGTAATTTTCGTCGTTTTTTTTGGGAAATTTTTCGATAATTTTTCCTTTTTTGAACATTTCTTCTTTTTTTTTGCGGAAATTAAAATCTTCTAAATATTTTATTAATATTTTTATATTAAATGGAAAAATAAAAATTGTTTTTGTTATGCAAGAATTTGTTTTTTCTTTGTCGTTTAATGTTACTTTTTTTAAATAAACTTTTATGTTGTTTTTGTTTATTTTTAATTCCCATTCGTTTGAATCTTCGTTTAATAATTTTATACTTTCAAATTCTAATGAATCGTTTGTTGAATAATTTTCATTAATTTGAACATAAGAATTTTTATTTGAGGAAATTTTATATTTTTTTTGCTTTATTTTTAAATATTCTAAAGCGTTTTCTTCGTTTTTTATGTTATTTTCATCTGATTCTTCGAAATTTATTAATTTTGTTTTGAAATTTTTTAATTTTTTGTTATTATTATTATTATTATTATTATTATTATTATTATTATTATTATTATTATTATTATTATTATTATTATTATTATTATTATTATTATTATTATTATTATTATTATTA
>JAEEGK010021910.1_pt1 | contig 13467 bp, 6 predicted proteins | sample 8958771 | NCBI WGS metagenome assembly JAEEGK01 (sample SAMN16246547, study PRJNA631951) | gut metagenome | biome: gut microbiome; feature: rumen; material: SC-attached | host: Bos | place: Iran: Karaj | collected 2018-10 | reverse complement strand
GGTGCCCGTCCGGGCCGTATTGCCGTAAGCGTCGGTGACGACGCAGTAGAGCTGCCGCCCGGAATTGGCCTCCGTGAGGGTCACGCTGTAGGTGGCCGAGACGACGCTGGACTTCGAGAACTTCGTCGCGTTGCGGCTCTTCACGTACCATTGGTAGGTGAGGCCGGTACCGGAAGCCTCCACGGTGAAGGATGCGGTGCTGCCGACAGGACCGGCGTAATCCGTGAGGTCGGCGGTGATGACCAGAGGATCGGCAACGGTCATGGAGACGGTATTCGTCTGCGCCGTATTGCCGAAGGCATCGGTGACGACGCAGTAGAGCTGGTTGCCGTTTCTCGCTTCGGTGAGCTCGACGGTGTAGGTGGCGGCGGTGATGGAGGATTTCGAGAACCTGGCGGCGGTGGGCTTTTTCACGTACCACTGATAGCTGAGCCCCTCGCCGAAGGCCGCCACGGTGAAGGAGGCGGTGCTGCCTGCGGGGCCCGCGTAGTCTGTCGGCTGCAGGGTGATGACTGGCGTATCCGTGATGTTCATGGAAACGGTATCGGTCTGCAAGCTGCCGCCGTGCGCGTCGGTAACGACGCAGTACAGCCGCCGCCCGCTGTTGGCCGCCGTCAGCATCACGGTATAGGTCGGGGTGGTGATGCCGGAATCCAGGAAGGCGTCGCTGCCGGGATTCGCATAATACCAGAGGTAGCTCAGCTCGTCCCCCGCGGCCTCTACGGTGAAGAGCGCCGTATCTCCCAGGCTGCCGTTGAAGTCCGTCGGCTGGGTGAGGATGCGCAGCTCCGCTGCCTGGACGTGGACGGTCGCCGATTGCAGGCGGCTGTTGCCCGAGCCGATGGAGACCTCCGCCCACTGGAAGGCGTCGCCGCCGTAGTACACGTCTCTCAGGCTTCTGCACATGTTAAAGGCGTTCTGGCCGATCTCCGTGACGCTGACGGGGATGGTGACCGACAGCAGATCGAGACACTCCGCGAAGGTGTTGGACTCGATGCTGGAGACGCCCTCGGGGATATTGATGTGCATGACGCCGCTCCGGTAAAAGGCAGCGCCGCCGATGGAGGCGATGCTCGCCGGGAGGGTGACGTCCGATATATACGAGCACATATCAAAGGCCCCGCTGCTGATGCTCGTGACCCCGGGCCGGATATCCAGGGCGAGGATCTCATCTCTGCGGTCCTGCCATAAGATCTCGCCCGTGGACCAGTCCGGCGCCCACATATCCCCGGTGCCGGCGATGACGAGGATCCCGTCCCCGGTGATGTGCCAGGTCAGGTTGTCGCCGCATTTGTCCGTGGGCGGAAGAATTATGGCTAGCTTGCTGTTGATCTCGTTGCCGTTTTCGTCAGTGATATGGCAGTAGAACTTATAATCGATATTATCGTTCGTAATGGCGACTCTGTATTCCGGGGTGGTCACGCCGGAAGGATACGTGGTGCCGGTGCTGAGGTTCAAATAATACCACATATAGCTGACGCCCCGCCCCCGCGCCTCCACGGAGAAGACCGCGGTGTCCCCGGGGAGGGCGACGAAGTCCGTCGGCTGGGTGAGGATGCGCAGGTTGTCGGCGCTCACCAGGTACACCTCGTCCACGTCGAAGCAGTCCCCGGTCTGGTCCACTGCGGAATTTTTCGTGTAGCGCCACTCCGCCGTATGGCTCCCGGCGGTGACAGCGAACTCACAGTGCTCCCACTCGGGCGGCAGCATATCATAGCGCAGCAGCTCCTCCCCATCCAGAAGGAAGGTGCAGACGTCGCAGTTGACGGATTCGCCGCAGGCTCGGAAATCGAAGCCCAGGAAGCCGTCCGTCTCCGCCGTGAAGCTGAGACTCAGCACGGAGACGCTGGAGGGGACCCCGGCGTTGCCGGACCTGGCGAAGAGCCTGGAGCCCTCCGTCACCGTGGTCCAGGGGTAGTCCCCGGCGGTGGTGAAGCTGAGCTGGCCTTTTTCGGCGTTCAGGGCCCGGTTCAGGGGCCTGAGGGTCAGGGTCGCGGTGTGGGAGGTGATCGATCTGCCGTTCTGGTCGGTGACGACACAGTAGTAGCGGCTGCCGTCGTTGGCTTCGCCGATCACGACGGATAAGGTCGCGTCCGTGCAGCCGGTGAGGGCAAAGCTGCCGGAGCCCGGCGCGGCATAGTACCAGACGTAGCTGAGACCCTCGCCCTGGGCGGCGACGGTGAATTGGGCGACCTCCCCCGCTTCGCCCGCATAATCCGCAGGCTGGGTCAGGATATGCAGCACCGAGGCGTTATAATGAACAGTGGCGTTCCGCAGATAGTTGTTGCCGGATGATACGGACATGTATCCCCACCGTTCCTCCGTCCCGGCGAAATACACGTCCCGCAGGGCGCTGCAGCCCTTGAAGGCGTCGCTCCAGACGTTGTGCAGGTAGGCGGGGAGAGTGATGCTCGCCAGGCTGCTGCAGCCCTGGAAAGCGCAAGTATATATGTCGGTCACGCCGGCGGGCACCGTGAAGGAGGTCAGGCCGGTACAGCCATAGAAGGCATAGGAATCTACGGCGATAACGCTGTCCGGCGCGGTGACGCTCTGAAGAGCGGTGCAGTTCTGGAACATAGACAATCCGATCCTGGTGATCCCCTCCGGCAGGATCACGTTCTCCAGATGCGTACATCCGGCAAACAGAACGTTCGCCAGAGAGGTAACGGTGGAAGGCACGGTATAGTCGGTCGTCGGTGCGCCGCAGGGATAGCAGAGCATAGCGGTCATGTCCGCGCTGAAAAGAACACCGTTCACGCTGCAATAGGCGGGGTTCCCCGCCTCTACGGTGATGGCCGTCATGGGCGTCTCGGAAAACGCGCATTCACCGATGCTCAGCACCGAAGCGGGGATGGTGATCTCCGTCAGCCCGGTTTCGGAAAATGCGTAATACCCGATGCTCTCCAGCCCGGCGGGCAGGGTGATCCCGCTGAGGTTCCCGCAGAAGGCGAAGGCATACGCCCCGATGGAGGCGAGGTCCTCCGGAAGGGTGACGGAAGCGAGATTCGTGCAGGAGGCAAAGCAGGAACTGCCGATCTCTGCGATCCCGGCGGGAAGCACGACGGAGGTGAGGCCGCTGCAGTAGCGGAAGGCGGACTCGCCGATGCCGGTGAGGCCGGCGGGGAGGTCGACCTCGGAGAGCCGGGAGCAGGACTGGAAAGCGTTCTCGCCGATGGTTTCCAGGGTCGAAGGCAGGGAGAGGGAGGAAAGATAAGAATTATAGGAAAAGGCCCAGCTGCCCACGGAGGTGACGCCCTCCCGGATCACCACCGTGCTCGCCGAGGGGAGCGGGCTCTCGTACTGCTGATAGTCCCACATGGCTCCGGTCCCGGCGATGGTGAGGTCCCAGTTGGTGCCGCTGTTGCGGATCCAGTAGACGTCGTCGCCGCACTGGTCGGGCAGGAGGAGCTCCGCCGTATCGGAGGTGACGCTCGCGCCGCCCCCGTCGGTGACGACGCAGTAGACCCGGGTGCCCGCGGCGGCCGCGGAGACGGTGACGCCGAAGGACGCCGCCGTGCCATCGGCAGGCACGAAGTCGTCGCTGCCCGGCGCGGCGATATACCAGGCGTAGCTGAGGTCCACGCCCTTGGCCGTCACGGTGAAGACGGCCTCCTCTCCCGGAAAGGCGACGGCGTCCGCGGGCTGGGTGACGATGCCCAGTAAGCTTTCGCCCTCGAACCAGACGTTGTCCACGGCGAAATAGTCCCCCGTGGGGTGGGAGCTCTTGTCCTTTTTGTACTGCCAATAAGCCTTATGACTCCCGGCGGTCACGGGGACCTGCAGGGTCATCCAGCCGTTTCCGCTGCTCCCGGTGTACAGACAGGTATCTCCGTCCAGTACGAAGGTGCATTTGTCCTGATTGGAACCGGTCCCACCGCTGGCTATGTATTCGAAATGCAGGACGCCGGCTTCAGAAGTCTCGAAGCTGAGATTTAGCGTGGAGCTGCTGGAATGAACGCCGCCGTTGCCGGACCTGGCATAGAGCCGGTCCCCCTCGGTCCCCGTGATCCAGGGATAAACGGCATACTCCAACATAGCGTTCGTGGTGAAGCCCAGCTGTCCGCCGGGGACGTTCAGGGCCTCGTTCAGCGGCACGAGAATGATCGAGGCGGCGTCGGAGGTGACCATATCCCCCGCCTGGTCGGAAACGACGCAGCGGACGCGGCCGCCGTCGTTGTCCGCGGTGATCACGATGCTGAGGGTCTCGGAGCTTTCGCCCAGGGGGGCAAAATCCTCACTGCCGGGGGCGGCGTAATACCAGGCGTAGCTCAACTCCTCCCCCTGGGCCTCCACGGTGAAGACGGCGGTATCCCCCAGGTCGCCCCGGGCGTCCGTCGGTTGGGTGAGAATGGCCAGGAGCCCTTCGGCGCTGACGGGCAGCAGCGCCGTCAAAAAAACCAGCGCCAGCAGAGAAGCCAGCACTTTCCGCATTGTTTTCATACCTTGTCCTCCAATCGGGCGTTTTTCCAATTACTGCAATTATATTGGAATCCGCCTCCAAAAGCAAGCGAATAAGCAAAGAATCGCATCCCGGCAAAAAGCCGCCGTATCCGGGAAGCTCGTTCCGGACACGGCGGTTTTTACTTTTTGGTCGGGCTGCGTTTTCCCCGAGGGTATGAACGCTTATCCGATGGACATGCTCACGGTGTTTGTCTGCACGGTGTTGCCCTCGCCGTCGGTCACCACGCAGTAGACCTGGTTGCCGTTCCGGGCGGCGGTGAGCTCCACGCTGTAGGTGGCCGAGGTGATGGAGGATTTGGAGAACTTCGCCGCGGTGGGCTTCTTCACGTACCACTGGTAGCTGAGGTCTTCGCCTTCGGCCTCCACGGTAAAGGAAGCGGTGCTGCCCTCGGGCCCCACGTAATCCGTGAGGTCGGCGGTAAGGGCCAGGGCGACGCCGATGGTCATGCTCACGGTGTTCGTCCGCGCGGTATTGCCCTCCGCGTCGGTGACGACGCAGTAGACCTGGTTGCCGTTCCGGGCGGCGGTGAGTTCCACGCTGTAGGTGGCCGCGGTGATGGAGGACTTGGAGAACTTCGTCGCGGTGGGCTTCTTCACATACCACTGGTAGCTGAGCCCTTCGCCCACGGCGGAGACGGTAAAGGAGGCGGTGCTGCCCTCGGGTCCCACGTAATCCTCCAGCGGAGCGGTGATCTCCAGAGGCACGGCCACGCTCATGGTGACGGTGTTCGTCCGGGCCGTGTTGCCCGCGGCGTCGGTGACGACGCAGTAGAGCTGCCGCCCGGAGTTGGCCTCCGTCAGGGTCACACTGTAGGTTGCGGAGACGACGCTGGACTTGGAGAACTTCGAGGCGGTGCGATTTTTCACGTACCACTGATAGGTGAGGCCGGTGCCCGTGGCCTGCCCGGTAAAGGAGGCGGTGCTGCCCTCGGGCCCGGAGAAGTCCGTGAGCTCCGCGGTGATCTCCAGCGGCTCGACGGTCAGCATAGGGACGGTCACGTGGGTCCGGCTGAGCTCCTGGCCGCAGCGCTCGCAGTACATAACTTCGTCATAGCCGCCGTCTTCCGTATAGGTGGGCGCGGTCTCGTTTTCGTGCACCGGCTCCCCGGGCAGGTGGCCCAGGGGATCGGTGAGCTCGTCGGTATAGGAATGGCCGCAGCGGGAGCAGGTGTGGGTGGTGCAGCCGCCCGCGGTACAGGTGGGAGCGGTGACGGCTGCGGTGTAGTCGTGGCCCAGGGCGTCGACGGGCCGGGTCTCGGATTCCTGGCAGCGGGCGCAGGAGCGGGTCTCGACGCCGTCCGCGGTGCACGTAGGCTCGTCGGTCACCGTCCACTCGCCCCAGTCGTGGCCCAGGGGATCGGTCGTTACGTGCGTCCGGGTGAGTTCCTCGCCGCAGGCACAGTATATGACCTCGTCAAAGCCTCCCGCCGCATCGCAGGTGGCAGCAGTCTCGTTTTCCCGCACGGCTTCGTCGGGGTAATGGATCACCGCATTCTCCAGAGCGGCGCCGTTGCCTTCCCCGAAGCTGATATCCTCCCAGCTGTCGCCGCTGCCGCCGTAATACACGGAGGCGAGGCTGCTGCAGCCGGAAAGCGCGTATTCCCCGAAATTCGCAACACTTGCCGGGACCGTAAGGCCCGTCAGGCCGGTACAGCCGCAAAAGGCATAATCGCCGACAGCGCTCACGCCCTCCGGGATCTCATACGCTTCGCTTCTTCCGGCGGGATAGCGGATCAGCGTTTCAGCATCCCGGTCGAACAGCACGCCGTCGATATCCGAATACGAGGGATTGGCGGAGCTGACGCAGATTTCTTCCAGAGCGCTGAACGCACTGAACGGCAGATATTTAACGCCCTCAACGCCCCGGCAAATCACGAGGTTGGTCACCGCCTCCGCACAGGTCAGGAACGACGGCTCGGAATAGAAGCTGCCGCAGCCGCTGACGGTGAGGACGCCGTCGCGGGTCAGGGTCCAGAGGAGATAGTCTCCGCAGCGCCCGGAGAACAGGATGTCCCGGGGACCGGGGCTGTGGAAATGGACCGCGACGCCGTCCAGGGGATCGCAAGAGGCATAGGGATCCGGGTTATAGGCATCCGCCCAGTCCTCCTCGCTGCCGCGGTAATAGAGGTCGGAGAGCATGTCGAAACCTGCGAAGGTGTAGCCGGTCATGCCCTCAACGCCCCGGCAAATCACGAGGTTGGTCACCGCACCGGCATAGGTCAGGAAGGACGGCTCGGAATAGAAGCTTCCGCAGCCGCTGACGGTGAGGACGCCGTCGCAGGTCAGGGTCCAGCGGAGATCGTCGCCGCAGCTGCCCGCGGCGATAAAATCCCGGGGCCCGTTGCTGTCAAAGTGGACCGCGACGCTGTCCAGCGGATCGCTTCCGTAGGGATCCGACTGATAAGCATACGCCCAGTCCTCCATGCTTCCGGCGTAATAGACGTCGGAAAGCGCGTAAAGACCGCTGAAGACAGAGCTGCTGAAGCCCGTCGCGTATCGCCCGATCACGACGTTGGTCACGTCGCCCGCATAATCCGTGAATCCGGGGTATTGCGACAGGCTCCCCTCTCCGCTGATCGTCAGCACGCCGCTCCCGTCCAGGACCCAGGTAAGGCCGTCGCCGCAGACGCCGGAGGCGAGCGGGCAGTGCATCGCAGCCTGCTCCAGAGGCTCGTTGTTCGGGCCGATCTCAACGCCGGTGTGCCACAGCTCCAGCGTGCCGTCGTAATACACGTCCCGGAGCGAGTAGCATTCGCTGAACGCGTATTTGCCGATTTCGGTCACGGTGGCGGGGATCTTCACGGACGTAAGTCCGATGGCGTGATAGAACGCATAGTCGCCGATGCTCGCCGCACCGGGACGAAGGATCACCTCGGTGATGGAGCTGATCCAGTTATCCCACGGGGTGAAACGGACGGTCGGATTGGTATAGGAACAGTCGTAGTCATACATGTCCCCGACGCCGGAGATGACGAGCACTCCGTCCTCGTACATGACCCAGGAGAGATTGTTTCCGCATACGCCGGAGGCCTGCAGGAAATGGACCGCCGCGGCGTACAGGGGGTCGTTGCCCGTAGCGGCGCATATGGACTCCCACGCCTGCTCCGTGCCGCCGTAGTATACGTCGGCGAGAGAGGTGCAGTCGCTGAAGGCATAGCCCCGGACGTCCGTCAGACCGTTGGGGATCGTCACGGATCGGAGAGCGGAGCAGCCCGCAAAGGCATATTCGCCGACGTTCGGCACACCGGGACGGAGCTCCAGCGCGAGGATGCGGCTGCCGTACTCGGCCCAGGGCGCGAGGCTGTCGGGACCGGCGGCGGAAAAGTCGGGCATATACCCCGTGCCGGAGATCGTGAGCGTCCCGTCTTCGTCGAGGATCCAGCTGAGGCCCTCTCCGCAGCTGCCGCCGCTCAGGAGGAGATGCATCTCCGCGTTGGTCAGGCATTCGTTGTCCGTCCCGACGTCGCCCCAGCGCCAGGTTTCCTCCGTGCCGAGGTAAAACACGTTCCGCAGGCCATAGCAGCCGCTGAAGGCCTCGCTGCCGATCTCTATCACGCTTCCGGGGAGCGTGAGGGCCGTCAGGCTGCCGCATTGGCTGAAGGCATGGCTTTCGATGAGCGTCAGACCCTCCGGGATCGACATCTCCGTCAGGCGGTCGAAGTTCGCAAAGGCGCCGTACCCGATCGACGCGACGCCGGGGCGCAGCTCCACGGCGGTGATCTGATATTCGTGATTATACCAGGGCGTGCTGCCGTAGCTGTAGAAATCGTCCATGGGCCCGGCGCCGGAGATCTGCAGCAGGCCGGTGTCGTCGTCGCCGTACAGGATCCAGGTGAGATCCGTTCCGCAGACGCCCGCGTCGATCCGGAAGCGCAGCCTCGCGTCGGTCAGCCACCCGTTGTCCGCGCCTATCGAAACGGAGCTCCACTGTTCCTGGCTGAAGGCGCAGTACACGTCGGTGAGGGAAACGCAGTTGAAGAAAGCATAATCTCCGACGGCGGTCAGGGTCCCGGGGAGCGTCACGGAGCGCAGATCGCAGCAGCCGGAGAACGCATAGCTGCCGATGCCCGTCACACCCGGCTGAAGCTCCACGGCGGTGACAAAGCCGCTCAGATCCGCCCATTCGGGATAAACGCCGCCGGGGGAGGAGAGAGAGGCAAAGTAGTCGTCATAGTCGTCCATCGCTCCCGTGCCGGAGACGGTGAGCAGACCGTCCTCGTCCAGGGTCCAGGTGAGATCTTCCCCGCAGACGCCGGAGCCGAGCAAATAGTGCATTTCCGCACTGCTCAGCGGATCGTTGAGCGAATTAACGAAAACGTAACGCCATTCCTCCGCGGTGCCGCCGAAATACACGTCCGTCAGGCTCTGGCAGTTGCTGAATGCCTGGTACCCGATGTTTACGATGCTCCGCGGGAGCGTCACGCTTGTCAGGCCGGTGCAAGCCTGGAACGCACCGGCGCAGACGTCGGTCACGCCCGGAAGGATGAGCACCGTCCGGATCTGTCCGGCATAGCTGTTCCAGGGAACGTCGGACGGCATCTCTCCCGTGCCGGAAATCGTCAGCACGCCGTCGCTGTCCAGGACCCAGGTGACGTTCCCCGTGAACGACGAGCCGGACGCCACTTCCTCCGCCGCCTGCGCGCCGCCGGGCAGCAGACACAGCAGGAATACCAGAGATAACAGGAAGACTGCGCCTCCCGTGATCGTTTTTTTCATAGAAGAGCCTCCAGACATTCACAGTTTTTTCCTACTAAAGCATGACACAAAAAGAAAATCCACAGCAAACAAACGTTAGCCGCACCCATACCCCCGGCGGGCGGCCCCATCCATCCGCCGGGCTTGCAAATCCCCGGCGTCTGGGTTAAACTGAGCAGCGGAGGGGAGGAAAGAATATGTCCCACGAACAGGAGCACACCCGCGAGCAGGAACACGTCCACGCCCACCGCAGCTACGCCCATTTCCATTCCCCGGAGGAGAAGAAGCGGCAGCTCAACCGCATCAGCCGGGTCATCGGCCACCTGCAGCACGTGAAGAAAATGATCGAGGCGGACGAGGACTGCGCCGACGTCCTGACCCAGCTCGCCGCCACCCGCAGCGCCATCAACGGCCTGGGGAAGGAGATCATGAACGAGCACATCGCCCACTGCATCGCCCACGCCATCGAGGACGGGGACGCCGATGCCGTGGAGGATTTCCGCAAGGCCATCGAACGCTTTTTTTGAGAGGCAGAGGACATGAACGAGGAATACACGCCCCGGTGGCGCCGGGAGCTGGAGATCTTCCGCCGGGTGAAGCCGGTGCTCATCCTGGAGGGCAACGTCCTGGACGTTTACCGCGTCCCCGGCGGGGGGGAAGCCGTCGGCCTGGGGGAGTGCCTCCACAGTCTCCTGCGCGCCTGGGGCTATCATAATATCGTGTTCTACAACAGCCGCCGGGGCTTTTCCAACCCGTATGATCCCGGCTGCGCCCTGGATTTCGCCCGGCTCATGGGCCTCAGCGAGCACCAGCTCAGCGAACGCAGCGCCTTCCGGGGCAGGAGCGGCGCGGCGGCCCTCATGGCTTCGGCCATGACTCAGGAGCGGGAGCCCGCGGCCATGGTGCTGGAATACGCTTCCCGCACCATCGTCTCCCCGGAGCGTCCGGAGCAGGCGGAGGTGGACGCCTTCACCGAGCTGCTCCAGGCCTCGCAGGAGGGGACGGAGGTCGCCACCGGCATCGACCGGCTGAAAAACCTGCTGATCCTCATCGTGGGCAAGGTCAACGACCTGCCCGCCTGGTTCTATCTGCAGAACCCCAACGTGAAGACGGTCGCCATCGGCACCCCCGACCGGGAGGAGCGGGCCGCCCTGCTGGCGGGGGACCGGCTCCGCAGCTTCTTCACCGTGCGGGCCTGGCAGAAGGAGCGGGAGCACTTCGAAGCCCACCCCGAGGAGCTGGAAAAGCTGCGGCAGGGCTTCGTCGGCCTCACCGAGGGCCTCAGCCTCACGGAGCTCCTGGGCCTGCGCACCCTCTGCGTCAACGAGAACATCCCCGTGCACGAGCTGGGCAGCGTGGTGGACCTGTATAAATTCGGCATCCGGGAGAACCCGTGGAAATACCTGGACCACGCCCGTCTGGCCGCCGCGGAGGAGGCCTTCCGCCGCCGGGTCAAGGGTCAGGACTACGCCGTGCAGCGCACTCTGGACGTGGTCAAGCGGGCGGCGGTGGGCATCGGCAATCTCCAGAGCAGCAGCACCACCAAGCCCAAGGGCATCCTCTTCTTCGCCGGGCCCACCGGCACCGGAAAAACGGAGACCGCCAAGACCCTGGCGGAGGCCCTCTTCGGGGACGAGCGCTGCTGCATCCGCTTCGACATGAGCGAATACCGCCAGAGCCATTCCGATCAGCGCCTGCTGGGCGCTCCGCCGGGCTACGTGGGCTATGAGGCCGGGGGCCAGCTCACCAACGCCGTGCGCCGCAATCCCTTTTCCATCCTGCTTTTCGACGAGATCGAGAAGGCCCACCCTTCCATCCTGGATAAATTCCTCCAGATCCTGGAGGACGGCAGGATGACCGACGGGCAGGGCAATACCGTTTATTTTACCGAGACCGTCATCGTCTTCACCAGCAACCTGGGCTTCGGCAGGAGGGAGGACGGCGGGCCCGCCGTCGGGCCGGAAATGGACTACCCCACCCTGCGGAGCACCATCCTGGGGGCGATCGAGGACTATTTCAAGCTGGAGCTGGGACGGCCGGAGCTCCTCAACCGCATCGGGGAAAACGTCATCGTCTTCGACTATATCCGCCCCGATACCGCCGCCGCCATCCTGGACGCGCAGGTGGAGAAGATCGCCCTCCGCCTCTCCGAGGACCGGGGTATCCGCCTCTCCCTCGCTCCCGAAGCCCGGGAGACCCTCCTCGCCGCCGCCCTGCAGAACCTCTCCAACGGGGGTCGGGGCGTGGGCAACATCGTGGAGAGCATGCTCATCAACCCCCTCTCCCGCTGCCTCTTCGACCTGCGCGTTCCCTCCGGCGCGTCTCTGGCCGTGAAGGCCATCCGCAGCGCCGCGGGCAATTTCGAGCTGGACGCAGCCCTTGCCTGACGCAAAAACCCCGGCGGGCAGAAGCCCGCCGGGGTGAACGCCAGAAGGATCACTCGATGATGTTGATGAGCAGGGTGAGCACCACGAAGGCGATGGCCACCCACTTGGTGTATTTGGCCAGCTTGGCGTCCAGGGTCTTGGCCTTGTTCTTGGCCAGGAAGGTGTCCGCCACGCCGCCGATGGCGCCGCTGAGACCGGCGCTCTTGCCGGACTGGAAGAGGACGATGAGAACGGTGGCCAGCGCGGTGATGAGCTGGAGAATGGTGAGAACAATGATCCAGGCAGACATAGTCAGCATCCTTTCGTTTTAAGGGCGCGGCAGTCCGCCGGGCCTCGTTTTTTCGTGCACGATATCCTATCATATGCTTTCCCTTTTTGCAAGCCCCATATTTAGAGAATTTTGCCCGCCGGTATCATATATATAATGTAGAGGAGCCGCCGCCATGTTCTTCGATACCCACGCCCATTACGACGATCCCCGCTTCGACGCGGACCGGGAGGCTCTCCTTGCCTCTCTGCCGGAGAAGGGGGTGGGCCGCGCAGTGAACTGCGGGTCCGACGCCGCCTCCTCCCGGGCGAGCCTCGCCCTGGCCCGGCGCTTCCCCCATATCTACGCCGCCGCCGGCATCCACCCGGAGTCCGCCGGGGAATACGGGCCGGAGGACCTGGCCGCCGTGGAGGCCCTGCTGGGGGAGGAGAAGGTCCTGGCGGTGGGTGAGATCGGCCTCGACTATTATTGTGACGACGCAGCCCCCCGGGAGACCCAGCTGGAGCTGCTGCGCGTCCAGCTCCGCCTGGCCCGGGAGCGGGATCTGCCCGCCGTCATCCACGACCGGGAGGCCCACGCCGACTGCCTCATGGCCGTGAAGGAGGTGCCGGGGCTGCGGGGGGTGTTCCACTGCTATTCCGGCAGCGTGGAGATGGCCCTGGAGCTGGCGAAGCTGGGCTGGTATTTCTCCTTCGGCGGGGCCGTCACCTTCAAAAATGCCCGGAAGGCCCCGGAGGTCGTCGCCGCCCTCCCGGCGGAGCGCATCCTCCTGGAGACGGACTGCCCCTATCTGGCCCCGGCGCCCTTCCGGGGAAAGCGCTGCGATTCCGGCCTTCTGCCCTATACGGCGGCGGCCGTGGCCGCCTTCCGGGGCGTTTCGACGGAGGAGATCGAGGCGCTGACCTGGCGGAACGCCTGCCATTTCTTCGGCCTGCCGGAGTGACGCGGTCTGCGTTGTGCTTTTTTCACAAAATCCATGCGAATATTTCTCTGAAATATACAAATAAAAAACTTGACATCCCTCTCCGGGTTTGGTATTCTAAACAGGCCGCGCGGGAAAGCGTGGTGCCTTTGTCTGAGAACAGAGGCTTTTGCGATGAAGCGGGAGATTGCTCGGAACACCGAGGTAACTTCCGTGGAGCATGTCCGACGATCGGGCGGCTGGAAATGTCCGTGCCCTATGCAGGGTTGAAGCGCGTATATCGCTGCGCTCAGGGATGAAAGCCGGTTGAAAGACCGGCTGATTTTGTGAGATCGGAATGATACGCACGGCGGCGGGTACGGGAATTTTCACCGTACGGGACAGAAAAAAGGAACGTACGAGAGGAGTACAACCAATGGCAGCAGCGAAGAAAATGATCCGCATCCGTCTCAAGGCCTACGACCACCAGCTCATCGACCAGAGCGCCGAGAGGATCGTCGAGACCGCCAAGCGCACCGACGCGAAGGTCTCCGGTCCCATCCCCCTGCCCACCCGCAAGGAGGTCGTCACGATCCTCCGGGCCGTCCACAAATATAAGGACAGCCGCGAGCAGTTCGAGCGCAGGACCCACAAGCGCCTGATCGACATCCACAATCCTTCCCAGAAGACTGTGGAAGCCCTCATGAGCCTGGAGCTTCCGGCCGGCGTCGAGATCGAGATCAAGCTCTGATCCA
>JAEEGK010021909.1_pt1 | contig 13467 bp, 10 predicted proteins | sample 8958771 | NCBI WGS metagenome assembly JAEEGK01 (sample SAMN16246547, study PRJNA631951) | gut metagenome | biome: gut microbiome; feature: rumen; material: SC-attached | host: Bos | place: Iran: Karaj | collected 2018-10 | reverse complement strand
TTGACTATAATCATCATTTTTATTTTCTATAATAATATTATTATTTTTTTTAATTCCACTTTCTAAATTATTTGATTCTGAAGATATCATATAATAATTATTTTTATTATTTGTATTATAATTAGTATTATTATTATTTATTGTATTTATTGTATTTGAATTTAAAGTATTATTATTATTTGAATTGTATGAATAATCTTTTGAATATTTTCTATAATTATAATTTGAACTTATGTTATTTAAATTATCTTCTTCATTTTCTATTGAATTTTGATATTTTAAATTTTGATTATGTAAAGAATCTACAATATATATATCATCTATTTTATTTGCTTTATCAAAAAAATCTTTATTTTTACGAGTTTTAAATATTGATTCCTTTTCTTTTTTAATATATTTATTTTTATTTTGACTTTCATTTATATTACTATTATGATTAATATTACTATTATTCATATTTTTATTAATATTATTATTACTTTCATTAAGATTATTTAATTTATTTTCACTTAAGTTTTTAAAACTTTTTTTCATTTTATTTATTTTATTTCTTAACTCATTATTTTCAGTATCATTTCTTTTAGAATCACTGGAAATTATTTTACTACTTTCATTTAATTTATCATTATTATCATTTAATAATTTTAAAATTTGATTACATTTATTTTGAATAAACTCATCATTTTCTTCTTGTAAAACAGAAATAAAATCAATTAATTGATTTTTTAAAGAGGAAATATCTTTAGGACAATGAAAAATTAATAAATATAAAATATTTAAAGCTTCTTTTCTTAATTCATTTTCATTATCTTGTAAAAAATCTAAAATTTTATACATAGTAATATTTGCAAATTGTTTAAATTTATCTTTACATTTATTAATTAATTCATTAAAACATTGAAGTAAAAAAAGTTTATTTGTGAAATTATCGTTTTCAATAAATAAAATTAATTTTTCCCATAAATATTTAATATATTTATTATTTTTTAAAAAATAATTTAAATTTATTATTAATTCCTTTAAACATAAAACACCACAAATTTGACATAATTCATCATTTTGTTTCATATTATAAATACAAAAGCCTTGAAAAATTTCATAATTTTGTTTGTTTTGATTTTGTTCGATATTATTATTTATATTAAATAATAATTGAAGTATTTCTTTAAAAATTTTTGATATATATTCTAAATTTATTTTTGAATGAATATTACTTTGGATTGTTGTTAATATTCTTGATAAAAATGGAAAAGTTTTTGATAAATCATTTTTAAAAGGTAAAAAAAATTCAGGGAGTAATTTTAATAAATTTTCCTTTTCTTCTTCTTTTTCACTATTTACTATTGATCTTGATATTGTATGAAATATAAAAGTTATATTTTTTTGATTTGTTATATTTTCTGTTATTAAATTATAAAATTCTATGTATATTATGTTTGAATGAGTTGAATTGTTTTCTTTTATTTTTAATATTATATTATTTATTGATTTTTCTAAATTCGAAAGATTTTTTTCCATTTTTTTTATTTTTTTAATTTTTAAATAAACAAAATTTCTTTTAACATAAATTTTATATTTAAAAAAGAATATTCAATTTATATATTTAATTTTTCTTAAAGAAAAAAAGCATATTTTTCTAAATACAAAAATAATTTATTTATTATTTAAAAAAGAATTTAATCACTTTCTTCATTTTTATTTTCACTAATATAATTTAATTTAGGTCTATTTATACTTAAAGTTCCATAATTTTCACTTTCAATAGTATTTTTATTACATCTCAAATTATTGGAACTTACATTAGTAATTTCTCCTTGATTAATAATAGATAAATCATTATTATAATTATCATTTAAATTATCATAAATATCAAAATTTTTTTCTTTAATTTTTTCATCTTCTTCACTATCAAAATCATCACTTTCATTATTTAAATTTATAATTTCTTCTTTTAATTCTTTATATTTATTATATTTAATTTTATTTCTATTTAACTTTTCATAATTAATATTAGTGTTGATGATTTCTAAATCACAACAATTAAAAAAAGAAAATTTTTTTTTAATTTCAAAATTTAAAAAAGTTCTTCCATATTGAATAAATAAATTTTGTCCTTTTAAAATTTCAATTTTTTTATTTTGAATTAATATTAAAGTTCCAAATTTAGAATTTAAATCATTTACTAAAATATTTCCTTTATCATTAAGAATAAATTGACAATGTATTCTACTTATTGAAATATCATTTAAAATAATATTTGCATCTTTTCCTCTTCCTAAAATAACATTTTTAACATTATTAAAATTAATAATATATCTAAATCTATAATTAATTTTATCAATTGGAAAAGCATCAAAAATAATATAATTAAAATTATTATTATTATATTTTTCTAAATTAATTAAACTATAAATTATATTATTATGTTTTATATATTCTGGATATTTTTCTTTACATAATTCACAATTAATTTTACTAATTGAATAAATAGAAAAAAAATTTTCATTTGAAAAAAAAAATTTTTTTATTGATATTTTATTTGATAACCAATGTAATAAACATTTATAATGAATATATTTTAATGAACCAGAACATAAACAAGGTTTAATTAAAGGATTATTTTTTGAATCTTCTTCTTGAGAATAACAAATTCTACATTTTTTAATTTTTGTTTTTTTTTTTGATTTTTTTCTTAAAATTATTTTTGTCAATTTTATATTGAATTTATATTTTTTCTTTCTTTCAGTTTCATTATTATTTTCAAATATATTTTCAAATGATTCATTTATTTCTCTATTTATTGTTTCTTTATTTATTGTTAATGTTTCTTTTTGTGATATTTTATTTAAAGAAGAATTTGAATATAAATTCTTAAAATGAATTACATTATTTTCTTTATATTTTTTTTCGATAATATTTGAATTATTTATTTCATTATTAATTTCATTATGATAATTATTACTCATTTTTTCTTCTTCTGAATTTAAAGAACTTAAATTATTATTATTATTATTATTATTATTATCATTATTATTATCATTTGAATTATTTAAATTTATTTCTTTTATTTTTAGTATTATTTTACCTAATTTAATATAATCCCCTTCTGATAAAATATATTTATTATGAGTTTTAGGATAATTATTACCTTGGTATAATAACCAAGAAAAATTCATCATTTCTTGTAAATTATTTTCATCAGAAAAATTATCATTTGAACAATAATAATATTTATCATTTTCTATTATAATTTTACCTAAACTTTGTTTATTATTATTTATATTTGATAAATTATCAATTTCTATATTTGAATTATTTCTATATATTATTCGAGGAGAATTTATTGTAAAAGAAGATGATATATACTTTCCTTTCTCATAATCAATTAATTCATTTGAATCTTTTATCCATGTATTTGTATTTAAAACAAGACTAAAATTATATTTAAAAAATGAAAAAAATTACTCATAATCAATAATACTCATTTATAATTTTTAAATTCCAAAATAAATAAAATAAAATATTTATTCTCTGATAATCTAATAAAATATAATTAAAAAAAAATGGAGACTCCTTTAAGTAAAAAATTACCGAAATTAATTCATTCAAAATCATTACAAAATTTAAATAAAAATTATTGTCAAAACAGAAATTTAGATATTCCTTTGAATAAAATGTTAAACAATGATAATGTATCTAATCAAACTTTTATTTCAAATAAAACAAATAAAAGTTCTTCTTTACCGAAAATTTCAAATAAATATGATCCAATAAGAAATAATAAATATTTAAATAAAATTTATAGTAAAAATACTGAATGGATTGAAAAATTTAATAAAATCAAAAAGGAAAATAATATTGCTTTAAAAAAAAATTTTAATATTGAAGATTATCAAAATAGATTATTTAATGTTTTTATTGGTAATAAAAATTCAAAAATTGGAAATTATGATATTTTATATAAAATGAAAAAAAATTTTTCGAAAATTCAAAATATTTTAGAAGAAGATAAAAGTTCAATTAAAAATAATCGTTGGAAAGATGTTTCTGAAAAATTACATTTTATTTTACCTCAACATTTAATTTGTAAATTAAAAAATTTAAGTATGTAAATTATTTATGAATATATAAATTTAATTGTATTTAGAAGAATAATATTTTCTATTTTTAGTTTTTAATATTGAGTTTTTTTATTAGTTGTTTAATTTTACTTTTTCTTTTTATATATGAAAAAGTAAAAGATTATTAAGGTAAATTTAAATTAATATTCTTTTAAACTTTTATTTTTAAATGTAATTTTAAATTTTATTATATCAAACAAACATATGGATATAATATTTTTTATTTTTTTTTAAATGATAATTATATTTAATATAATTAATTATTATTTATATAATATGAATGAAATAAAATTTAATTTTTCTAATTTTGATATTAAAAATTATGAAAAGATTAATGAATTTAATATAAATTTTACATGTAATAATGTAGAAAATATTTTATCTATTTTCTCAATTGACAATAATAAAAAAATAAATCATCCTCTTTTATTAAATGGAAATTATTGTTTATTTTGTCATGAAATAAAAGATAAAAATATATATTATTTAAAAAAAAAGCATAAAGAAATAAATATAGGAAATTTTCTATTAAAAAAAGAAATAAAATTTAGAAAAACACACAAAAAGGAAAAAATATATAAACGTCAATTTATAAAATCCACAGAACATAAAATTGCATTAAAAAAGAATAAATCTAATATTAATAATAAAAATAATATTAAAATAAAAAAAAGTGAAAGTGACACTGAAGAATTTTTTATAAAAAATAAAGAAATAAATATATTAGAAAATGATTCAATAAAAAAAATAACGAAGAAAACAAAATCAACTTTAACAAAATCAAATTTAAAAAATATGATGAAAGAAACAAATATACGAAATTATTCTAAAAAAAAAATATTAAAAACAACAAAATTAAATAGAACAAGATTTGCATCTTCAGAAATAATATTAAATAATAATAATGATAATATTTCAGAAGAAACAATAGAAACAAATTATAATATGAATATTTCAAGTAAAAATGAATCAAAAACAAATAAAACATCAAATAATAAAAGAAATAAATTATTTAAACATTATTCTTTTTTATTTCCTTTTAAAAAATTAAATAGTTTTAAAAAAGGAAATAATAATATTTTAAATAATAATATAACTAATACTAATAATAATTTAATTTGTAATATTTGTTTTGATTCAATGAATAATAAATATAATTTAAAATGTGGTCATTCATATTGTAAAATATGTATTAAAAATTTAATTTTAAATTCTTTAGCAAATATTTCTTTATTTAATAATATTAAATGTCCAAATGAATTTTGTCAAAAAAAAATAGAAAATAATATTATTGAAGATTTAATAGATGAAAAAGATTATATTAAATATTTAAAATTTCAAAAAAGAATTTTTTCTCTTTCTAATAATGATAAATTTATTCCTTGTCCTTTTCCTGATTGTGATGGATATGGAGAAAAGATAAAAATAAAACAAAAATATTTACAATGTGAAGAATGTAAGAATTACTTTTGTATTGAATGTTTGAAAATAATTCAAAAAGAAAATAAGGAAAAAATATCAAATTTAAAAAAGTCTAAAAATAATAAAAAAAAATTATCAAATTATAATATATTAAATAATAATAATTTAAATAAAAATAATAATGAAATATCAGAGAATGAAAATTTAGAAGAAAATGAAAAATTAGAAATAAGAATATCATCAATAATACATAATTGTTCTTTATTAAAAAGTATAAATGAGAAAGAAACAGAAGAATATATTTTTAAGAATAAAAATATAAAAAAATGTCCAAACTGTAATTCATATATAGAAAAAACAATAAATAATTGTAATAATATGAAATGTACAAATTTATGGTGTAATTATGAATTTTGTTGGATTTGTATGAAAAAATATGATAATGGACATTATAAAAATCCTTTTAATGAATGTTTTGGTTTAAGTCAAATTGATTTAAATCATAATTTTCAAAATTATAAAGGTGCTAGAATTTTAAAATGCATTTTTATTAGTTCACTTATTTTACTTATTTTCTTCCCTATGTTTGTTAATTTTTTCTCTTTTTGCTTAATTGTTTTATATTTAAAGTTTATTGACACTAATAGAAAAAAAATTTTTATCAGAAATCACTTTTTTCAAATTTTCTTTAAATTTTTATTATATGGTTTTTATGGATTAATTTCATTTTCACTTATTTCTTTTGGATATTTAGTTCTTATTTTTTTCATTTTTCTTATTCCTTTTTTAATTATTATTTATAAATGCAAAAATGAAGATAAGTATAATTATTAACAAATATTAATTATTTTAAATTTAAATAAATATTATATTTTTATATTATATATCCTTCTTTTTAATCAAAAGAATAAATTATATTATTATAAATTAAGTTTTTTCCATTTTTTATTTTTAAAAGATAAATAATATTATTAATAAACTTTAACTATTTGAAAAATTAATGTTTAATTTAAATCAGGATATTCAAAATTATCAGAACTTCTAAATTTATCATTGAATAATTTCATAATATTTAAATCAAAGAAATCAACAATTAATTTTTTATTTCTTTCACTTTGTAACTTTCTATCTAAAATTGAATAAGGAGTTTCAATTTCAGAACTAATAAAAGGATTATAAGGATTATTAGAAAAAGAAGAAATTATAATCGGATTTTTATCATTTAAAAAGGAAATATTAATATCATTAAAATAAATATAAATAATATCTAATTCTGAATCTTTATATCTTTGAAAGAAAGAGATGAAATTTAATTTTTTAATTCTATTTTTTTGAAAAATTAAACTGACTTTACTCCAATTCGAACTAAGTATTTTTTGAGATTTCGATATAAATTGTTTTATATAATTAGTATGATAATATCCAGTAAAATAAGCTTGTTCTAAAATTTCAATTATTATATTATCATAATCCTCTATCATAAAATCATATAATTCATTATATCCTATATTATCTAATTGATATATTCTTATATTTTTTATTAATTTTTGTATATTTTTATCTGATTTTTTAAATAATTCTTTAAATTTAGAAATATAGTTTCCTTCATTTTTTGCATAGTCTATATATTGTAATATATTCATTGAAAATTCACTTTCTGAAAGAAAACGAAGTTTTTTTAGGTTTGAAGTATTTACTAATATTAAAAATAATACGATTATATATTTCATTTTTTTTATTTTTTTTTAATTTTTTATTTTTTATTATATATGTTTTCAGGTAAATGATTTATTTTATATTCAAAATGAATTTTTTAAAATTAATAAAATTTAGATTCATTTCAAATTTATATACTTACATAAATGAGTAATTAAATTTCTCTTTTTTTTAATATTTAAATAAAATAAAATCATTATAAAATTGTATATATAAAATAAACTTACATATTTGTTTTAATTTTTATATTTTTCTAATATTTCTCTTTGACTATTAGAAAGGGATTCATTTTCCTCTTGTAATTGAGAAATTTTAGTTTTTAAAACCATAATAGAAGCATTTAATTCATTTAAATCTTCTTGATGATTTTTAGTTATAGAATTCATTTGATTATTTTTTTCTTCAATTTCTTTATTTAAATTATTTACTAAAATTTCTAAATTTTCATTCTTTTTTTTTAAAGAAATAATTTCCTCATTCATATCATTATTATTATTATTATTATTATTAAGATTATTATTAATATTATTATTATTATTATTAATTATATTTAAATTATTTATTTGAATTTCTAAATTTTTTTTTTCATTTTCTAAATTATTTATTCTTGCTTCAATTAAAATATTTTTTGTTCTGTTTTCATTTGTGATTTTTAATAAATTTTTTCTTAATTCCAAAACTTCTTTTTCATATTCATTATTATAATCATTAAGAATATTATTTTCATTTTCTTTTTCTTGAATAATATCTTCATAATTTTTTTGAATAAGAGAAAGATTTTTTTTATAATCTTCTTTTAAATTTAAAAAAGATTCATTTAATAAATTATCTTTAATAACATTAATTTGATTTTCTTTTTCATTAATTTGAATTTCTAATTTTTTAATTTGATTTTTAAGAAATAAAATTTCATTTTCATTATTTTTTTCTTTTTCATTTTTTGGACTTCTTAATAAAATTTGAGAAGCAATTTGAGCTTTTAAATTTTTATTTTCATTAATAATTTTTTCAATATCATAATTAGAATTATTATTTAAAGTAATATTATTAAAATAATTATTTGTATTTTTTTCATTTTTACTTAAATTAATATTTAAGTTATTTGATTTTGAAATTTCTTTTTTATTTTCTTCATTTTCTTTTTCTAAATTTTCTTTTATATTTAAACCAATTGAAAGTAAATTTTTATTTAAATTTTCTGTTTCATTTACTATTGAAATTAATTTATTTTTTAATTTAGAAAAAATATTTTTTGAATCTAAATTACTTATTGTTTTTTTAAATATTGAATCTCTTAAATTATTCATTGAATAAGAAAAATTTATTACCATTTCAGTTAATTTATTTATTTTCGAATTTATTGTTTCATAATCTATATTTATTGATTTTGAATTTGATATTTTTTTATTAAATTTTAATTTAGATAATTCATTAATTAATAAATTTTTATTTTCTTTTTCTTTTAAAATTTGATTCTTTAAATTTTCAATTTCTAAATTTTTTTCTTTTAATTTCTTCTTATAATTTACATTATTATTATCAAGATTAAAACTTGAATTTGATTTATTTAAAGATGAATCTGTCATAATATTACTTAAATTATTTACTGTTTTATTATTAATATTATAGAAATTTCTATTATTTAAAGGAGAAATATTTTTTGAATGATTATTATATCTTATAAAAGAAGAAGTCTTTTTATATTTTTGACTATCAAAATTTATTTTAATTGGAGATTTACTTATATTCTTAATTGAATTATTTTGTTTTAAAATATTATTTTTATTTCCTATTATATTTTCTATTGTTTTATTTTGTAAATTTTCTATATTATTTATTATTGAACTTATTTCATTTATTATTTTATCAAATTTATTTATTTCACTAATAGCTAAATTTTTTTTATCGTGAATAATATAATTACTTAATTGATTAATTGAATTATTTAAATTTAAAGATAAACAATCATTAAATTGTTTAAATTTAATTTTAATATTTTTTTGAAAACTTTTTAATTCATTAATAAAGGAATTATCATTATTTTTTTCAAAATTTTCAAAATTAGAATTTTGAATGATGAAATCTTTAACTTTATTAATAATATTAATTTTCACATTATTAATTTTATCTAATAAACTTTTAATAAAAATACTTTGTTCTTCAGATTGATTTAAAAAAAGAGAATTTATTCCATTTTTTATATCTTCTTCATCTATTCTACTTAATTCTATTGATATTAAAGCTGTTACTTGACGAGAAAAATCTTCTTTTTTTTCTATTTTATTTTTAAAAGGAGAAATATTTTTTTTTTGATTTTTTGAAGAAACAAATTTTGGAGAAGCACTCATTTAATTTTTTATATGATTAATTTTTATAAATTTTTATATTTATATTTATTTATTATATAATATTTATATTATATTATATTTAGTATATATTATATATTTTTAATTATGTTAATTAGAAATCTTAATTCAAATTAAATTTTGAAAAAGAAAATCAATTTATTTTTTCTTTTTTTTCATTTTGTAAAAATCTCTAATAAGAATAAAATAAAAAACTTGATTTAAATTAATAAAAAAGAATAGAAGCTTTAAATGAAATGAAAGACAATTCTATTAAAATTAAATTTCCTCCATTTTTGAAAATAAATTTACGTGAGATAAAATTTTTAAAAATAAAAATCAAATGCAAAGAGAAAAAATTAGTTTTAATATAAAAAGCGAAAAAATAAATGAAAAAGAATATTTTTCAGATTCGAATAATTCAATTGAAGAAACAAGTTATTCTTCAAATCAAGAAAAAAATTCTTTTTTCGAATTAAAATTAGATTTTCAAATTCCTGATTTTTTAAATGATAAATCTAAAATTATTATAAAAAATAAAAAAAATTATACATTAATTCCTGATTGGTATATTAATTTAAATAATTTTAATTTTACGAATTTTGAAGAAGAAAGTTTATTTAGTTAAAATTATTTAGATTGTAAAATATGTAAAAAGTTATTTTTAATTATTGCAGTCAATGATTATTTAAATTAAAAACAAAAAACGTATTATGAGTTTAAAATAGTTATTATTATTTTATTTAATTATTTTCTATTTAAAAAAGGGTTTTTTCAAAACAAAAAACAAATTAAAAAATTTTATTTCCTTTTTTTTATTTCTTTTTTAATAAAAAAAAATATTTAATTTTTTAAAATAATTTAAATTTAATCTTTCCTAAAAAGTTTCTTATAAAATAATTTAGAATAAATATATCCCAAAGCTTCAACAACATTACAAATTAAACCTGGAGTAAACATTCCAGTGTTTAAAGTCCAAGAAGTAAATATAAAAAATATAAGCAAAATTACCATGATTAAATGAAGAATAATTACTATTTATTTAAATATGAAATATATTATTTTTCTTACATATCATACTTATTTTATTTAATTGTAATGTGTATCCTGATATAAATTGAAAAAATATAAATTCAAATATTTCAAATATCATTAAAACAATAAAATAACGCTCGAATTTCTCCTATTTTTTATTATATATTTTTTATTTTTACAGACATATCTACTATATTATAAGCAGAAACCGATAAAACAAATTCTATCATTAAAACAGAAAATCTAATTGGAACAAGAATATCACTAACCTTTAACATAATTAAAAAAAAAAATAATAAAAAAATTAAATAAAAATAAATGAAAACCATTATTTAAAAAGCCATAAAAAATTTTCCAAAAAAAATGGCAACAAATAATTCAGAAAATTTTTCAAATAACAATGAAAATTCAATGATAGAATCTGAAGAAATGCCAAAAGTAATAAATAATGATTCATCAATGAAAGAGGAGAAAACAAGTGAGAAAAATGAGTATATAAAAAAGCAAATAAATCGTCAGAAAAGAAGGAGTAAAAATGATTGTATAGGAAGAGATTATGTATGTGGATGTGGAAAGACATATTTAAGTTATCCTGCTTTATATACTCATATTAAAACTAAACATAATGGAAAAACTCCTGAAGGTACAAATGCTAATCAAGTTCAAAGTGGAAGAGGAAGAGGAAGACCTAGAAAAAATTTTTTAGTGGATGAAGGAAGTCTTAATAGAAGAAAAAGAGAAATTAATCGAAAAAAAAATGATGGACAAAATAATGAATTAAAAGATTTACTTAGAAAAGGTAATTTTAATTTCGAATTCTATAAATTTAGAGAAAAAAAATTCTTTGCTGTTTATAAAATTCTTGATTTAATTAAAAATAAAAAAGATTTGTTTTTTGAAGATAATGAAAGTAATAATGATAATAATAATAATAATAATATTAATGAGAAAGATATTAATGATAATAATATTAATAATAATAATATTAATGAGAAAGATATTAATAAAGATTTTAATAATAATAATCACGTTATTAATAATAATATTAATTTAAATGATATTATTATTATTGAGAATTCAATGGAAGAAAAAGCAGAAGATTATTTATTTTATGATAAAAATTCATATAATGAAGAAGATGATTATAATATATTAGATCAATTTCCTAATATTAAAGAAGAAAATTCTGGTTTTAGAATATTATATAAAATTACTAAAAAATTAATTGAAAGTGGAAACTTAGAAATTAAAGAAGGTGATGATAAACAAATCACTTGTGATGAATCTTTTGGTTTATTTTTAATTTATATAAGTAAATATGTTAAAAGTGATTTTTTTAAAATAATATTAATCTTATTGAAAAATTATAGAGATTGTATGAATATTTTAGGATGGGAAATATTATCTAAATATAAAACTTTAGAAGATGAAAATACAAGAAAAAAATTTTGTTCTGTTAAAGATCCTTCAAGATTACCTTTAATTGCTAATGAATTTTTAAATGAATATTTAGATAAGAAATTCCCTAATTTTGATAAATATTTATCTTCTGTTATTATTGGACATTTTAATTTTTGGCTTTTTGGAAATAATTTAACTTTAATTCAATTAGATATTATTAATGATGATTATATTAATGAAAATGATGATAATAAAAATATTGTTAAAGATGAAAAGAATAAAGTAGAAAATAATAATATTGAAAATAAAGGAGATGGAAATTTAAATTCAAGTAAAAATATTAATTAATATATATTTAAATTGAAGTTTTTATTATTTTTTATTTTTTTCATATTTATCAATTATATTATTTTTTTCTTTAATTTCACTTTTTAACATTAAACATTGCTGTTTATATTGTTCAAATAATTTTTTATATTCTTTTGCTTTTTCTTTAATTTTTTTAATTTTTTCATTTTCATTTATATTTAAATTACTTATTGCATCTAAAGAATTTAAACTATTCTTTTCATTTGATAAATTATTATTACTATTATTTTTACTATTATTGTTGATGATATTTTTTAATTTATTTATTTCTTCTTCTTTTTCTCTTATCATTTGTTTTAAGGCATTGATTGTTGTCTGATAACTATTTTTTTCATCTTCATCTAATCCAATATTATTTTTATTTTGTTCTTCTAATTGTTTAATTTTCTCTAATAATGTATTATTAATATTTTTATATTCTTCGATTTCCATAATTTTATTGTTTAATTGTTCTTTAATTTCATCAATATTTTCTTCATTATTTGCATTAAGATTTTGTTGTTCTAATAAATTAGTTAAGTCTAAATATTGTTCATTTAAAGTTAAATTGTCTTTTTGTAAATTATCTTTTTCTTCAATTAATTTATCTTTTTCTTGATTTAATTGTTCTTTTTCTTCTAATAATTTTTCATGTTTATTTATTAAATCATTGTGTAAATTTGTAATATCATTTAAATCTTTTTCTAATTGTTCCTTTTGTTTTTCCAATTTTTTTTTATCTTTTTTTAAAGAATTTATTTCTCTTGAAAATTCAAGATTTTCATTTTCTAAATTAGAATTTTTTTGATTTAATTCTTCAATTTCTTTTTTTAAATTTTCTTTTTCTTCATTTAATTGTTTATTTTCATTTATTATTAATTCTGTTTTTTCATTTATTGAATTTTGATTTATTATATTATCATTATATTTATTTATATAATTTTCATTTAATAATTTTAATTCAGTTATTTCATTATTTTTTTTTTCTTTTTCTTCTTCTAATTTTTTTAATTGATTATTTTTTTTTTCTTTTTTTGTTTTTATATTTTTTTATTTTATATTTTTTTTATTTTTTTTTT
>JAEEGK010021908.1_pt1 | contig 13467 bp, 9 predicted proteins | sample 8958771 | NCBI WGS metagenome assembly JAEEGK01 (sample SAMN16246547, study PRJNA631951) | gut metagenome | biome: gut microbiome; feature: rumen; material: SC-attached | host: Bos | place: Iran: Karaj | collected 2018-10 | reverse complement strand
CTAATAAGGCCTCCATTATTAGTTATCACTTCTTTTCTTGGCGTTGTTATAAAGATCATTTCACCTATATCTTTAATGCCTAATTCATTGGCAAGAGTATCAGAAATAGCAATTTCATCTAATGTCTCTGGTTTAGTGCCTTTTTGCAGTGTTTTTTCATCAAAAACTCCAAATTGAATTCCGTTTTGCAGACTTTTTGCGTAATTTCCACTTAAAACACCATCTGGGAGTTTTTCCTCAAAAAAGCCATTATTGTTCTTGCTCGTGGCTTTATCAACTATCTCATATATTTGCTGTTCGTTTTTAGAAAAATACATAGTTCTAGCAAAGCCCATCATTAATGTTTCGTGACGAATTAAATAACCACTTTCATTACCTAGTATTGGTGAATTAAGATTGCTATCATTTTTCATAAAGAACTCTAGATGAGCGTTTGGTATATGAGCTAAAGTATTAGTAAAAACGATAATACGATTTCTATCTTCCATTCTTTTATCATAATAAAGCCAAGGATAATAATTCTCATCGGCGATTTCAAAGATATATTTGTCCATATCTACATCATCTTGTAATAGGTTAAGTAGTTCGTCTCTATTTTCTTTTGTTTTTAGATAGTACATTTTCTTCATAACCCAAGGCTCATTGTCCTTAGTCGTAATAGAGTCGTTCGTGGGAAATCTCATCCTCTCTTCTAACATGTATTCGTTCCACAGATGATTGCTATGATAAAGCTTAAGTTCGTTATCTAAAACGAATCCTCTCACTGTTAAAAGTTGTTGGTCACTATATTCCCAATCATCATTTCTAAAGTCAAAGAATACTTGTAAATCATGTTCTTTTATATAGTTACTTAGTGAGGTGACAGTTCTTTCTATCTGGAGATCAAAGCAGAAATCTCTTAATGCTGAAATATTTAAAGAGAGAATCACTTCATCATCATCTAGTTCTTTAATTGTCCTTGGATAGATTGTTGTATTAATATCCTCAATCCATTCAAATTCATTAATATGACGAGCACTGAAGCCTGGTATTTCACAATATGTATATCCTCTCACAAACGCTAAAGTATTTTTATCTTTAAAGAACTTCTCAAAATTACAGTAATAAGTTACTCCGACATCATTGATATATTCTGGATATGTTGCTTTGATATCATTTGTTTCATAGAAACTGGCAGCGTATCTTCCTTGAATAGAACTATTCTTATCTTTCAAGGAAACAATAATTGAATTATCATCCACTATTTCGCGATACGCTTGTTTGATATTGCTCGCAATTGTGGAAGATAAGGCAAACGCTAAGCCCACACCAATAAGTCCTAAAGATGTCATTGTGTAACATAATCCTGTCCTTAGTTTCTTTTGTTTCATTGTATGGAAAGTATGATTTAACAAAAACGAATCTGGAATCTTTCCTTTTGTGTTAGGTATACCGTTTTGTACGACTGGGAGATGTTTATCCTCATCACTAATTTCTGATTGCTTAGTAAGTGAAACTATTTCACCGTTTTCCATTTCAATTATTTCATCAGCGTATTTCTTAGTGAGTGTTTGGTCATGAGAAACAATGATAACTAAAGCTTTCTTGGAAATCTTTTTAATGATGTTCATTATTTCAATGCCGTTTTGCTCATCAAGCGCACCTGTTGGTTCATCCGCTAAAATGATAGAGGGATCATTAATCAAAGCACGTGCAATAGCCACTCTTTGTTTTTCACCACCGCTTAGTTTATTAACAACTTGTTTTTCTTTGCCTTGAAGTCCCACTAAGGCTAATAGGTCTCGGCATTTACGTAGCTTTTGTTCTTTCTTGATTGAGAAAAGAGTTTCTAAAGGAAATAAAAGATTAGAAATAACAGTCTCAGTTTCAAACAGTTTGAAGTCCTGAAAGATAAAACCATATGTCGATAATCTTAAAGCGCTTAAATCATAATCATTGAGGTTTTCTATAGCGCGGTGATTAACTTGAATAGAACCAGAAAAACTAATTAAACCTGCGATACAGTTTAATAATGTAGTCTTCCCTGAACCAGATGGACCATATATAACTGAAATACCTTTGAGAGGAAATTCATGATTAATATTTTTTAAAACAATCCTGTTATCGTATTTTTTAACAATGTTAGTGAGTTTAATCATTGGACTGTAATTCCTCCTTTAGAGAAATTCTTTTGGAAAATGTAATTGGTAAGAACGTTGCTAGTAGGCAAACGAAAAGAGCGGTAACAATAATTAATAGAGGAAATAAGAAAACATGCCCGTGAAAAGACATGAAAGGAATGTCGATAATATCAATCAGAGATGTAAAGTGTTCAATTAGTTTATTTAATGGGCTTTGTATTAACGCACTGATAAGAAACGCTATGGCAATGGCGATTAAACCCAACAAGAAGTTTTCAAATATGTAAAGAGTGGTTATATCTTCCCTTTTAGCGCCTAAGCAAAGCAATATTGCCGAATCTTTTATATCTTCACTATAAGAAGCAAAGGAAATGATGCCAATAATTAGGACTGTACCAATTAAAGCGATAACGAGAAACACTTCCATACCAACACTTGCAGCGTCCACTAATTGGAATAATGTGTCTTCAATTGTCATCGCATTGCTATTAATGGTGTAGCCCTCTTTTAAACGATCTTTCATTTGCTTTAACAAGTACACGTCCCCACTATTTTTAAGGAAAAGCTTATGCGAATAATTAGAAATATATTCGTTATTAGAAGCGGCCATAACTCTTTCTTTCCAAGAAATTTCGCCCATATAGTCGGATAGATTATTTAATAGTGTCTCTGACATGTATTTATCCATAGCCTTATAGGAATAATAGATTTTAGGGGTATTTAAAAACGATAGCTCATCAACCACGCCCACGATTTCCACTAAGCGGTCATAGACAAAATAATCAATGATATATGGTTTATTAGTGTCTTCTGTGTAATAAGTAACCGCACTATTATCTTTTAAGCGTATGTAAGTATTAAGTGGATCAGCTTTTGTTTCTTTCTTTAAATAGTCATAAGCGGTCTTATTAATCACCACCTGAGATAATGTGTCAACGATAGGAAATTTGCCTTTAATTAATAGACTTTTATCAATCGATTGATCACAAAAAGAGTAGACAGGGGTATAAGTTAAGCCGTTTATTTGTTCTTCGTTGATATATGTATCTAGGGCTGGAGAAATTAAAGAATCATATGAATAACAATAATGTAAGAAGTCATGTGTTACTCTTAAATTATTTATCTCTTCTTCACTACTTCTTAATGTCTGGATCAAAGTAATAGGAGACTCATCGCTTTTGATTTGTTTTTCTTTACTAAACGAAACCACTCCATAATCGAATTGCTTTTCTGCGGATAATTCAATCGAATGATGAGCGCCATTAGAAAAACCAAATATCAGCATACTAGCGGTCACTCCTATTGCTAAGGATAGTATTGAGAAGATGTTTCTTTTAAATCGTTTAACGAAGTTATTAGTGATAATCCTGTTATACCAGTTAGGATTGCTCTTTTTATCTTTAGTGGTTTCTACTTTCTCACTTTTAATCTCATTAATTCTTTCTACATCAAAGATCTTTCCATCTCTCATATGAATAATGCGGTCACTATATTTTTTAGCCAATTCCTCGTTATGCGTCACCATGATGACTAGTGTGGTTTCACTAGCCTTCTTTAAAGATTCCATAACTAAAAGGGCATTATCTTTATCCAAAGCTCCTGTTGGTTCATCTGCTAAGATGATGCGAGGTTTGTTAATAAAACCACGCATAATAGCAATTCTTTCTTTTTCACCACCAGATAATTTAGAACATTTCTTTTCTAATAACTCTTTAGAAATGGAGAAATTATCAATCAAAGATAAGACTTTCTTTTTCGCAGTGTTAACACTATCCCCATTTAATAAAGCGGGCAGCATGATGTTATATAACGCTGTTTGGCTTTCTAATAAGTGATAATGTTGGAAGATATAACTCACTATTTTCTTTCGATAATTTACTAACTTCTTTTCTTTAAAAGTGGCGATATCTTCGTTATTAAAAATTATTTGCCCTTCACTAGGATTATCTAATTTACCAATAAGGTTTAATAATGTTGATTTACCACATCCAGATTTGCCTAAAACACTCACTAAACCAGTAGAAGGGAAAGTTAAAGTAATGTCTTTTAAGACATACTTTTTTTCATTTTTATTGATGGCATAATACTTTGATACTTTTCTAACTACTAATAGAGACATAAAAAACTCCCTCTATTAATAAGTAGGGGGAGATTTTCATTTTTTTCCTAAAAAAGTTTTAGTGATCTAATTTTTGATCGTATGGAACATCTTCCATTTTGACCGCTGCTGGAACCTTTGGAAGGCCTGGCATTGTCATAATAGCACCAGTTAATGGAACGATGAAGTTAGCACCTGCGGATAATCTCACTTCACGAATAGTAACTGTGAATCCTTTTGGAGCGCCTAACACTTTTGGATCGTCGGTTAATGATTGCGGTGTCTTAGCGATACAAATTGGAGTTTTATCAAAGCCTAACTTTGTATAATCTTCGATTTGTTTATTAGCGGCATCTGTATAAACGACTTCACCTGCACCATAGATTTCCTTACAAATGATTTCAATCTTCTCTTTGATTGGAAGTTTTTCATCATATAAAGGATGATAATGAGATTCTTTGTTATTAAGAATGTTCATCACACCTCTCGCTAAAGCTTCTGCACCTTTACCACCATCAGCGAAGGCAGAGCAATAAGCATAATCATAGCCATTATCTTCACACCACTTGCTTAAATAAGCTGTTTCTTTTTCAGTATCAGAAGCGAAGTGATTAATGCAAACTATAGCAGGGACCCCGTATTTTTCCACATTTTCAATATGTTTCTTTAAGTTGCAAACACCATTAGCTAATGCTTCAACGTTTTCGTTTCCAAGTTCTTCAAATGGTTGACCACCATGCATCTTAAGCGCTCTAATTGTGGCAACCACAACGACAGCATCTGGTTTTAAGCCAGCCACACGGCATTTAATATCTAAGAATTTTTCCGCACCAAGGTCAGCACCGAAGCCTGCCTCTGTAACCACAACTGGAGATAACTTAAGAGCCATCTTTGTGGCGATAATGGAGTTACAACCATGCGCGATATTAGCGAATGGTCCACCATGGATAATCGCAGGATTACCTTCTAATGTTTGAACAAGGTTTGGATTAAGTGCGGTAATCATGAGTTTCATGATGGCGTGACTAATTCTAAGTTGTCTTAAGAAGACTGGTTTTTCATCATAGCTATAAGCAACGATGATGTTATTGATTCTATTCATGAAATCGTCAACGTCCTTTGATAGACAAAGGATGGCCATTAATTCACTAGCGACTGTAATGACGAATTCTTCTTGTCTTGGAGCGCATTTTGTTTCACCTTCAGAAACAGTCACTTTTCTTAAGGCTCTATCATTCATATCAAGAGCTCTCTTCCAGAGAACTCTTTCTGGATTAATATTTAATTCGTTGCCTTGCCAAATGGAGTTATCAATGCAAGCAGCAATAAGATTGATAGAACTTGTTAAGGCGTGCATATCACCTGTGAAGTGCAAGTTGATATCTTCACTTGGAACCACTAAAGCTTTGCCACCACCGGTAGCGCCACCTTTAATGCCAAAGACAGGGCCAAGAGATGGTTCTCTTAAACAAACTAATGAAGGAACACCAATATAGCGTAAGCCATCATGTAAGCCAATTGAGGTGGTTGTTTTACCTTCACCAGCTTTGGTTGGTGTAATCGCGGTAACTAAAACTAGTTTACCGTTTGGACGATCTTTTAACTCATCCATAATCTTTAATGAGATTTTGGCCTTATCATATCCAAAAGGAATAAGGTATTTCTCATCAACGTTAATCATTTTTGCTACATCGAAAATGTTTCCCATAAATAGAACCTCTCTATATTTTCATTTGATACTTATTATCCATATTCATAATCTATTTTGCAACAATTAATCTTTTGATTAATGTTTCATTGCCTCTTTTAAGAGTTCTTCTTTACTTTGGAACTCTTGACATGGTAGTTGATGTTTAAAGAATGTGACCTGTCTTTTAGCGTAGTTTCTCGTTCTCTTTTTAATTAACTCTTTGCATTCTTCTAAGCTATATTTGTTATCTAAATAATCAAGCACTTCTTTATAACCAATAGCCGCTTTTGCAGTTAATGATAAATCATATTTTTTAAGCAAGTTCTTAACTTCTTCTAATAGTCCCATTTCAAACATTTGGTCGACACGGGTATTAATATTCTCATATAATTGCTCTCTATTTGGATTGATAAAATAGAACTTCACTTCTTCATCTTTAAAGAATAAAGCGTGTTCTTGTTTATCAATGCTTTCTGATTTGTTTGTTTCATGAGTTCTAGCGATTTGTAACGCTCTTATGACTCTTTTACGGTTGTTCATATGAATGGTTTCTGTGGCCTTCATATCAACTTGTTTAAGCATCTCATAAAGCTCTTCGTTAGATAACTTTTCTAAATCAGAAACATCCGCTTCTTCTTCGTCTTCAAAAACATAATCATAGAGAGCGGCTCTAATATATAGACCAGTGCCACCACAGAGGATGATTGTTGGATATTTCTTTTTAAGTTCAAGATAAGTGTTTCTAAAGTCTTGTTGGTATTCTTTAACGGAATAGGTTTGATTAGGTTTAACAATATCTAAAAGATAATGTTTCTTATAATCTTCGCTATCTCTCTCCACCTTAGCGGTGCCAATATCCATTTCTTGATATATTTGAAAAGCATCCCCATTGATAATAGGAGCGTTATATTCTTTCGCTAATGTTAAAGCAAGGGATGTCTTGCCTGATCCTGTAGGACCCACTATTCCTATAAGCATGGAAATATTATAACAAAAAAATGCGATATAATTCGCATTTATTTAATAATTGATTGTACTGTTTTTAATAGTGCATACAAAGCTTCTTTACTAGCTTCATAATTCACCACAATCGGATGGTTATCGTAAAGCTCTTTTAAGTTGTTTGCTTCTTGAATCTTACCTTGGGCTCTTAAGTTAGCGATGTTGTGCTTTAACTCTATCACGTCTTCGCTATTTTCGAATTGTTCTTTGTTTTTAAGAAACTCTTTCATTTCAGGAGTTTCATCAATCAAAGCCTTTAATTCTTTAGCCTTTTCAATGACTTTATCCATTGACGATTTCTCCAATCATGGAGTAAGTATGAGACTCACTAATTTTCACTTTAACGATTTTACCAATCATTGATTCATCGCCTTTAAAGTGGACGAGTTTATTTTCTTCTGTATAGCCAGAATACATGTCTTTATCATTTTTAGATACACCATCAACGAGAACATCAAATGTTTGGCCCACCATAGTTTTACTATGCGCTTCAATATGAACTTCTAAGTGCTTCACAAGTTCCATGAATCTCGCTGATTTTGTTTCTCTAGAAACATTGTCATTAATCTTCGCTGCAGGTGTACCCTTTCTTGGTGAATAGATAAAGGTAAACGCGGCTTCGTATTTAATTTCATCCACGATTGATAATGTGTCTTTAAATTCCTCATCGGTTTCATTTGGGAAGCCGACAATGATATCAGTGGATAAGGCTAAGCCTGGAATCTTTTCTCGCATTTCTTTAACTAAAGCAAGATATGATTCTCTTGTATATCTTCTACCCATCGCCTTTAAAACACGGTCATTACCGGATTGCACTGGAAGATGAATAAACTTCATGATATTTGGGTATTTCGCAATCACATCTATCATCTTTGAGGAGAAATCCCATGGATGAGAAGTCGTAAATCTTAATCTTGGAATACCCAATTTAGCGACCGCTTCCATTAAGTCAGCGAAGTCTTTTCCTTCGTCTAAATCCTTGCCATACGCATTGACGTTTTGGCCTAAAAGAGTAATTTCTTGATAGCCATTATCAATGAGTTGTTGGCATTCGTTTAAAACATCAGCGAAGTGTCTGCTTCTCTCTTTACCTCTAGTATAAGGAACAATGCAGTATGTGCAGAATTTATCACAGCCATACATGACATTCACATATGCCTTATAAGTATTGTTTCTACAAGCAGGAGCAATCTCGATAACTTCACCTGGTTTACTTTCAATAGCCACCACTCTTTCTTGGTTGGCTCTAGCTTCATAAACAAGAGAGTAAAGTTGAGCGATTTCATGGGTACCAAAATATAAATTAACTTCTTTAAATGTTTCCATTAATTTATTCAAGATTTCTGGTTGCTCCACCATACATCCACATATCGCTAAGACAAGATTCTTATTCTTTACTCTAAGGTGTTTTAAATTACCGATTTCACCATAGACTTTATCTTCAGCGTTTTCTCTTACCGCGCATGTATTAATAATGATTAAAGTGGCTTCTTCAGGTTTATCGGTATAAATGTAACCGACATCCTCTAATAAGCCACGCATTGTTTCTTCATCTCTCACATTAGCTTGGCAGCCATATGTGTGGATATAATATTTTTCGCCTTTAACAATATGTTCTAATTCTTCCTTTTTATCAAAAGAAGCAGGCGCAAAAACTGTGGCTTCTTTTTTACGAGAGGCCGCTTTTAACATATTTGGAGTGTTAATAATTTTTGTTTTCATACTACTTTTCTAAATAATAAATTGGGAAGATTTGATTAGCAAGTCCAGTGATATCATCGATATCAAGAACAACAGCGGAGAAGACACCTCTACCTTCGTCTGGGACTTGGAATTTGCTTTGTTGGCCATAAATAATCTTATTAACCACGGTTTCAGCGGTTGATCCTAATACACCATCAGCGTAGCCAGTCATACCAACATCGCTAATAAAGGCGGTACCTTTAGGTAACACATGAGCGTCACATGTTTGAACATGGGTATGTGTTCCTAAAACCGCACTGACTTTGCCATCTAAAGCAAAGGCTAATGATTGTTTTTCGCCTGTTGCTTCAGCGTGGAAATCAACGATGTGGATAGTCGCAGGTTCCTCTTCATCACTTAATAAATTAAGGATGGAATAATAAGGGGCGTTAACTTCCTCATTCATAAAGGCACTGCCTAATAAGTTAGTGACTCTAATGGAAACACCATTAACTTCAAACACTACACTACCCTCACCAGGAAATTCCTTAAGAAGATTATATGGCCTTACTAAACGATCGACTTGATTAATGTAACGGAGTATTTCACTTTTACTCATATAGTGGTTACCAAGAGTAATCGCATCCACTCCTGCATCAAGAAGTTCAAAGTATTGATTTCTGGTTAAGCCTTTACCATGCGAAGCGTTCTCGCCATTGGCAATAACAAAATCAATCTCATATTTGTCTACGTAATAAGGAATCTTTTCCTTAAGTAAGCGGCGGCCTACACGACCGACCACATCACCGATAAATAAGATTTTCAAATTGTATTCTTTCTATGAAATAGGGCTACTATTTCGCGGTTTCTATCGCACGATATTCACGAATGACAGAAACTTTAATTTGGCCTGGATAGGTCATTTCATTTTCAATACGTTCTTTGATGTCTCTAGCTAATTTGAAGGCACCGATATCATCAATTTTTTCTGGAATAACCATGACACGTAATTCACGGCCAGATTGCATCGCGTATGATTGATAAACGCCGTCGTAGGACTTGCAGATTTCTTCAAGTTGTTCGATACGTTTGATGTAGTTTTCTAAGATTTCACTTCTAGCACCTGGTCTAGCAGCGCTTAATGTGTCAGCGGCTTGGACTAAGTTAGCAATGATGTATTTAGCAGGAACGTCACCATGGTGAGATTCGATGGAGTTAATAACGACATCACCTTCACCATATTTCTTGGCGAGTCTAGCACCGATTTCAACGTGGCTACCATCCATTTCAAAGTCAGCAGCTTTACCGACATCGTGTAAAAGACCTGCTCTCTTAGCTAAGTTTTGATCTAATCCAAGTTCAGCGGCCATGATACCACATAAGTAAGCAACTTCAACGGAGTGGTCTAAAGCATTTTGTCCGTATGAAGTACGATATTTTAATCTACCGACATAGTCGAGTAATTCTTTGTTGATTCTTGGTAGACCAAGTTTGAAGGCGACTTCTTGGCCCGCTTTATGGATGCTTTCATCGACTTCTTTCTTAGTCTTTTCAACGATTTCTTCAATTCTTCCTGGTTGAATACGGCCGTCTTTGATGAGGGCTTCAAGAGATAATCTAGCGATTTCTCTTCTAATAGGATTGAAGCAAGAAACAGTAATAACTTCTGGAGTATCATCAATGATTAAGTCGACACCTAATAATTGTTCTAAGGAACGGATGTTACGACCTTCACGACCGATGATTCTACCTTTCATTTCGTCACTTGGTAAAGCAACGACTGAAACTGTTCTTTCACTGGTGACATCTTGCGCATAACGAGTTAAGGCTAAGCCTAAGAGCTCTTTAGCTTTAGTGTCACATTCTTCTTTCGCTTCTTCTTCTTTTTGTTTAATGAAGGCAGCGATTTCCTTACTTACTTTACTTTCAACACGGTTGAATAATTCATCACGTGCTTCTTGTGTGGACATTTGCGCAACCTTTTCAAGTTCAACGATAATACTATCAATCTTTTCTTGAAGAGCAGCGTCTTTCTTGTCCAATTCTTTTAAACGTCTGGATAATGTTTCGTTCTTTTCGTCTAAAGCATTTTCTTTAGAAAGAAGAGCGGCATCACGACGATCAATGTTTTGTTCTCTTTGGTTAAGAGATCTTTCTTGCGCTTGTAATTCTTGTTTTCTTTCGTGGATTTCTTTACTGGCTTCTTGCTTCATTTCATTGATAGCTTGCTTACCATCAATTTGCGCATTTTTAGTAATGTGTTCCGCTTTAATTTCAGCATCACGAATGATTTTTTTAGATGTGTTTTTAGCAATATTGTTTCTAACAAATGGAATTAAGAAAGCAACTGCGGCACCCGCAACTAAACAAAGAACACCAATAAGAATTCCAGCCCATAATGGAATTTGTGGCATAATTTTTGTTTCCTTTCTATTATAGAAATAAGTTAGTCTACAAGTAGACTTTACCTAAAATGCTCCCTATAAAGGATAGAGATTTACATTTTTTATAACTAACAGGTAAAACCCGATAATAAAGTTCTCAGATGAGAATATATAGGTAAGTATCTTTCGAGGATACAAAATAATTATAGTCTCGCAAATAAATAATGTCATTATTTTTTGTAATTGCAAAACCAAAGCTCGTGATATAATAAGGCCACAAGAACGAATCCGCTAAAACACTTTATGGCTTAAGTTTTATAGGGATTCTTTTTTACACCAGCTTCAATAGCAGGCGCAAAAATAGGCAAATCACAAAAAGAACCAAAAGAAACTTTAGTTCTTTAAGTTGTTTCATTGCACATCACCTCCTTTCACAAGGTCGTGATTAGAGGTATTCGTTCCGAGTTTTAACGTCTTGTCTTTGACGAATTATTGCATAGTTAAAACGGCACTAATAGCGCTTAAAGATTTAATAAAGTATTTATAGTTATTCGGCGACAACGCCTGTTTTGATTTTCTCTAAGAGTTCGTTAGCGACATCTTCATTTTCTTTGATGTATGCTTTAGCGGAATCACGGCCTTGAGCAATTTTTTGACCGTTATATTCAAACCAGGAACCGGCTTTCTTAATTAAGCCCATTTCCACTGCTCTATCAAGGATTTCGCCTTCTTTAGAAATGCCTTGTCCGTAGATAATATCAATTTCGCATTGTTTGAATGGCGCGCTGACTTTGTTTTTAACAATCTTCACGCGACATGTGTTACCGATGATATCAGAGCCTTGTTTGATTGCTTCGGTACGACGAATATCAATACGAACGGAAGCATAGAATTTCAAAGCACGACCACCAGAAGTTGTTTCTGGATTACCATACATCACGCCAACCTTTTCACGTAATTGGTTAATGAAGATAACTGCGCATTCTTTCTTATTAAGAACACCAGCGATTTTACGCATTGCCTTAGACATTAATCTAGCTTGTAAACCGACTGAGCTATCGCCCATTTCCCCGTCTAATTCCGCTTGTGGGACTAAGGCAGCAACACTATCGACAACAATTAAATTAATGGAACCAGAACCAGCGAGCATTTCGACGATTTCTAAAGCTTGTTCACCATTGTCTGGTTGGGAAAGGATTAATTCATTAATATCAACCCCTAGGTTTTTAGCGTAGAGTGGATCAATTGCGTGTTCAGCGTCAATAAAGGCCGCACGACCACCTTGCTTTTGGCATTCAGCGATGGCATGCAATGCTAATGTGGTTTTACCACTACTTTCAGGTCCAAAGATTTCGATGATTCTACCTTTTGGATAGCCACCAACACCAATAGCTTGGTCAATGAGTAATGAACCTGTTGGAATTGCATCAACATCAACTGTTTCTCTATCGCCTAAACGCATGACAGCGCCTTTACCATAGAGCTTTTCAATTTGTTTCAACGTCTCGTCTAACGTATCGTTTTTTAAGTTCTCTTTTTCTTTTGCCATATGAGATCTCCTTCTACTAATTAATAGGGGTACTTTTTGAATTTTTTCCTAAATTATCATTATTTTTTTAAAGCGTTTTCCAGTAGCGTAAACGCTAAATTTATTGCCTTTTCTTGTATTTTATTACGGTCTCCCTCTAATTGATAGGGAAACGCTTCAACTTTTGTGGGTGTAGCTAAACCGATATAAACTTCTCCAACTGGTTTATTTTCCATCGCGCTTGGACCAGCATTACCGGTGAAGGAAATGCAGTAATCAACATTGAGTTTCTTTTTACCAAGTTCCGCCATTTGGATAGCGATTTCTTTACTAACGACGCCAAATTCATCAACGAGTTCTTGTTTGATTCCTAATAAGGCCACCTTTTCTTCTGTTGCGTAAGTAACTAGGCCACCTTTATAAAATTTAGAAGCTCCTGCTACAGCGGTAATCTCTCTAGCGAATAAACCACCAGTGAATGATTCAACTGAACCAAGAGTGACGCCTTTTTCACGGAACAAAGAATTGATTTCTTGGGAATTCATTTTATTTTCCTTCTTTGAAGACGTGTTTATTTTGTACGACATAGATGACACCTGAAATGAATGAAGCGGCTGTTGCTAAGTAGACTAAGAAGTCTGCGATGTGCAAGCCAGCTGGCCAAGAAGCATCAAAATATCTAAATGGGAAACCATTGAGAAGAACTGCACCAATGGCCACCATTTCTAAAACTGTTTTTAATTTGCCAAAGATGTTCGCTGCAATAACTGTGCCTTTGCTTGCAGCGATAAATCTTAAAGCATCCACGACAATGTCACGTGCCACTAAGATGATGACGCACCAAACATTGAAAGAAATAACACTTTCTCCGTTAGGGACATAACGTGCAAAAACCGCAGGAGCGGCTAAGAAGATAACAAGTGAGTTAACTAATAATTTGTCCGCTACTGGATCAAGGAATT
>JAEEGK010021907.1_pt1 | contig 13467 bp, 10 predicted proteins | sample 8958771 | NCBI WGS metagenome assembly JAEEGK01 (sample SAMN16246547, study PRJNA631951) | gut metagenome | biome: gut microbiome; feature: rumen; material: SC-attached | host: Bos | place: Iran: Karaj | collected 2018-10 | reverse complement strand
TAAAAATAAAATTGGTTTTTTAATTGATTTTTTTAATTTTTAATTGAATTTATTCATTATTATTTCATTTATTAAACGCTAATAAAATATTTCTTTTAAAAATATCTCATGAAAATTCTTTAATTTCTTAAATAAAGAAATAAATAAAGAATATTCTCTACATACTTAAAAAAAAATTCATGCTTATTTCATTGATTTTTATATTTTTCTGTTGTAGTCAAAAATATTTTTAAAGAGTTTCTTCGTATTTCTTTAATTTTTTTCCCATTGATAACAATAATAAAAAATATAATTTCAAATTTTATAAAAATAATTAGATTTTAATATAAAATAATTAATATATAATTTAATGTTTATATATTAAAAATTAAATTATATTGAATTATATTTATAAATATAAATTTAAATCAAATCATTTTTACGACACATTCTAATAAATTCTTTGAATGAGTTTTTATCTAATAAATTTAATTTAATCCAAACTAAATTTGAAAGAGTATTATTCAAAGAATATAAAAAATCAATAGAAGTTTTTCCTTTTTCTATATTGGAATAAGAAACAATATTTGTTTTTTTTAATATATGAATAATGTTATATAAAAGTTTTTTATTATTATTTAATTCACTTAAAACTTTAAAATAATGTTTATAAAATATAATTATTCCTTTTCTATCACTATTATAAATACAAGGAAAAATTTTATTATCTTTATTATTACATAATTTATCAAAATTTTCTTTTGTAATTTTTTCTTCATTTATTATTTTATTATTACATTCAATACAAAAAAAACATTTTTCTTTATTATGTGAAGTTAAAGGAATATTTAAAATTAAACTTAAATTATGAATTTCTTTATATCCTCCATAAACAAAAGAAACATATTTACAACCTTCACAAGTTAATTTATTTATTATATTTCTATATATTTCATATTCTTCAATTGATTTTTTTTCTTCTTTATGTTTTTTTAAATATTCTTTTACTGATTTATTATCTAATTCTTTTTCTTTATTCCAAGCCAATCCACATTTAATTTTTAATAATTCATTATCTGTATTATTTTCTGTATATAAATTATTTTCATATTCTTCATATTTTTCAGTTGAATTTGTTAGTAACATTACATGAATTGGAATATTACTTTTTTTTCTCATTTTTTTTAATTCTTCATAAAAATAATCTTCTATTTTAATATTATCTTTAATTTTTCCTTTTAATGTTTTTTTATTTAAAACAATCATATTAGGTAACATTCCTATATCATCTATTTTTTTTTCATCATTTACTCTAATATCTAATATACAATAATTTATTTTTGAATTATTTTTTTTGTGAAATAAACAATATTTACATTCTTCTATTTTAGGCCATTTATTTTCATAATATAAATTATTAAAATTTTTACAAGTATATTCAGGACAAGTTAAAATTGAAGGGAAAACATTAAATAATAATTCATTTGGAAAAATAGGAAAAACTTTAAAATTTTGAAGATTAATTAGCTCAAATTGACTTTTAATAAAAGAAGAATGAGGAAAAAAAATTTGTAATCTTTTAATTAATATATATAAACTATAAGGAGTATTTTCCTTTATTTTAATAGCTAAATTAATTATTTCATTTGCCATTTCAATAGAATCAATTTTTAATTTGGAAATAAATTCCAAAATTTGGAAAGATTCAAAATAAATAATTTTATTTTTAAAATAAGAAAATAAAGCAATACATAAAAAATAAATAAAAGCTTGATCTAATTCATTAATTAAACAATTTAAAATAACATATGAAATTTCTAATAAATTTTTATTAGATAAACAAGTTAATAACCAATTAGTAGCATAAATTTGAGGAGTAATAAAAGCAATATTAAATTTATTGTAAATTTCAGGTTCATGATATTTTAATAATAAATCTATTAAAGAACAACTTGAATTTAAAGCATTTATATCTTTTCCAAGATAATAATTTATTAAAAAAACATCCATAAAACAACTAAAACAATTAAAAACTTTATATATTTCAATTGAAGGTTCTTTAAATTTCATTGATAAAAATATTGCCATTATTTCATTCATACCTTGTTTATATTTTAAATTATTTAATTCACAATAAAAATTTAATAATTTTTTTAATTCTGGTTTAAAATTTTCATATTCTATCATTTCATCTATTTTTGTTCTTTCTACATCATTATCTATAACTTGAATAGGGGTTTCTTCAAAAACATGATTTATTATAAAATCTGATGTTATTTGCAATAAAAGATAATTTGATGTCTTTGGTTCTAATATTTTTATCCATTTATCTATTGTTTTCTCATATGATTCTTTTAGGGAATAATCTATTTTTTTATTTTCTTTTTCTTTTGGTGATTCCATTTGTTTTTTAAATAAAAATTATTTTTATGGAAAAAAATTAAATTTAAATTAAATTCTCTATAAACAGTATTAAAATATAAAATGATATTTTAATAAAGTCAAGAAAATATATACAATAAAATTGTTAAAAGAATTTAAAAAGATATAAAGTTGATAAAAGTGAAACAATAATTTAATAAATATTACTTTGAATTTCTATGTGTCATATACATTTTAATATATTTTAATTAAATTTAGAGTTTTATTATTTATTTGTTTTTTAAATAAATTGTTTAATTAAAAGAGATTATCTAAACTTTTAATGGAAAATCAAATTAGAACAATTTTACTTTTGAAAGTTAATTCAGATATAAACAATAATAAAAATAAAATTGAATTTGAGAGTTTATCAAAGAATAATATATTAAATGAAAATATTAGAATTGAATTTAAAGAATTTTTTAAAGGAAATATTTATGAAAAGAAATTTGTTTCAAATAAATTATTACAAATAGAATCTCCAATTTCAGAATTAGATACAAATCCAATTTCTATTAATTCAAATAAAATTTCAAATGATAAAGAAATTAAAAAAGAAATAATATTTCCTTTAAATTATCTTCAGAATTTATCTAATAAATTTAAATCTGAAAAACCTTTGATGAGAAAATATAAAAAATGTAAGAGTACTTAAAAATTTTAATATTTTTATATTATTAATTTTAAATTTAGATTTATTATTTGTATGTTAATTTTAATCAGAAAATTTGTTCTTTTATTTATCAATAAATTAAGTTTAATAAAACTGTAAATTAAATTATAAAATCAAAAAAATAAAAGGATATAACTAATATAAATATATAAATAAACATTTATAGTAAAATATGTTAATTGAAAATTTCTTATTTCTTTAATTTTTATATTTTTTTAATTCTCACTTAATCTTTTATAATCAAAATAACCATAAATTAAAAAAAATTTAACTCTGAAAATAAAGCTTAATTTTTTAATTATTAAAAGAATATATTAATAATATTATATTATTTAAATTTTATTTACTTTTTACTCATTTTATATTAATTTTATTTTTTTAAATTCTAAATTTCTTAATTTTTAATACAGAAATCTTTATTCACTTAAAAATACTTGACATTTTTTATTATATACATTCCATTATCATAACAACTTCTAAATCTTTTCCTTCAATATTACATTTTTCTTTATTATCTTTTTTTCTTCTTAACATTTATAAATGTTGATTAAATGTTTATTACAAATTATTTCTGGTTTAATTGTCATATAATAATTATTATTAAATGTAGGAAAGATATATAAAGAATGAAAAATATACTATAAAAAAAATAATAAATAAAATATTACATTTGATATGCATGTTTTCTTTTATACTGTGTTATATCACTTATTGCAGTTCCTTTTGATATAAAAGAAGAATAGTTTTTATTTTATCAATTACTAACTTTTAATTAAAAATTTCATTTCTTTTTAACAAATTATGAAATATTCTTTAAACAAAAAAAAATATAATGTATTATTATAAATTAAAAAAATGTTATGTACTCTTAAATATTATGACGATGAAAAAAGAGTTTTTATGCCTCCTGATTTTGAAAGTTTTAGTTCTAGTTTAGCAGAAATGTTAGAAATTGATGAGCAATTACTAAATTCAGTTATTATATTTTATTTAGATAAAGGAAAAAACCAAATTATGATTCAAAATGAAGATGATTATGGAGAAATACTTGAACAAATTCAGAAAAAAGAAGTTAATACAATATATATTGAATTAAACCCAGATAAAATTATGAATGATAATAAACAAATAATAAATGAAAATAAAAATCCGAATTTTAATAAATTAAACAATAACAATTTGAATGATAATAAAAATAATAATAATATAAATATAAATATTGAAAAAAATGATGTTTTAAAAGATTTAATGGGAAATAAAAAAAATCCAAATGAAATAATTTTTCCGATTGATTGTTCAAAATGTCATATTTATCCAGTGAAAAATATAATATATAAATGTTCAGAATGTATATTATTTTTTTGTGATAATTGTGAAAAAACTGAAGGAATAAAACATGAACATGCATTATATAAAATAAGAAATAGAGATCATTTTTTAAAAGTTAATGGAGTAAAAGAAGAAAAAAAAGAAATTAAAGATAATAATAATAAAGAAGGAACTTTTGGAAAATGGTTTGGACAAATTAAAAATAGTTTTAATAATCTTATTAATTTTAATCATGATGATGAAGATAAGAAAATGAAACAATTAGTTAATATTTTAAGAAATAATTATGATCTTGGAAATATTCCTGATGAAAAAATAATAGAAATTTTAAATAAAACAAATGGAAATATGGATGAAGCAATTAATTTACTTTTTCAATAATAATATTATTATAAATTTTATGTTCATTAAATTATGAAAAAAAAATTAGAAACAAAAAATTGTAATAATATAAATATATTAAAAAAAAAGAAAAAACATTAAAAAAAAATAATAAAATGTCATCTAAGAAAAAAACCTTTTCAGTAAAAATGGTATTATGTGGCGACATTGGAGTAGGAAAGACATGTTTATTTACTAGAATAACAGATTTAGAATACAATCCTAATCCAATAACAACATCAAATGATTATCACAAGAAGACATATGAAAGAGGAGATAAAATAATAAACTGTGAAATATGGGACACAGCAGGACAAGAAAAATATTATTCATTAAATAGAATATTTTTTAAAGATGCAAAAATAGCAATAATTGTATATGATATAACAAGGAGAGAAACATATGAAAAATTAAAAGATTTTTGGATAAATGAAATTAAATCTCATTCTACAAATTTATCTATTATTGGAATTGCTGCTAATAAATGTGATTTATATGACAATGAACAAGTCAATGAACAAGAAGCTAGAGATTATGCTAAAAGTGTTGGAGCTTTTTATAAATTGTGCTCTGCTTTGAATAATGAAGGAATTAATGAATTAGTCGATGATTTAATCAATCATTTTTTATCTACTTTGGATAATCAAAGTAATAATCAAGATAATCCTAATGATAACAGTGATTTTAAATTAGATAAAAAAAAACAAGAGAAAAAGAAAAAATGTTGTTAAGTAATATTTATCAAAAAAAAGTTATTTTTTTAATTGAAAATTAATATAAATTTTAATTTCTTATAAAAAAATAAGGAAAATATTATTCTTCATATTTAAATTTCATCCAAGGATGTTCCATAGCTTCTTTAGCAGAAGGTCTTTCATTAGGATCAATTTGTAATAAAAACCTGACAAAATCAAGAAATAAATCATCAGAGCAATTATTTAATCTTTTTTTAAAAACTGTTCTTTTAGGAACAATAACATGCATTTTTCCTGAATTTCCAGGAGCTTCCATAAAAAGTAATTTTTCTTTACAAAACATATTTTTAACAGTTTTTCCTTTTTCATACATCCAATCAGGAATGGGTCCAATGATACCAATGACTCTGGCTAATAAACTTTGAACGTTTTCAGTTTGTGGATCGCTGCTAAAAAGAACATTTCCAGTGAATAATTCAGCAACAATACAACCAAGACTCCAAATATCGATTTTATAATCGTAATTACATCCTAATATTACTTCTGGTGCTCTATATGATCTACTTTGTATATATGATGATATTTGATCGTGGACAAAACATGCTGAACCAAAATCTATTATTTTCACTTCTGAATTATGAATACTCTTCATTAATATATTCTCAGGTTTTAAATCACAGTGAATTAAATGAAGTGAATGAATGTAATCGAGACATGTTAATATTTGACTTGTTATTTTCTGAATTTTGGGAAGTGTAAAATAATTTTCCATTTTGTTTTTTGATAAATATGCATATAAATCATATAAATTGTCTTTTAATAATTCGGTTACTATGAATAAATGCTCTTTGAAATAAAAGAAATCATATAATTTTAAAAAATGCTTTTCATCAGGATCACCGTTTGAATTTATATAATTTAATACTTTTATTTCATCTAATGATTGATCAAAATAATCTTTATTATTTTCTATTATTTTTAAACATACTAATTTATTTTCTTTTATATCTAAACATTTAACTGCTTTACTAAAAACTGCATTTCCTAAATATGCTAAAATTTGATATCTTCCTGCAATTAAATTATTTATTACTATTTTGAAATCTTTTGATTCTTCAAAACCTGTTCTTTCTCTATCGACTATTACTTTCATTATATAATCATCAATAAAATGTCCATTATAAAAAATAGGATAAAAATTTTCATTTTTAGGAGAAGGAAAATTTAAATTTTTAGTTAATTTCGAATGAGACCAAATTTCTTCTTGATTTGGATTTTTATTTATTTCAAATGAAGTTTTATCATTTTTCATATGTGAAATTAATTTAATTTTTGAATTTTCAATTTTTTTAGGAATAAAAAATTCTTTTTGAGTTTGTTTATAATCTTTAAATTTACTTTTATAAATTCCTCTATGAGGAAAATCACTTTGTTCTGCTAATTTTTTACAAGTATCTCTAAAATATTGATTTTTACATTCAAACAAATCAAAACCAATATCATCATTATTTTCATATTCATCTATTAAGTTATCTTTATTATTATAATTATTACTTGTTGTATTTATTTCTTCATTTTCTATTAATGATTGACTTTGAATTATTGAATTTGTTTGAGATATATTTTCATTATTTATATTTTTTTCTGTCTCTGATAAATTTAAATTATTTTCATTTCCAAATGAATTTTTTTCCTCTGTTTCATTGTTTCCAAACAATGAATCTTCTTCTTCATTTTCTTTTTCTTTTTTTTCTTCATTTTCATTTTTTTCATTTTCTTCTTTTTGTTTTATATTTGAACCAAAACAAGGAAGATCTTCTTTATTATTTTTATTATTATCTTCTATATTTTCAAAATCATAATTTATTGTTTGTGGTGTTGCACTAAATGATAATTTTGAATCTTTTTCTTTTTTCAATTTTAATTTACATTCTTTTTCATATTTCTTTTTTAAATTCTGATAAATTTTACTCTCTTCTGAAATTTTTTTTGAAGTTTTTTCATCTATTTTTTGCTTTTTTGATATTTTTTTTAAAAAATTATCAAAGATTTCATTGTGATTATATGATTTTTTCTTTGAAGATGTTGGAAAATATTGATGTGAAAAATTATCTCCTGAAAATTTACTTAATTGATTTTGAAGATGTTTTAATATATTATATTTTCCTAATTCATATTCGTCGTTTGATTTTAATAAAAATTCTTCTTTGAATGTTTGAGCTGTTTGTTTCATATTTAAACCTTCTAAAAGTTTAGCAAAAGTATCTATATTCTTTTCTAACATTTTTTTTTTTGGGTTTTGTTTAAATTTGTTTAATTTTTAATTATTTAAATTTATATTATTATATTAATAAGATAATAATTTAATTTAAATATAAATATTTTTATTCCTCTTTATCTTTATTGTCGGTTTTGTCCTTATCATCTTTTTTATATTTTTTATGGACTAACTGAGTTTCTCTCCATTCTCTATTTAATCCACTAATAATAAATAAAAGAAAGAAGCAAATTAATCTTGAATATTTTAAAAAAATTCTTCTATAATTTAAAGGAATAAATTTGGCGATAATTTCTAATCCAAAAGCAGTAATAAAAGCTAAAATAGTTTTAACTATTAATATATAAACCCAAGTCATATATTTATTATTTTTAATATAATTATGTTGCTTTGATATTACCATTATTTGCCATATTCCTGTTATTATTATTGTTATCCATGCATAAAAATATGATTTCCCTAATAATATAAAATCTTCCTTTGAAAATCCTTTTTTTCCAAATAAATTATCCATTATTATATTTCCTAATAAAAATGAAAATGATGTTAAATGAAGGGAATGTGAAATTGACGAAAAATACCTCTCCATGAATTAAATTGCAGTGTTGACATTTAAGAAAATAAAAAATTATTTTTTATTAAAGATTATTTATAAAATTATTAAATAAAATTTTTATAAAGTTAAAATGAAAATAAAAAAATAAATAAAAATTTAATAATTATCAAAAAGGAAAATTTAATATTAATAAAAAAATGAAATAAAATCATAGATTATAAAACTATTCTCGAAAGAATATCGATTTAATATCTAAATATTCAACTTTATTAATTTTACTTAATAATGAGATTTTATGTGATTCTTTTTTAGTTAATAATTTTTTAATTATGATTAACTAGAATTTCAATTAAAAAACAGAATTCAATTAAGAAAAAAAAAAGAAGTATTTTTAACTAAAAATAAAAAAAGAAATATATATAATGGGAGAAGAATACGTGTTATTTATTTTCAAAATGATTTTTTTCATAAAAATTTAAGTTATATAAAAAAAATGTTTACATATTTTTTAATTTTATGATGGAAAATTAAATTGAATAATAATTTTTTAATTTTATTTGATAAAAAAAAATGAGAATTTTATATATATTCTATTTCTTTTATATAAAAGAAACATTTCAAATAATAATTCCAATGAAAAAAGAAATATTTTCAAATCATTTAAGTCAAGAAGAAATATTAAACAATAAATTATATATTTCAATAAAAATAGGAAATCCTTCTCAAATAATAAAAGCATATATTAATTCAGAAACTCATATTATTTTTATTTCAGAAAATAAAACTTTACAAGGAACCTATAATAAAAATTTATCTAAATCTTATTCTCAAAAATCAAATATATTGAAATTTACAATTAACAATTATAAAAATGAAATATTTGGTTTTGACTCGAAAGAAATATTTTATATAAACAAAACAGAAGTAAACATTTCATTTATTTTAACAAAGAACATTTCAAATAAAATTGAATTTAATTCTTCAATTTTAGGTTTTAAAATTAAACCAAATCCATTAACAGAACAATATAATTTTATATCTCAACTTCATAAAAATAAATTAATTAATTTAGAAATATTTTTCTTTAATTATATAAATGAAAATAAATGTGAATTAATAATAGGAAAATATCCTCATGAAATTAGTTCAAATTATAATAAAAAATATTTAAATATATATTATATAAAAAATCCACTTGTTAATTTAGATTATGAAATATTATTTGATAATATACATTATTTTAATATAAATGATACTTCTCTTTATGCTAAATTTTCTTTTGATTTTGAAGGAATTATTGGTTCTAGATTTTCTCTTTATAAATTAAATAAAACTTTCTTTGAACCTCTTTTTAAAAACAAAATTTGTGAAATTGAAATTATAAATAATGGTTTTTTTTATGCTTATAAATGTAATAAATTTCTTAAAGTGGAAAATTTTAAACCAATTTTTTTCCATTCAAAACAATTAAATTATACTTTTGAATTAAATTATAAAGATTTATTCTTATACAGAAATGAATTTTATTATTTTTTAATATATTTTAAAGTTAATTTAGGTGATACAAGATGGTTTCTTGGACAAATTTTTTTAAAAAAATATTTAATTGTATTTGATCAAGAAAAAGCTTTTTTAGGATATTATTATAATAATAATAATAATAAAAATTATAATATATCATATTTTAAAATTTTTCCAGTTTTATTAAATATAATACTAATAATTATTTTAATTCAATTATTTAAGAAAAAACAAAGAAAAAAAAGAATAAACGAAATAGAAATGGATTATAAAAATAGTTTATTATAAAAAAGGTAAAATTAATATTGTTAAAAATAATATGATTTAAAATTTTATAAATTTATTAAAACTTTTTTCTGAATAAGAAACAATAATCTTTTAAAAACCAAAATTATTTTGTCTTAAATAAAAAAGAGTTTCAAATAAAAAGAATTAAAAAAGATTAAAAAAACTTTAATTATTAATCATATTTTTCAAATGGAAATATTTTAGAAAAAAGAATATCATCTATTAAATTTTGATAAATTTAAAGTTTTTGATTTTTTGATAAATTTTAAAAGAATATATTTTTTTTTTATTCATTATTTAATTTTAATCATTTAAAAAGATTTTTTCATATGATTAAGAGAAAACAATATAATAATTAATATGAAATATAAATTCATAATTTAGAAAGAAACAAAAAAAATAAAAATAAAACATTAAAAAAAATTTATATCTTGTTTCTAAAACAATAAAAAATAAAGTTAAGAATTTAAACAAGAAATTTAATTCTAAATGAAGAATTTCCAAATTACTCAAGAAGAGTCATCCTGGCTGCATCATCTAAACCTTCTCTTGCTCTTTTCACTCTTTTCACTCTTTTTACTCTTTTTACTCTTTTTACATTTTTCTCATTGGTCATAAACACTTTTGATGTTATGAAATTAATTAATAATAATAAAAGGATTATTGTTATGGATTTCATTTTTTTATTATTTTATTTTTTTTTATTGTATTTATAATTATTTTGACAGGAAACTAAAAAATATTAAATATCTGATTTTATTTATTGGATTTATTTTTTTATTAAATTTTTTTATTTTCTTCAGTATTAAATATTATTTCGGTAAAAAAGATGTTATAAATAAAAAAAATTTAATGCAAAAAAAAGGTGTTTTAAAATAAAGAATCATTAATATATTTTAAAATTAATTTTATTTTAACTTAAAAAAGTATAAGTAAATAAATGAAATTTGTAGATATTGCCAAATAAATTCCTATAATAGAATATAAAATTGCTAAATTCCAAAAAACTGAATTTTCTTCTTTTACAAATTAAAAAATAAAAAACAAAAACCCTAATTTAAAAATAATTTTAACATATTTCCCTGAAGGTTTAAAACAAAATTTATAGATTTATATTTATAAAATAAAGTTTAACAAAGAAATAAAAATCCAAAAGTTAAAATGAACAAATTTACTTCTATTAGGATATTCATTCTTAGGATCATATTCAGCTTTATCAACAACATAATTAGTAGTATCTTCCATTTGAGTTGTGATTTCATTTTCAGCACATTTAAGAGGATCATTACATAATCGAATTCCACCACAAATTCTCCAATAAGGAGGACAAACAAAAATTCCTTCAAAACCATCAACTTCGGTATTTGATTGTGAAGTTGCATTAGAACAAATAACATCCTTTTCATCATCTATTTTAACACTATAAGAAAGAGTATTTGAGTCACATTCATTTATTTTCAAACATCTTGCTGTTAACTTATCTCCATATTTATTTTTGATTGTTTGACTTACTGAACTTCTCATTAATGAACTTTGAAAACAAAAACTTTCATCACCAAAAATTTCATAAATTTCATTAGGTAAAATTTTTTCCCCTTTCGAATCACATCTTGAATATAAATAATAATTTCCAGTTTGAGAGGGATAAGGCATTGCAACAGGACAATAATCAGCAGGTTCATATCCTCCAGTTTTAATATCTCCAAAATATTGAAATTCATACGTAATAGAAGAAGAATATTTGCGAATATAACATTCTCCTCTATCAAGCATACCAGGAGAGCAAACTTCATAATCAGTATTACAGAAATCCATAGGGAATCTACTTTTCCTATCAATATCATTAGTATCAATACAAGTTAATTGTAAGAAATTACATCCTTCACCTTTACCAGTTTTAAAAAGACCTCCAGTAACATAATTCACATCATACCAACCACTATCTTCAAAAACAGCAAGAGTAATATCACTAACAACTAATTCAGGATAATCAGTTGATATCATATAATCACCTAACATTATACGTGCGTCCCAATGAGAAGTTCTTGTTCCACTTTCTCCTTGATTCTCTAATTCTACTCCTGGTAATGATGGGCATCCAAAATGTCCTCTTGCTTTTTCAAGAACTTTTGGAGTTTTTAATAATCCTCTAAATAACCCATTCACTGCTATTATTTTTATTGGTTCTGTTATTCCTTCAAATAGTGGGAATAAATCATCATTAAATGCTAAAACATGAGATATTTCATGGAGAAGTAACATTGTTAAAAATCTATCTGTATTCTTTATTGAAAAATCAAAATGTGTACCTAAAAGAACACCTCCTAATATTGGTCTATTACTTTCTGGATCCACTAATATTGGGTATGCTGCTGCATCAACGTTTTCTTCAAGAGAAGATATATATGGGACTAAATATACATCAGCAGCACTCAATTCATTATTCAATAACTTTGTGACATCTTGAGGTTTAAAATCCAGTTCATAACCATTTAAGCTATTACTTGTAAATTCATATGTTTTTGGATTTTTTACTTTTAAATATTTTTGAAATGCTGCAATTGCTTGAGCAAACGAATTTTTTATTCCTGCTAATAGAGGGTCTGAAATTTGTTTTGCTAATATTTCATAATCTACTTCTATTCGTATTTCACTAGATTCAGTATTTCTTAATTTTGAATTTAAGGAATTGTCAAGAGATATTTTTCCTATTGGTGGCCTTTTTATTGTATTGAAACCACATTTAAATGTTGTGGTTATAGAGAATAAAGATATTAGAAAAATAAATTTTAGGATTAATTCCATTTTTATTTAATTTATAAGATTTTTATAAATATTTTATGTTTTTTTTGATTCTTTTTAGGATATAAAAAGAATATTAACGCATAAATTTGATTTCAATAATAAATTTTATTTTTAATAAAAAAAAGGAATTAATATTTTTTAATTGAGAAAGATGAATTAAAAATATAATTTAATTGAGTAAAAAATAAAAATCTTCATTCTACAAATTAATAAATATATGGTATATAAATATATTTCAAAATTTAGGAATTCATTCATATATTTATGAATAATATTGAATATAATAATAATTTAATGATAAAACAGAAAAAAAAACTTATTTATTTAACTAATCATTTTTTAAAAATTATGATTGAAAGTCAAATACATTTAAAGTTTTTATGATTAAATAAATTAGGTGAAAACAATAGAGAATCCAATATTTTATTCGATTTCAACAGAGAATTATTTTTTTGAATCGATAAAAAAAATTTAAAAACAAAATATCGTGTTTTAAGTAACTTTCATTAAAATTAAATTATATTAAAATAAAATATTAGGA
>JAEEGK010021904.1_pt1 | contig 13469 bp, 9 predicted proteins | sample 8958771 | NCBI WGS metagenome assembly JAEEGK01 (sample SAMN16246547, study PRJNA631951) | gut metagenome | biome: gut microbiome; feature: rumen; material: SC-attached | host: Bos | place: Iran: Karaj | collected 2018-10 | reverse complement strand
ACATGATAAACCTGAATTTTATTTTAATAGAGCATTTTTATATAAAATGCTATGCTTATATGAAAATGCCATTGAAGATTTTAGTATGGTTATTAAATTTTATCCTAAATATTATAATCCTTATTTTAATAGAGGTATTTGTTATGAAAATTTAGAAAAATATGATTTAGCTTGTCAAGATTTTATTGAATGTACTAAATTAATTAGTAAAAGAATTATCCCTTATTATCATTTAGCTACTATATACAATAAATTAAATGTTTTTAATAAAAGTTTAGAATATTATAATATTGTTATTGAAAAAGATCCATTTTATTCTCTTGCTTATCATGGAATTGGTTTAATATATGATAAACAAAAAAAATTTGATAAAGCAATTGAATACTTTAATAAATGTATTTCATTAGACCCAAAAAATCCAATATATTATCATAATAGAGGTTGGGCATATAAACATTTAAATAAATTAAATGATGCGCTTAATGATATTACAATTGCAATTAATTTAAATTCTAAAAATATAATTTTTTATAATAAAAGAGCATATATATATGAAAAATTAAATCAATTTGAAAAAGCAATTTTTGATTATGATAAAATAATCTCAATGGAACCTTCAAATTATGATTCTTATATAAACAGAGCTTCAAATTATATAAAATTAAAATTATATAATAATGCAATTAATGATTATTCAAAAGCAATAGAAATTAATAAAACTAAAAGCCAAGCTTTTTATAGAAGAGGATTAATTTATATAAAAAGTAATAAAATTAATGAAGCAATAAAAGATTTTAGTGAAGTTATTAAAATTGAACCTTTTAATCAAAATGCTTTTCTTAAAAGAGGTGAATGTTATGAACAATTAAATGATTTAAATAATTCTTATAATGATTATCAAATGGCACTTGAAATAGGAAAAAAAAATAAAATTAATGTTTTTGATTAATTTTTTTAATTAAAATATATTTTTAATTGTATTGTATTTTATGTTATTATTATGCTAAAAATATTTTAAAATTAATTTAAAGAAATTATAAAGATAAAAGAACAACAAATTATTACAAAAATATTTAACTTTTAATTTTATTATAGACTAATTTTTCCTGAAAATGATTTCTTTCTTCTTTAAATTTATTTTTTTTTTTATAATTATTACTTTTTGTTTTTAAAAAATCATAAATTTCTTTTAAATAAAACATTATTTTTTCATAACTTTTGGGAATATCATCATTATTTAGAATAAAAATATCTTTATTACTTTCAGAAATTTCTATAAATGAATTAATAATTTTTTCAGATAATTGTTCAATATTTTTTAAAGTTTCAATATTAATTAAAAATTTCCTAATTTGACAATTAGATATTTTTTTTAATTCTTGTATTAAAAATTCATAATTTATATCATTAGAATATTCTCTTCCAGCAATTAATAATATTAATTTTATTAAACAACTTATTTTATTTTTAGAATCTTCATTAACTAATTTTACATTTAAAATTGAAGATTCATCTTCTTTTTGTATAAAACATAAAGAACATTGTGCAGTAAGAGAAGGATTAAATTTATTTAAATCTTTATTTTTTAAATCTTTAATATTTTTATCTAATAATTCTAAATAATCATTTAATATTTTAGAAGGAGGATTATAATTATAAACTGAACGAATTCTCTTAGAAAAAATTAATCTAATTTTTAAAGGAACTAAATCAGATTTAGAAACTAAATAAAAACATTTTTCCTTTATTGATTTAATTTTACTTAAAATATTTTTATTTATAAAATATTCATTTTCATCATTAATACCTAATCCAAAACTATTACTATCTTCACTTTCAAAACTATTACTTGATTTTTCATTATAATTATTTTCATTAATTTTTTTTGATTTTTCTTGAATAGAATTAATTGCAGGAATATCAATAATTGAAAATTTCCTTATATCCTTATTAATAATATTATTAAATATTGGTTTATTAATTTTTTTTTTTTTATTTCCTAATTTATTTTCATTTTTCATTTTATTTTTATTTGAATTTATTTCATTGTTTAAAGAAGGTTGATAATGAAATGAACTAGCTGAATTATGTTCATTAATACTTGTTCCACTATTATTACTATTTAAAGAATTTTTTTTAATAACTTTTTGAATTTTTTGCGGAAATTTAGTTTTAGTTGATTTTAAAGAATTTGGATTATTATTTATAATCATATTTGTATTTTTTGATGAAAAAGAAGTATTATTTATATTTTTACTTTTGTGACTTGGTAATTTATTTTTTGTAATTTTAAAATTTTTTTTTTTTTCAATTTTTGTTTTTTTTAAATTTAAAGCTAAATCACCGTGTAATTTATAATTTTTTAATAAATTAGAACTTTTTCCTTTTAAAGGAGTTTTTGCTTTTTTTCTTAAAGGAGAATCAGAATTACTTCCAAAATCAGAACGAGTTAAATTATTTTTAAACATAATTTCTTCATTTTCTGTTTTTAATAAAATTTCCATTGCTTTTTTATAAAGTAATTCATGTTGAATTTTTATCTTTTTCATTTCATTTGATAAAATTAATAAATGATTATCTATTGTTTTTTTTGATTCTTCATAAAAATCTATTAATTGTTGTTTTAAATCAAGGGAAATTGAAACATCAGTCATATTTTTATTTGGTAATATTTGAATGAACAATTTTTAACATGTAAATAAATTAATTTAAAAATAATTTTAATGGAAGGTTTGAATGAAATATTATTCAAAAATAAATTTAGAATAAAAATTCTTTTAAAAAGAAATATTACTAAAACATATATTGAATAAAAATTTTTTTTGGATAAAGAATTAATACTTTATGTTTATATTCATTTTATGAAAGATTTTAAAAAAAAATAATGGTAAAAGATGAATAAAATAAAAAAAAATAATTTTTTATAAAAATATACTATTTAAATAAAAAATATATTCATAGTTATTGTATTTTTATATGATTGAATGTTATTTGTGTTATTGATTTATTTAAATTTAATAAAAAGTTAATTTCTTAAAATTTGTTTTTTTGGTTTAAATTTTTTAAGTTTTTCTTTTAAGTTATTAATTTCAATTTACATTTTTATGAACTTTATTAAATAAATAATTTCATTATTTTTCAGGGTTTTATAATATAATTTCAATTATTATACTAGTTATTTTTATTCTGATTTTTTATGATATATTTATTTTCCAGAAATTGAATATAAATTTAAATACATTTTATTATATTTAATTTCTTTGATACTATACTATTTATTAATGGAAAAAATACATTAGCTGAAATTAAGTGAATAAACCAAAAATTCTTCAACATAATAATATTGATTTCCTCCATTTAATTCAAAATTACTGGTAAATCCTTCAAAATAGTTATTCATCGTATTAGTATTTTTATCTTCATATTGTTGAGTTAATATATTACCGGTCAAAACCAAAGTATTCATATATTGAATAAAACAATCATCATCAAAAGCAATAACTTTATTTCCTTTCTTAACCCTATATATTTTATTATTATCAACAGAAAAAATAAAAGCATTATCATCAACACTCCAAGGACCACTTCCATTTATTGCTATATTTCTATATACTCCAAATATTCTTCCATTTGAAGAAAAAATTATTGATACTGTATCACTTATTTTATTACATTTACTATGGCAGACTGAAACTGATTCTCCATCTCTAGAAGCTTTATAAATTAATTTCCATTCTATATTTTTATTTTTTATTTCTTCTCTTTTTTCTATCACTGCATTTTCAATCAAATTTTTAAATATTTTATTGTTTAAAATATTTTGTTTATTCAATAAACTAAATAATTGTTCAGATATTTCTTTATTTTTTTTTTCAAATTCAATTTTCATTGAATTCATTTGTTGTTTTAAATTATTTATTTCTGTTTTTAAGATTTCAATTTCTTCATCTTTTTTTTTATTTTCATTTTTTATACCTGAAACTGCTTTAAATAATATATCAAATGTTTCATTTTGTTTTAAATTAATTTTTGAAATTTCAAATTTAAAATTTTCTTCAGATTTATTAGGTAAAGTCATTTTAAAATACAAATTTACTGAATCAATATTTTCTTCTTTTAAAGTTACTAAATTACTTTCAAAATTTTCATTAATATAAGAAATAACCTCCGTAATATTATCACATAATTTAAATACTTTAGATATTTTAATAAGATCTTCTAATGTATATACTTTTTGATAAATAAAAGGAGTTATCTCATTTATATTACATAAATATATTGATAAAGAAGTATCTTTAGCTATTAATTTTATATCATATTCAGTTGAATTGTTGATGGATGATTTTAATTTATATTCTTTTTGAATTATTTTATTGTCTTCAGGAGTGTTTTCTGAAGGTTTTGGACAATTTGATTCCATTTATTTAAAAATAGTTATTTTTATCAATTTATTATTTTTAGATTATATTAAAAAACAAACAAGAAAATTTTTAAGGGTGAAAATGTATTAATAATATAGAAAAATTTGAACAGGTAAAAACAAATATTCATTTCTGAGAATATAAAAAACAATCTTCTTAATTTTTTTAAATTAAAATAATTTATCAAATAGAATATACTTTATTTAAAAAAAAGAGATAATTAAAACAAAAAAATCTTTCCAACATTTTATCTGAGTAAATTTCATGAATTATTTGAATTAAACAAATAAATTCCTCCTAATTAAATATAAAAATAAATTAAATTAAATTTCGAATAAAAAAGTAAAGAAAAAAATAATTTATTTATTACTAAAAATGACAGATAATTTTGCATTAAATAACAATTTTCAATTTGGAGATGACAATGCAGAAGAAGATGTAATAACAGCAAAACCAATTCGTAAAATAATAAATATATATAAATAATAATATTAGATATATCAACACAGCAATTAACAGTTAGAAAAAAAGCAACTGTAATAAGAGGAATTCCAGATGATATAGATTATCAATTAGTTTTAAAAGCTTGGAAAAAAATTTTCCATTGTGTTGGAGCAATTAAAAATGATCCAAAATCAAAAGAAAATTTTATAACTTTAAATGGAGATCATAGACAAGAAGTTTATGATTTTTTAATTCATGAAGGAATTGGAACTGAAGAAAATATTAAAATTCATGGTGCAGATATATAATTTTATTTTAAAACTATTATAATTTTTTTTTAATTTTTTTTCATTAAAATAAATATTAAAAATTTATAAAATTATACATCACAAAAAAATGGATATTCTTTTTGATTCAAATGAATTATTTTTTAATTATGGAGACAAAATCAATGGGAATATTAAAATTAAAAATGAAAAACTTAATAATTCAAAAATTACTTTATTTCTTAAAAAAGATGAATATTGGTTTAAAAAAGGAATTGGAAAAAATTTAAATGTTGAATATATAATGAAACCTAATTTTGGTTTTTTATATCCTGATACTATTTTATTTTTTTTTGAAATTCCACAAAATATTAAATCTAGTTTTGAATATTCAGGAAAAGATTTTATTTTTTATATTAGATATTATTTAGAAGTAAATTGTGAAATAAATGATGAAAGTTTTTCAGAAAATAAATTCTTAATTATTTTACCAAATGAAGCTATTTCTCAATTAGAAATATTTCAAGAAAAAAAAGATATGATTTCAGTTTATTTAAATAAAAAAAATTTCAATTTTAATGATAATTTAAAATGTTTAATTGAATTTGAAAATAAAAGTAATTATAATTTTGAAAAAATTAGAATTAGTATTATTAGACAAATAAATTTTAATAAAAAAGATTTAATAGAAGAAACAATTTTTAAAAACAAATATAAATGTCAGATTAAAAAAAATGAAAAAAATTTAATAAAATATAATTTAAAATTAAAAGAAGAAAAATTCCTGTCTCCAAATTATTTTATTCCTTCAATAAATACATCTTTTATTTCTTGTTTATATTTATTAAACATTAGTTTTTGTTATGATAAATATTATGATGGTATAAAGATAAATATACCAATCAATATTTGTTCTTCAATTAGAGAAGATTATAAAGAAAAAGAAGAATTTGATTTACAAAATGAAATTATATTTAATCCAGACGATTCATTATTTGTTAGTGATGATGACTCAATTATAAATAATAGGGTTTAATGTATATAATTATTGCACAAACTTTGAAAAATAATCATTTTAATTTGATTATTTTTCCCTTTAATAAATGGTTATTTATATTATTTTTTTAATATTAAATTGTGTTGTTATACACTTTTTTTTAGATTATTTTTAATTAACTGTTTTTTAATTAAAATAAAAAAAAATGATGTATAAATTTATAAAAGTGAATTAAATATCCTTAAATGATTAATTAATTAATTATTCAAGAGTAATTTTTATTTATTATTCATAATAATTCATATTCATTTATCATTTGCATTACTATTTTTTATTAAATTGCTTATAAAAAGGGTTTTGGTTTTATCAATAAATTCAATTTGATTAATAAAATAATTTAATCTATACTCTTTATTTTTTTTGATGGATTCTTTTTTAATAATATCATTCATTAATATAAACTTTTTATTATTAGAATCTAAAGAAATATTATCAGAATCTTCTTCAGTTGAATTATCTTTATCTAAACTTAATGAATCCAAACTCTCACAAAAATCAAAATTTAATTTTTTAATATTTTCTTCAAAATTTAATTCTTCTTTATTTTCTTCGTTTTTTTCTTTATTTTTTTCAATATTATATCTTTGGTCAATTGCTTCTAGAAAAATCTTTTCATTTGAATTATAAAGTAATTCGAAAAACATTTTAATATTGGGTTTTGATGAGTTTGGTTTAAATTTTTATTTATTTTTTTGATATTTGTTTTAAAAATTAAAAATTAAAATATTTATCATGGAATTTATAATTATTTAAAATACATCCTTATTATTTTATTTTGAATTGTCATTATATTATGTATATACTTTAAATTTATTTTTTTAAATCATTTACTAAACTTAATAAAACCATTTTATTTGATTCACAATTTCAATTAATCATCTTTATTTTTTTGTAATATTTTCTTCTTCTATTTAATTATTGTTGTACTTAAAATATCTTATGTATCAATATCATCAATTGTTTTTCCTTTTTCTTCATATTAAATCAATCATCTTTTTCTTTTTGAACAATGATTAATTTTCCATTATATTTAAAAAATTGTTATTTTCTTTTTGTAATATTTACACTCAATTTGTGAGAAATATTACTGTGATTTTTTTGTCCATTTCCTTTAATTTTTGAATATTTTAAGATTTTAATATTAATTTATGCATTTCATTGAAATGGAATTTAAATGATTCCAAAAACTAAATACTTTAAAGGTCTTAATCAATTATTATATAAATATTTTTAAAAAAAATATTAAATATAATAAAATTATGAATTTTCAAAAGAATTGTTAAGAATTTTTTCCATTTCTCTTGCTGATTTACTTTTTATTAAATTTAATCTATATCTGGAAATAAAGTTATTATTCTTTAATTCTATTGGTTTTTTTTCAAATAATTTTATTAACTTATACTCTTTATTTCTATTTTCTTTTTTTTGAAGTTCAAAAAAAGAATAATTTGTTCTTAATCTCTTTATAATATTTATTTTATCATGTCTTTTCATTTTTTGATTTTCAGCTACAATGTCTTGTTCAACATTTGAATTAGCTCTATGAATAAAATCTACTTTTCTTTTTATTTTTGGAACTTTCAAATTTAATATATCCTTCAAATTTTTTTGAAGTAATAATGTTTCATGAAAAGTAATCGAATTCTTTTTCTTTTTTATTTTTTCCTCTTTTGTTTTAAAAATGTTATTATAGAATTGAATTATTGAATTATAATGAATTATTCTTTCTTGTTTTTCATTCTCAGTAAGAGGTAAAAATTTAGTCTTAATTTTAAGACGAATATTTGAATTATTTTTATTTTTAAAATAAAATTTTCCATCTTTATAAACTCCATATTCTTTAAACATAGTATAATCATTTTTATCTTTTATTTTATCATCATTTGAATGTTTTCTTAAAGTAAAATTATAAAATTTTTGAACACGAGGAAGTTTATTCATTTGATTTAAATATTACAATTTTAAAATAATAATTTATCTTATGTTTTTTATTAAATATTAATATAATATTTAGATAAAAATTAAAAAAATGAATGAAAAATATATTAAAGCTTTAATGATAGCTTCAAAAATTCCAAAAAAATCAATAAGATTATCAAATGACAAAAACAAAAAACTTGTATCAGCTTCTTATTCCAATAATATAAATATTAATAATATTTTATTTAAAAATTTGGATTTATCTCATCAAAATTTTAATAAAAACTCAGATAGAAATAGTCTTCAATTTTCAAATAGATCAACAAAAGAAATGAGAAAAGTAGTTCATCATAATAAAAAATATTCTGAAATTGTTCCTAACAGAGAATATATAAGAAATAAATATAATTTTATTGGTACAAATCCAAATAATGAAGATAAAATAAATTTTTCTTTAAGAAAATATAAATATAATTTAAATTTAACAAATAATAGTAAATATAAAAATAATTCAAAAGATGAATTTGATTTTTTAAATGATAATACTAATTTGCAAATTTTTGAAGATAAACAAATTATCAATATTTTATTATATTTTATTAAATTTATTCAAAAAGAATTTGAAAGAAAGATTAAAGAAATTATTTTAGATAAAATTAATACTATTATTAAATTAAAAAGTGAAAATAAATTTCTTATTGAACAAAATAATAATTTAAAAATAAGTTATCTTCAATTAATATATGCATTTAAAAAATATGAAGAGGAAGAAAAAGAAAATAGAATTAAAGAGATAAAAATTTTTAATCAATTTATAAATGAAAATATTTATTTAAGAAAAGCTTTATCAAATACTTCAGATATTAATTTTTCTACTCTTTTAAAAATCAAAAATGAAATAGATTTTAATAAAGATATTTTTAATAAACAAATAACAAAAGAAATTATAAATATAAATGAAGAAAAAGAAGAGAATAAATTAGAAAATAATCCATTTAATTTATCAAATCAAGAAGATTTAAATTCAAATATTTATCATAAAAGACAAAAAACTTATTTTAATTTAATTGATTTAGAAAAAGAAAACAAAGAAATTAATATATCAATTTCAAGTTCAAATTCAATTATTGAAAATGCAAAGGAAGATATTTTAGGAGATACATTAAAAGAAATGACAAATTATAATAAATCTTTAAAAAGAAATAATAATTCAAAAAAAAATATTATGGAAAATGAAAAAGAAAAAGAAGAAACAAAAAAAAAGGAAGTTTCCATTAATTTGAATTTATCAAATAAAAAACAACCTCAATTATATTATAGAACTCCAAAAGAAAAACAAAAAATTGAATTTACTAAATAAATATTTAGAATTAGATTTTAATAAATAATTAAATTTATTTCTAGTAAGAAAAATACCATAAGTTTAATGCTTTTATTTATTTATAACAATTTAAGGATTTTCTATAAAAACAAATTAAATAATAAAATCAAACCTATTAATAAGTTTTTTTCTCCTTTTTTTTTCATCTAATTTTTCACTATGAATTTCATCATCATCATAATTTTTATTTTCATTTTTAAAAGAAATATCTTCAAAGTTATTACTTTTACTAGTTAATTTTCCTTTATTTTTTGGCAATAAATTCTTTGTTAATCTTTCGATTTGTTCTTTTTCTTTTTCTTTATTTAATTTTTTTATAGGAATAAAAAAATCATCTAAATCATTTTGATGAAAATTCGCAAGTGATTTACTTGATTTTTTAAAACTAATTTTTCCTTCATTTTTGTTTTTTTCAGCTATTTTATCTTTATCTTGATTAATTTCTTTCTTTTCTTCTTCTTCTACTTCAGATGAATTAGATGAACTTTCATTTTTTTTTTCTTTATTTATATTTTGTTTTAATGATATTTTTGGAATTAATTTATTACTTTTTGATTTATATGTTAAATCAACATTTTTATCAAAATTACTTCTGATATTTTTATTTTCTTTTCTTTCTATTTTAAATTGAATGGTTTTTTCCTTTTCAGAATTTTTATTTTGATTTATATTTTTAATATCATTATAAGATAATAATGCTTTATTATTTGTTATTTTACTTATTTTTGGAATTGAATATGAAGATAAATTTAATTCTTCTTTTTTATTATTATTATTTCTATCTGTTTTACTTTGGTTTTTATTATCTAAATTATCTTTAATTATTGGAATAAATAATTTTGGAATATAAGTAGTCTTTTTTAATGATAATAAAGTATTATTAATTTCATTACTATTTAATCTTTCATTTCTTGAAATTTTTATATTTTCTTTTTCCATAATTTTTGGTTTAACTTCATTTATAATATTATTATTTGTATTATTTTCCTTTTCTATTTTTTTATTATTATTTAATCCTATTTTCGAACTTGAACTTTTTGATTCATTTGATAAAGAAATTTGTTTAATTATATTTTTTTTTATTTTTCCTTCATTTGGATTAATTAATGGTGAATCAAGTAGTTTTGTTTCTATATCAGGTAATAATTTTTTTATTGTTGGATTTAAAGCGTTATTTTTTTTTAAATTTATCTTAAAAACTTTTTTTTCTTTTTCTGATGATTCATTCTCTTTATTTAATTTAATTGATTTTGATAATCTTTCTGTTTTAATTGTAAAATTCTTGAAAATTTCATTTCTTATTTTTGGAAGACCTAATTTTTTTTTTTTTTCATATAAATCAAAAGAATAATTTGATTTTCCATCATCATTATATTTTTCGAAATTATTTGAAAGATTATTATTTTCTGATTTAATTTTAAAATCAAAATCTTTAAAAAGATTATCAAATATTTGAATAATTTCACTAAAGTCAGTAATATTTTCATTTGGAATTTTATTAATTTCATTTTGAAAATTTTTTATTTTTTCAATTTTTCCTTCTATAAAGTTTATAACCTTAATTTGAAAATTATTTTGAGTGTTTATATATTTAGAATCAGAAATAAATAATTCAATATCTTCATTTATTTTTTTTAAATTAATTTCTTCTGATTTGTCTTTATTTTTTTCTTCAAATAATTTTAATAATTTTTCATAATTGTCTTTATTGTAAAATCCATTAAGTATATTATTTACTTTCAATATTATGTTTTGAAAATTTTTGATTAATTTAATTAATTTTAAAGTAACATCAGTTAAGTTTTTTTCAAAATTATTTGATTCTTTTTTTTTATTTGAATTAGTGAGATGAAATTTTATAAATTTATGTTTTAATGTTTTAAAAGATTTTTCTTTATTATTTGGATTAATTTCATTTAAGGTTAAATTATTATTATTTTTGTTGTTTGAATCACTTTTTAGTAAATGAATTGTAATATTTTTTTCATTTTCATTTACTAAATCATTCACTGGCATTTTATCATTAAGATTATTTAAATTTTCTTCTTTAAACTTCAAAATTAATCCTTTTTCTTCATAGTGAAAGATTTTTAATGCTAAATCTTTTATATAATTAATGGTAACACCTTTTGGGATATCAAATTGATATTTATTTCCTTCATATATTAAATTCATGTTCATTACTTTTTTTTGATATTTTTTTAGTAAATTTATTAAATATTACTTATTAAAATTATACTTTTTTTAATGAAAATATGAATTATAAATTATAATTATCATAATCATACTTTATAAATAATTTAAATTATCTTTAAATTTATTTTTAATATTTTTTTATATGAAATATTTTTCTATTTAATCATTTAAACATTTTTATTAAAGATACTTAAAAAAATTAAAAATACACACTGATAAAAAAATAAAGAAGATGATGAGAAAAAAATAAGAAGGTAATCTTTTACATCAATTTATCATATTGTATTATATGAATTTATTAGATTATTATTTCATTAAATTTTAAAATATATATTGATTTGGATTGAAAAGGTTAATTATTTTAATCATATAAAATCATTTATATTTAAATAATAATAACATAGAATCAACATTAATAAAAAATTTGAGTGTGTGAATCTGATAAAGAAAAATTGATTTTTATTCACAACATTTTTATTCTTTGAATTTACATTAAAAAACAGAAACTATAAATTTGAAAAAAATGAGTAATTAAGAGATTAAAATTTAATAAAATATTTGAATAAATAAAGAAATATTTTCCAAATTAAGAAAAATCAAAAAATTTCAAAAAAAAAGGCAATTTAGAGAAGCATAAATATTATGTAATAAAGAATCAATAACAATTAAATAATTAATTTTTAACAAATTATAGATTTTTGAAAAAAAAAAAATAAATAAAAAATATATTAAGTAAATTTTCTTCTTTATTTAAATTAAAAGAAAAAGTATATATTTACTAAAAAAATGTTGAGTTGACAAATATTTTATTTAATCAACCATTTTTGATTCATTATTTATTATTTTTCTGTGTCTTATTTTTTTAGATTCAAATTTTTCATAAAAAAACTTAATTTTTCGCATAATTTTGAGTATTATATACATTTAAAATTATAATTTTTAAATTTCTTAAGTTAAAAGAACAAAAAAATAATGATTTAAAGGAGAACATGGTAAAATAAATAATTTATGAACAAAATCATTTATATAGAAAATAATATCTTTATAAATTATTATTAAATTAAATTAATTTTATGATTTGTTAAAATAATTCTATTAATAATATTTTTATGATAGAATTAAATTTTTTTCCTTTTGATATAATAATGTAATTTTTTATCATATTTTTATAATAAATTTGTAATTTTCATTTTAAAAAGAATTTTTAATTCATCAAACAAATATTCTAAATTAAAAAATTTAGAAATATTATTGAATATAAAATATAAATAATTAAATTCAATCCTTTTTATCTATTAATATTTGATTCACATTGAAAAGAAAAAAATAAATAAATTAAATTATAAAATATATAATAATAAATAATTAGATTTATAGAAGTAAAAAATAATAAAAAATTGAATGAATCATACGAAAAAAAATACAAGAAAAAAGAAAACAATTATTTAAATCGCACTAATAAAATAAAAAAAATTGAGTATCTAATTCTACAATTTTCAAAAATATTTAATTTTAATCTAAATTAATTAATTGATAAACTTTATTACCAACACCTTTCTCAGCAGCAACATCAATAGTATAATACCCATGAAGTCCATTAATCCTGTTAAGTAAATTAACTTTTCCAGGATCTAAAGAATTAATAACAAGATCTATACAAGCAGTATCAACAGCAACAGGATCAAGAGAGCTTAAAATTCCAACATCAGCCATACAAGGTTTCTGAGCTATCCAGGAACAATCACAATCAATACTAATATTTTTCATAACATTAATAAAAGCCA
>JAEEGK010021903.1_pt1 | contig 13469 bp, 2 predicted proteins | sample 8958771 | NCBI WGS metagenome assembly JAEEGK01 (sample SAMN16246547, study PRJNA631951) | gut metagenome | biome: gut microbiome; feature: rumen; material: SC-attached | host: Bos | place: Iran: Karaj | collected 2018-10 | reverse complement strand
ATAAATAATTTTTATTTTTATATTTATTATATATAAAAAATTAACTATAATTATATAAATATATATGTATATGTCATATAATTTTTTATATAAATTTTTATTCCTTTTGCTATATATAAATTTAATAAATAATACTCTTCCAATAATACCAAATTCATATTTAGAATATGATGAAATTTTTTATAATGATAAATATAATGAATTAGAAAAATATCATTACATTCTTGAATCAAGTGCTTCTCAAAATTATGTGGATGAACATCTTGGTATATATTATAATAATGATTTAAAATGTTGTTGGCGTAACTATTATTTTGATGGAAGAACAAGAGACATGACCAACTCAAATTTTGAAAATATTGATATAACTAATTATAAAAATTTATATCATTATGGTTGTAATTGTGGAAATTTTCATAATGGTGTTGTTTTTCAAAGTTTTTATGATGAAAAAAAAAATATTCAATATTCTGCAGACATTAGATATGCCAATCCTAATAGTGACAATATTGCTATGGATGTAGGAATTTTTTCTAATCTTAATGGTTATTATAGAATAAATAATATTAGTGATACTGATTATGGTTCACGCTACCCAACTAAAGTTTTAGAAGGAGAAGATGTAAAAATTATAGTTATGAATAATACAATAGGAAGATTTAAAATAAAATGGGATAAAAACCATTATTATTTAGGAAGTGAAAATTTTACAATTCAACATGATTATTCAATGCCATCTCAATTTTCATTAAACTTTAGAAATTTTGAATTAGAAGAATATAGATATATAATTGATTCAACAGAAGAAATAATTAATACAAATTATACAAATTTAATTATAGTATCTAAATTATATACAATTTTAATGCCAGATTTTACTTTAGCATTAAATGGTAATATGTATAATTGGTGTACAAATTTTTTTTGTTCATCTGCAAGTGATTGTAGATCAAATAAATGCTATTATAATTCTTATAGTAATATTTCTTCATGTGGGCATAAAGGTTGTGCACCAACATCTTTTTGTGATACTTCCTCATTTATATGTGCACAATGTACAGATTTAACATGCAAACGATGTAGTAATAAAGAATATAATAAATGTGATTCCTGCTTTAATACTGCAATTGATAAACAATGGTATTTTGATTATCCATCTTCTACTTTTAATAATAGTCAATGTACTTTTGAATATAATGCATTAAATCATTTCGAAGATTTTGAATTTAATATTCCTATTCCATATAATTATAGAATTACTCTTGAATTTTGGGTTTTTATTCATGATACTGATTATTTTTTGAATCCTAAATTAGAACCATCATTTTCATCATTTATTATTAAAGATTTTATGACAGTTAGTATAGGAAAAGGAGCAGAATCAAATACAGTTGATTTATATTTAATACCTTTTGAACTATTTTATCCATTTCCTTCTTCAATTACAAGTTTAACAACATTTGAATCAAATTATAAAAATAGATATTCTGAATTACAATATGTCACTGATACATATGAAGATGTATCTTCAAAATGGGTGTTTATGAGAGCAGGATTAAGTTATACACATAAAAAATATTATGCAGGAAAAAATAAAAAAGAATTAGAATATATTAAAATATTTAATAATAAAGAAAATACTGGAACAGAAAGTAATACATATAATAGTTTTTTAAGAAAATATTATCGAATAAATGAAAAAACAACTTTTAGAGTTCAAGGATTTGCATATGTTGATACAGATACATATATTAAAAATCTAAATATTTATAGCGAATATATATCAACTAATATAAATTATCCTAATTATTTTAATTTGCATGATATTCAAAGTAGTATAATTTATCAACAATTATTTTTAATAATTCCTTTTAATGATGTAAAAATTAATAGTCAAACTCGTGTTTCAAATATGACATATTATGATTATAGTAAACAATTTAGTACAAGCAATGATAGAATACCAAACGTTATTTCATTTAATTGGATTTCAGGAAGTATGAAACCTTCAACAAATTTTAAAAGATTGAAATTAATGAAGGGATTAAACAATAAATATTATAAAACAACAGATTTAAAAGATTTAAGTAATGATATTGAATGTGTTGCTCCAAATCAATATTGTTATGATCATAACAGAGCTTATGTGTGTAATGAAGATAATTCTTTAATAGAGATATATAATAACAGTGATACAAAAGAATATTTTGGGAAATGTATGGAAGCATGTACTTTTGAATATTCAGATGAATCAGGAAATACCATAACAGAAGAATATATGGCATTGCCAAACATAAAAATAAACAGCTCAGATTCAAATATAACTTCAAAATATTGTAATTTCTTATGTAAAAACGATGAAGTATCAAAATGCCCAAATTCAACGGAAGATATATCAAAATTTGCATGTAAAGATGATGAATATACAACTTTATTTTATAATTGTTATAAAAAAGAAGATTTGCCTCCTGAAGAAGGAGTATTTCAATTCAGTGGAACTTTAAATACCAAATCAATCGAATTTGAAATTGATGAAATAAGTAGTTTTTTTATTGAAATGTGGATTCATCCTGATATTTTATTTCAAAATAATCCACCTTTAAAAAATAGTTTTTTACTTCTTACTGATAAACATGGAATTTATTTTGATGTTTCAACTCAAGATTTTAGATTATTTATTAATCAAATGTCTAATAATTATTCTTTGCATCAAAACTTTTATTATTATGGTTGGAATCATTTAATATTTCAAGCAAAAAAAACCGAAATAAATGGTGAAACAGTAACAATTTATTCAGTAAGTATAACTAACAATTTTATTGAAGTTCAAAAATTAACAGGTATAACTCCTATATCAAAAATATGTTTTTGTAATTCAGATGCAGGATGTTGTTCATTTAGTAATATATTATGGTTTGATATGTTTGTAAAAGGAATTAAAGTTTGGGATGCAAATTTTATTTCTGAAAATACAATATTAGATTATGAACATAAATTTAAATATATCACACCAGGAGGTTTAAATCATGAATATATTTTAACTTCAAATTTTATTAATAAAAATGAAATAACTGATCAAATCACTCTAACCAAAACTGCAAAAGTTTATCCTAATAATGTATATAATGACATAAATCCAAATTTTGAACAAAATTATAATTTCGCTTGGAAATTTTCATGGAATGATAATAATTATCCTTACTATTTAAAAAATGCAAAATTAAATGACACAGATTTTAAAATAATTATTAATGAATATGGTGAATGTTCTCCTGAATGTGCTTCATGTTTTGGAGATAATAAATATACATGTTATAAATGTAAAAAAGGTTATGCTTTAATTGGTTCAACATGTACAAAAACAAGTGATTTAAAAAGTTTTTATTATTTTATGAATCCTTTAAAACGAAGACAAAATGATCTTCCTGAAAATTATTTAGAATTAACTTTAAATATTAATAAATTAAATTTACAAGATTATCCTTCATTAACATTATTTTTTTATATTAAAATTTATGGTTTTACTAATGAAAGAATTGAAGAATATAATTCAAATCCAGATGTAAATAATATATTTGAAATCATTGAATTAAATAATGATGTAGATAATTCATTGAAATTAAGTTATGATTATTCAAATAAAAATTTAAATTTATATTTACGAAATAATATTATTTTATTTCAATATAATAATTTTGATGAAATTATTGGAAAATGGATTCCAATTTCTTTAAGTATTTTTACACCTCCTTTAACAGATTTACAAAATCCTTTTGAATCAATGACAGTTAATAATGAACCTTTAAATTACAAACCTTTTGAAACAGATGTTAATTTAAATTATGAATTAATAAGCATAAATACATTTAAAATAAATAAATATGTAATTGGGCATTTTAGTGAAATTTCATTTTTTAAAACTTTTATAGTAAACGGATATGGTTATGCTCAACATAAAGATTTATCAGGAAGTTTTGTCCAAGAATTTTTAATTTCAACTATTAAATTAAATTTTGAAACTGATGATTTTGAAAATCAAATTTCATGTGTGAATTTAGATGATATTGTTGTTCCATCAGGAGAGACCATTGAAGATTATATAATATGTACTCAAGATTATTTAACATATACCGATCAAAATTGTTCGGACACTCAATTAGTTCAAATAACAAATCAATATTTGCCTCCAAATTGTATAGATAATGCAAGTAAATGTGAAAATATAAAACAAGTAATTAAACAAATGTCACCTAATTGTGAAAATTTATATTCAACATGTGATAATTTAAGCCCGAATTCTTTAAATAATCTTATATTTAAAGTTATGGAAGAAAATAATAAAGTCTATATTGAATGTGGAAATTCACTTGGACTTGATCTTGCTAGATTTCAAAGTAAAAGTATAACTGGTTTAACAAATCCAACTGATAAATTTAAAATGGAATTTTGGTTTTTATCTCAAAGTTATAAACCAATACATTTTGGTGAATTAGAAATAGAATGGCAAAATCATTTAACAATAAAAGTTTCATATTCAGACGGTTATTTTCAAGCAAGTTGCACATCTTTTTCAACAAATTATTTAACTTTCACATATACTGATGCAGTAGTTGAAGAAAATAGATGGAGATATGTTGTTTGTGGAGTTTCAATTCCAGATAAAAAAATGTATTTAACTAATTTAATAGAAAGAAATTATAGAACAATGACAATTAGTAATATTCCTAGTAGTATAACTTCAAGTGTTTTAACAATAAGTGAAAATAGTTTAACCAATTTTGGTGTAACATATGTGAAAGAATTAAGACTTTGGAGTTGTTATGATTGCGCTACTGATAGAGCATTTGTGAATTTTAATAAAGATGATACATTTTTTGAGCAAGTTATTCATTACTTTAAATTTGAAGATCCAAATGGGTTATTAAAAGATTATCATTCAAATACAAAAACAGGAGATGATAGCATAAGTGTCCAATTTGAAACAAAAACAGATTTTAATGGATATGGTTTGCTTAATCAAATTCCAGATATTCCAAATTGTAATGAAGGTGGAAATTTGTATTATAATATTAATAGTGAAAAAGGGTGTGATATTATGTTTAATTTTAATATTTTTAAAGATGATATTACTTTTCCAAACATTCCTTCAAGTACTGGAAATAGATATACAATAGATTTTTGGTTTTATGTTGAAAGTCCTAATAATTTTACAGAAGGTTTTAATTTCATTTATACTAATCATATGACCATATCTTCTTATAGTAAAAGCACTGATGAAACTGATTTAACTGTTTATTGTTTTCCTCAAGCTTATAGAGATAAATTAAAAGATCAATTTGGAAGTAATATATTAAACAAATATAATCAGGCTCAAAATAAAGATAAAGAAACTTTTACTAATGGTTATAGTAAATGGCATTATATAAAATGTGCATATAATTTTGATACTCAAAAATATTACCTAAATGATAATCCTGAAAAAAATATAATAACTGAAATTTTTTATACAAAATCTGATAATAATAATATTCAAAATTCTAAAAGTTTTAAATATTTTATGAAAAATACTAATGATTTTATTATAAATATTTCAAGAAATAATAAAGTTCGTATCTTTATTCAAGCAATAAATATATATAGAGAATATATACCAAAACAAATAAATACAAAATATATTAATATGGTTAAATATATAGCAAGTACAACTAATAATTATTATTATCCTCTTTTATTTTCAGTAAATTTCCGAAATGATTATAATGTAATTAAAAATTACTTATATTATCATGTTAGTGATTATAATTCAATATATAATCCAGAAGATACATATGTACCTAATTTTCTTACAAATATTAGAAATTTAACTTATACATCTTATCCTTTATATGATGAATTTGTTTTATGTGAAATAGGTAAAAAATTAGATACAATTAATAATAAATGTGTTTATATAACAACGCATGATACATTTACATGTGATAATAAGAATTATTTTTGTTTGGATGATGATAAATTTTTTTGGTGTAAAAAAGGATATTATTTAAATATAAATGATTTAACATGTAATGTTGATTGTCCAGTAGGTTATACTAGGCCAAGTGATATAATAAATGGATATGGATTTTGCAGCATAAATGCTAATGATATGCATTATCAAAATTATCCTTATTTAAATGAAGATTTAGAGCAAGGAACATATGAAAATAAATTTGAATGTCAAAATGGTTATGCTTTAGTTAATTATTTTTGTTTACCTAAAACTGATAATATTTTATTATATTTCAATAGTAAATATTATTTTAACAATATGATTGCTGATTATTCATCTTTAAAATTAAAAGAATATTTTGTTGATTTTTGGTTTATGTTAGATTTAACTGAATTTAATCGTTTTAATAATAATGATGATAATAGATATACTATTTTTATTGCCTATCCACATTTTATAACAAGATATAAAACAAATATTCAATATAACAATGCTTTTCAAATATTAGATTTTTATAATATAACAACATTAGAAGAAATAAACTTAAAATGGAATCATATGGTAATTGAAAATTATAATGACGTTAATGATATAAATACAAAAATTATTAAAATATATTTAAATAATAATTTTCATACTCCTATATTTAATTTAACAACATCAACTTCTTATGATTACAGTTTAAGTCAAATAGCTTTTTGTCATAAAGTTAATAATGAATATAATAAATGTATATTAGGATTAAATAGTAGTTATTATACTGTATATCAACCAGAATGGGAAGATGCGATGTATAAAAATATAATAGTTTGGAATAGAAAATCAACATCTATTATAAGTATTAATACTTTTGGAACAGAAATAAATAAAGAATTAACAATGAATATTATTTCTTATCATACTTTTAATTATGACACTATTTCAACTAAATATGTAAAATCTAAATTAAAATATAATGAAAAAGATTTTAATTTTGTTATAAAATATAATACAGAAAATGAATATGACCATTCTCAAAAAATTAATTGGATTAATGAAAATTATGATATAACAAAACCTAATAATTTTATAACTTCAATAAATAATGCAGGATACAATGATAATTCTATTCCATATTTTTCTTTAAATAGCAATACTTATACTACAAATATTTGCATTGACAATTGTAATCAATGTTTTAATGGAACTCTTAATCAATGTATTTCATGTAAAAATAATTATTTATTATCAAATAGTGAATGTGTTAAAAATAATAAATATTATTTTAAAACACCAATGGATAATAAAAATACTGTATCTAATATTAAATTTAATTATGATTTCTCTAATAAAAATTGTATTAGTTTTTCAGTTTATATAAAATTTTTAGGAAGTGTTGATGTTCGTAATGGAATAGTTCCTATATTATATTTTTATAACACAAATAATTATTTAGGATATGATATAGATAATAATAATTTTATTATACATATTAATAATGATGATAATTCTAATATAATTTTATATAAATATGAAAATTCAAGAAGTAGTATTGGTAGATGGGCATTATATTCAATAAGTATATATAAATCACCTTATCAAAACATCTTTCCAAATATGTTTATTTTTATGATAGATAATTTAATCATTCCGATAAACAAAAATATTGATTTAAATACATTAAATTTATTACAAGTTAAATTTAATAAAATTTCAATAAGTAATATAATAAGTGCTTTATATTATGATTTAAGAATTTATAATAATTTTATTGTTGGGTTATATGGATATAGTCAAAACCCATATTCTCAAAATAGTGGTTATGGCAAAGAAAATTTATTAATAGAATATTTATTAACTTCTAATTCAGGTAATTTCCAATGTCTTATTAGTAGTTCTGTAGTTGATACAGTTTTAAGCACTACAACAAATTATTGCATAGGTGATGAAAATTTATATGATAATTCTGAAACATATTGTGATGATATAAATAAAAAATATAGAGATATTAATGATATTACTCACACATATACTTGCGAAAATTGTAATAGTGTATGTTATAATACAATATGTTTTAATACAAATGAAAAAAGTTGTACTTGTTCAATTGATAATGTAAATTATTGGTTAGGTTATAATAAAAATGCTTTTATTGATACAGAAGATGAAAATAATAGTAGTAATATGTTTTATTGTCAAGAAATAAATTCATTGAATTTAAATAAATATAATTCAATTGAATTAAATAATATAAAACTAGGTACTAGCAATAGTTATCAAATGGAAATGTGGATATATGTATATAGTTATATTAAAAATGAAAATTTTGGTGGAGTTGAAATAGTATGGAAAAATTTTATTAAAATTGATATTAATTACAATAATATTAATACTGAGTATTTAATAATTAAATGTTATCCTTACAGTGAAAATACTAATTATGTTGTTACTAATAATGATACATATAAATTTAATGAATGGATATTTATAAAATGTATTGTTGATTTGGAAAATAATAAAATTTCTTTAAATGATATTAAGAGTACAACAATAACTTCAATGAACTGGAGTATTCAATCTTCTGGTACTACAACATTAACTATAAAAGAAAAAAGTTCAGGACCATTCGGAGTATTCTTACTAAGAGAATTAAGATTATTTAATACTAAAACTAATCTTCTATATAGTACTGAACATTTAAATCTTGCTGTAGATGGAACATATGAAAACTTAATTCATTATTATAAAAATATATATCATGTAAATGACGATAAAAATTATATATATGATTATATAACTAAAACAAATACTTCTCTAACAACTAGTAATTCAAATTATATTTATAGTTATATAAATTTACCTGATTTAATTTTATGTGAAGAAGGTCAATCTTATAAATTAAATACTATTACTAATTTATATACTTGTGGTGAAACAACAACTTCTGATATATTAAACAATCTTAAAGATGATACAACATCTTTTAATCCAACTGAATTAATTTCTTTAGCTGATTCATTATATAACTTAACAATTGGTGAATATTCTTATTCTATTCCAACTATTTATACAACTATTACAAAAAATTCAGAAGATAATAATAATTTTACTTTTAGTGATCCAAGTACTTCAACAGCTTATTGTTCGAATAGAGGTTATATTAGAGTTATAGATCATATGTTGGTATGTTATTGTTATAGTGATTATATAGGAAAATATTGTCAATTAGATTATACAGATTATACTAATGTAAATACCATTTTTACTTTATTTTTAAACAAAGCAATTAGTACTTATAATAATTATATAAAAAATAATGATAATACTAATGATGATAATGGTGAATTGGATACTATTCTTGATAGTTTAATATATATTGCAAAATCAAATGAAAATTTTATGGTTGATAATGAATTGCTCAACACATTTACTAATTATTTAGAAGATAGTATTATATATTCAGTTAATAAATGTAATGAAAAATATATTACATTAGTTAATTCTTTATATGGTAGTGTTGTATTATTAATTAATAATTATAAATTAAGTACAATTATTAATACAGATAGTAATGCACGTAATGTAGCTTTGAATCCTTCTCAAAAAGATAATGTTAAAAGTATAATTATTAGTTTAAAAAAGATGTTAGAATATTTGACTAAATTATGTTTTTCTAATACAGAAAATTATTATTATAATTATAAAAGTGATAATTTAAATGTTGATTTATTACAATATCCAACTTCAGGTAATTTTGATTTAGATAGTTTTATAAAATCAATAAAATACGATGTATATGCACCATATATAGAAATAAATAAATGTTTAAATAGTATTAAAAATTCAATATCAGGAAATATAATAAATATTCAATATATAACATGGTATTTCCCCCCATATTATTATGAATATAATTTATATAATAATTATACAGGACATTATACAGAATTGAAATTTTATGATAGCGAATTAAAAGAAATTTCAGTTTCAAATTGTGATGATGATAATGAAATAAAATTTTATTTTTCTTTATATAACACTGATTTTATTAATATAATAAACTCAAATAAAAAACATTTTTATTCAGAAAATATGTTTAAGAGCACTGATCCAATTTTCACTGAACCAAAATATATTGAAAAAGATGGAACAGTAAATACAATGTCAAGAGAGGAGAGAATAACAAAATATTATTTTGAATATATTTTAACCTTTAATTATTTAGATGAAAAAGAATTAAAATATGTTCAAGATGAAGAAGCTTTAAATTATCTTACAATAAATGAAGAAGATAATTATTTTATTTGTTCTTCAAATCATTTAAGTGATTTTTTGTTAAATTATGAATATAATGAATATCCAAATAAAGAAGATGGTAGATTATATTTTTTTAAACATTTTAATTTATATAAAAATGGAAAAAATTGGAAAAAAAATTATGGAATGTTTTTAATTATTGGAATTATTGTAATTTTTGCAGTGAATTTTTTAATTTGTTTTTTTGTTATGAAAAATAAAATTAATAAAAATGGAAAAGAAAAATTAATTGAAAACTTTTTGGAAGATTATGTTTATCCTTATGGAAATCCTTTACCTGATTATTTTGTTAATAAAGAAAATTTAAATAAAATAATTAATGAAAATGATAATAATAATGAAAATAATAATAATGATAACAATGATATCAATAATAATGATATTGATGATGATGAAATTAATATCACAGGTAATAAAGAAGATAAATTGAATGTTAATATGAAAAAAGGAAATAAAAAGAAAAAAATAAAAAATAAAAAATTTGATAATAAAAAAATTAATATAGAAATTAATGTTGGAAATATAAAAAATAAAGAAATTTATAATAATTATTTTGAAAATCTTCAAGCTGAACCAATTGATAATTTAGATTTTGATTTCAACAATAACAATAACAATAATAATAATAATAATATAAGTAGTAGTAATAAAAATACAGATAATAACAATACAAAAATAAATACAAATGCAAATAATTCATTATTAAAAAAAACTTATAATACAAAAAATAAAGCACAAACAATAAATTCTTTAGATTATTCAAGTGATGAAAATATAAATGATCTAAAATCAAAAAAAAAAATAAGAGAAAAAATTAAAATATATAAAAAAAATAATTATTTATCTGAAAAAAGCAAAGATGAAAATAAATTAACAGAAAATGAAATAAAAGATTTTTCAAATTATCGTCATAATCTTTTAATTTATAACAAAGATCAACGTTGTCATTATTATAAAACATTAAAAATAAATTGCTTTAAATTTTTATTAACAAATATTCTTAATAGAAATTTATTTATTAATACTTTCAGACCAAATATAACATATTCAACATTATTCAAATCTTTGTATTTATCAATGTATTTAATAATAATTTTATTTACTTCTACATTTTTATGGTTATTTGAAAAAGAAGAAATTAGTTTTAATGAATATAAAAAAAAACATTTAATTAAATTCATTTTTTATACATTAATTCCTTTTGCTTTAGCAAATGGATTTTTCTATATAAAAGCATGTATTTATATTATTTATGGAGTTGATTTAAGATTAATGTTATATAATTATAAAACACATCATAATAATGAATTTGAAAAAAAATATAATAAAGTTATAAAATTTAATAAGATTTTTAATTTTATTGAATTAGGAATTTTTATATCATTAAATATCATTACCTTATTATTTACTTTTGGTTTATGTGCTGTATATACAAAACAAGCAAAATTAATGATATTAAGTATTGGATTTGGAATTGGAATTGATTTTGGATTATCAATAATATTTGAAATTTTATTAGGTTTGTTATTTTGTTGTAGAAAAAATTATATTATTGTTAGTATTCTTGATTTTTTAAATAGATTGAGAAGTTTTAAAATGTTATCACCCTAATAATAAATAATTAAATTAAATAAATATATATTAAATATATATATGTTATTTATTTTTATTGATATATAAATATAAGTTATATGAAAAATATTTTATAAAAAATAAATCTATTATTTTAAATTAAAAACAATTAAGAATTTTTTAATTTTAATTTTATATTTATTTAAATTTAATATATATTTATTATATATAAATATTAATTTTTATTTTTTAAAAATATTTTTTAAATATTAATATAATTAAATTTATTATTTAAAGCATGAAGCTTTTTTTAAGGTTTCTATTAAAAGAGTTGATCATAGTAGTTAGCAATTGCCTCGTTAATGAAGGTAGAATTTTTTAAATATATTTAAAAATTCTTATATAAATTTCTTTAGCATTCATTTTTAGTATAATTTATAAATTATTAAAAAAAATTTAAAAAAATTAATTAATTAATAAAGATACTTAATGAAAAGATATAATAAAAAAAAAATAAATCAAAATCATAAATTAAAAATGATAACATCAAATTTACAAAATTCTTCAAATAATATAATATTTAATTCAGAAATAGTAAATTCATTAACAACCCCTCCTATAAGTCAAAATTCTCAATTAAAAATTGATATGAATCACTGTGAAGGTCGTTGGACAACTGAAGAGCATATAAGATTTTTAAAAGGATGTCTTTTATATTCAAATAATTGGAAAAAAGTAGAAAGTTATGTAAAATCTCGTTCAAGTACACAAATTCGTTCTCATGCTCAAAAATATTTAATAAAACTTCATAAAAAATACAAAATATGCGATGATATTAATTTTGATTCAAAAGATGAATCTGAAAATTCTTTGAATAATATTAATAATAATGATAGTAGTAATGTTAACATAAAAAATAATAATAACGATAATAATAATAATAATACAAATAATAATAATAATTGTAATAATATTGAAGAAAATATTAATGAAATTTTAAAAAGTTTAGATGATTCAAAATGTGATATGGAAAATGTTGAAAAATGTTTATTAAAAATTTTTAAAATTAATAATAAAAGAGTTGGAGATATTCAAATAATAAAAAGAACAAAATCTCCAATTTATTCAAAAAAAATATTCAAATGTCAAAAAGAAAATAAAAATTTATCATTTAAAGATCAAATAAAAGATATGTTAAATTCAAATAATGAAAAAGATCTTAAAACTCTAATTATGTATATTAAATCATCTGACCCTAAAATAAAAAATACATTAAATGAAGTTTTTAAAGAAGATAGTTTATATATGAAATTCTTTAAATAAAATTTCTCTTATGAATTTATTTTGATTTTGTAAATTTTTTTATTGCTTGAAGATATTTATAATTAAATAAAAATAAATATAACATATTAAGATTATTAATTAAATAATTAATATATAATAAATTATTTTTTTTTATTTTTTAATTTAAAAATATTTCAATTTTTTTAAACAAATTTAAATATTTTTATAAAATTTAGTTTATATAAATAATATAATAATAATATTAAAATAAGATAATCAAAAAAAAGAAAAGAACAAAATTAAAAAAAAAATAATGTTATTTAATATT
>JAEEGK010021902.1_pt1 | contig 13470 bp, 6 predicted proteins | sample 8958771 | NCBI WGS metagenome assembly JAEEGK01 (sample SAMN16246547, study PRJNA631951) | gut metagenome | biome: gut microbiome; feature: rumen; material: SC-attached | host: Bos | place: Iran: Karaj | collected 2018-10 | reverse complement strand
GGTGGCTTCTGACGAGCCTTACACGCCCACAATCACGCCCGACGACGCTCAGAAGGCTCTCGGTCTGCCCAAATACAATCACGACGAATATTTTGAGACGCGACAGCCGGGCGTCATCCCCGGTCTTGCGTGGACTTCGGCGGGCGGCGAACTTCTTTACATCGAGGCACTCCTCAGCAACGGCACAGGCACTCTCAACATCACCGGCAATCTTGGCAAGGTGATGAAGGAATCCGCCGAAATCGCCATCAACTATCTCTGCGCCAATGAGGACGCCCTCGGCATCAACCACAGGATGTTTAAGGAATTTGACCTCAGCCTCCACTTCCCCGAAGGCGCAGTGCCTAAGGACGGTCCGAGCGCGGGCATCACAATCTTCACGGCTTTGGCGTCTCTCTACACGCAACGTCCTGTACGTCCGCAGATTGCAATGACCGGCGAACTCACTTTGACCGGCCGCGTCCTCGCTGTTGGCGGCATCAAGGAAAAAATCCTCGGTGCCAAGCGCGCCGGCATCAAGACCATCTATATGTCGGAGCAAAACCGCCGCGACATTCAAGAAATCAACCCTCTGTACATCGAAGGTTTGGAGTTTCGCTACGTAAAGACCGCAATGGAACTGATACCAATGGTACTCGAAGACAAGCCGGTGGATAAGCCGATAAAGGTGAAGGCGAAGAAAAATGCAAAAAACGATTAAAAATAATTGGCCGCATCAAAAAATAAACTATCTTTGCAATTGATAAACAAGCAAAAGATATGGGACGTTTCATCAACCCGTTTACGGACACAGGCTTCAAGATACTTTTTGGGCAGGAGCTCAGCAAGCCGTTGCTTATTGACTTCCTGAACAACCTCTTGGACGGTAAGGATAGAGTTGTTAATTTGACGTTTTTGGACAAGGAACGCCAAAGGATTTTCAAGGGCGACCGTGGTCTTATCTACGACATCTACTGCGACACCGACGACGGCAGGAAGATAATCGTGGAAATGCAAAACCGCTCCCAAAAGTATTTCATCGAACGCAGCATTTATTATGTAGCGCAGGCAGTGGCACGTCAGGGACAGAAAGGTGAATGGGACTACAATTTTGACGCGGTTTATTTCGTTGCATTTATGAACTTCAAGGTCGAGGGCTTGACCGAGTTCAGGACTGACGTTCAGTTTTATAACAACAATACTCACAAGCCGATAACCGACAAAGTGAAGCTCATATATCTGCAACTGCCTTGTTTTACGAAGGAAGAGGACGATTGCAAGACAAATTTTGACCGTTGGATTTATATTTTTAAGAATATGGAAATTTTGGAGCGCATACCGTGGGCTGCGAAAAATTCGATTTTCGCACGTCTTGGAGAGATTGCCGAGGTGGCAAACCTTTCCAAGATGCAGCGTCGTAAATATGACCAAGACCTGAAAATCTTCCGTGACAGCTGCAATGTATTGAATTATGCGAAAGAGGAAGGCTACGCAAGCGGCAAAGAGGAAGGTCGCGCAGAAGGTCGTGAGCAAGAAAGATATACAATTGCCATAAATATGCTGAAAAAAGGTTTGACACCTGAACTTGTTGCAGAAGTATCAGGGCTTACCATTGACGATGTTGACAAATTAAAAGCCAGTTTAGTTTGAAATAAAAAAAACTCAACGCGCTGTACCCAAACGACATAAGACAAACAAAAATCCGCCGCCCAAGAACTTTCTCGGACGGCGGATTCTCTTTTTCAGCGGATGCCCAATTATGAAATATGCATTGCCACCCATTATTTCATCTCAAAGTGCGTCATCTTCAAGTCCCTGTCGCGGCTGCTGCTGCCGACATAGACTAAGAAGTTGCCGGGCTCGAAGATTTTTTTGAGGTCTTGGTCGTAAAACATCAGGTCGTCCTTGTGGATTTCAAATTTCACCTCCTTGCTCTCGCCCGCTTTCAGATAAACTTTTTGGAAGGCTTTGAGCTCCTTGATGGGACGGACAAGACTTGCAAACTCGTCGCGGATGTAGAGCTGCACGGTCTCCGAGCCGTCAACATCGCTGACATTCTTGACATTGACGGTAATGACAGCCGGCTTGTACTGCGAAACCGTATAATCCGCCACCTTGGGCTCCGAAATCTCAAACTTGCTGTAACTCAGTCCAAAACCAAACGGATACACAGCGTGGTTTGTGGGCGGCTCCCAAGTGTTCTCAACATATCTGTAAACATTGTTGACAGTATCAAATTCATACGGGAAGATGGTGTCGCCACGCTCTTCAAACACGTAACTGCGGAACCTGTTGGGCTTCATATTGTAATAACACGGCAACGCGCCCGCCGACGAAGGCATCGTGACGGAGAGTTTGCCCTCAAAATTGTAATTGCCAAACAGAACGTCAGCCACGGCGTTGCCGCATTGCTGTCCGAGGTAAAAACACTGCACCAAAGCGTCAGAATTGTTGGCGGCGGGGCGCACGTTGAGAGGACGTCCGCCAAATACAAGTGTTACGACGGGTTTGCCGGTCGCCTTCACCTTTTCAATGAGTTCATTTTGGAGTCCGAGCATTTCGAGGTCGTCGCGGTCGCCACGGTGATTCTCGCCCCAGGCCTCACGCGAATACGAAACATTCTCGCCGACGCAGAGTATCACCACATCAGAATTTTTGGCGACGCTGACAGCCTCCGCAATCATCTTGCGGGCTTTGTCTTCGGGGATGAGGGCTTGATTGTCGTTCTGCCAAAAAGCAATCGGCTTATCGCTCAGACGGCAGCCTTCGGCGTAGGTTACAGCGATTTTGTTGTCGTCACCAAAAGCCTTGATGCCATCATAGACCGACACGCCGGGAGTAACAGGCTCCGCAGTGTAGCCGCCGTAATCGAGGGTCTTGGCGTTAGGACCGATGACAGCAATGCGCTTCACCTTGTTTGCGTCAAGCGGAAGCACGCCGTCATTTTTGAGGAGTACCATAGTCTTGCGGGCTGTCTCGCGGGCGAGGTCGAGATGCTCCTGGCATTGATTGATTTTCATAAGTGCGGGGATGTCAACGGGATTGTCGCCACCCTCGTCAAAGAGTCCGAGCCTCCACTTCAAGATGAGGAGATGACGGAGCGCACGGTCAATCTGCGACTCGCTTATCCTGCCTTTTTTCACCGACTCCTCCAACATCTGGAATGTGCCGTCGCGGCCGATGATGTCTATCTCAATTCCGGCTTCGAGTGCAAGTTCGGCTGCCTCGCGGTACGACGGCGCAAGATGATTGACATCATACATACGGTCGATGGCGTTTTGGTCAGAAACAATCAGACCGCGAAATCCAAATTGTTTCCTCAACACGTCCTGCAAGAGCCACGGATTGACGGTCACGGGCAGGTCGCAGACATCGTTGTAAGCTGGCATCACGCAAGCCACACCTGCATCCACACACATCTCGAAGGGGAGCGAATGGTTGTTCATCAGGTCGTTGGCAGAGCCGGGATAGCAAGCCACATTCCTGCCGCCCTCCATCTGTCCGTGTCCCATATAATGTTTGAGCGTCGCAGCCATACGGAGGCGGGGGTTGCTCTTGTCGCCCTGTTGAAACTCCCTCACCGCAATCCTGCCGTAAGTACCGCAGAGCAACGGGTCTTCTGAATACATCTCCTCAATGCGTCCAAAACGCGGCTCACGCGCTAAGTCGAGTATCGGGGAGAAGAGCATATTGATGCCACGAGCGTGTGATTCGTTGGCGGTGACGGCGTACACCTTGTGCAGGAGCGTAGTGTCCCAGCTGCAACCAAGCGCAATCGCCTGCGGAAATACAGTTGCGTCCACGCCCATCAAACCGTGCAGACCTTCGCCGATGAAGATGATCGGTATCGGGTGCGCGAGGGTTTTGTTGTACTCCTTCAACGAATTGACGGTGCGGGCGTACTTCTCGGGCGGACATCCGCCAAAGTCGATGTTCATCAATCCCATTCCGTAGGGGTAATACTTGCGCAACGTGTCAAAATTGAGGTTGCCGAGCGAATCGGAGGCGTCCTTGATGACGTAGATGCTGCCCGATTGGAGCTGGGCGAGTTTTTCTTTCAGGGACAATTGCGATATAATCTCCCTTGCATTCGCCAGTGCAGTCTCGATGTAATGCGCCTGACGGGCATCGGGGATGTCTGCGATGTCGTCGTTGCCGCCGCCGCAAGATGCCATCATCAACGACGCCACCGCTGACGCGGCAAATAATTTAGTTAATTTTTTCATTTTCAGTAATCGGATGTTTATGAATTTTGGAGATTGACGGGCCTTCCGTCTATTTTCGGCGTAAAATTACTAATAAGATTTCTTAAACTCAAACATTATTTAAATTTTGTTTTATAATTTTGCAGTCTGAAAAGAAAAAAAGATTTATGGACAAGACAATGATAATATCGCCGTCGATACTCTCGTGCGACCACGCCAACATCGAGAGCGAGGCGCACAAAATCCAATCGAGCCACGCGGATTGGGTTCACATCGACGTGATGGACGGAATGTTCGTCCCCAATATGACATTTGGGCTGCCTATCGTGAAGGCGTTCAAGAAGCACACATCCAAGATGCTTGACGTCCACCTGATGATAGCCACGCCCGACCAATACGCCGAGCAGTACATCAAGGCGGGCGCGGGGATGCTTACGTTCCATCAGGAGGCTTGCACGCACATCCACAGGCTCGTAAGCCACATCAAGGAACTCGGCGCCAAGTGCGGCATCGCCCTCAACCCCGCCACGTCGTTATCAACGCTCGAAGAGATTATCTGCGACGTTGATATGGTTTTGATTATGACTGTAAATCCCGGTTTTGGCGGACAAAAATTCATCGAAAATTCGTATTCCAAGATTTCGCGCTGCAAGGAAATGATTTTGAGGCGCGGCTCCAAGGCTTTGATTGAAGTGGATGGCGGTGTGGACAATACCAACGCCTACGCACTCGGCGAGGCTGGCGTGGATGTCTTGGTGTCGGGCAGTTATCTATTTGGCGCAGAGGATTTTGACGCCAATGTCCAGCTCATCAAATATCCGAAGAAAACAGCTTTTGTATAAAAATTTCTATCGGCAGACGTACTTTTTGCGGCAACCCATTAAGCCGTTGCAAAAATTCCTCTGCCGATATTTTTTTTGCGTCAATTACTTCTCCAAGTGTCACCTTCTGCGGGTTGCAAACGTTGAACAATCCCGACGAATCGCCATCCAAAATGATTTTTGCGGCATCACGGGCGGCATAGTCAACAGGAGTAATATCAAAATGTTGATTTTCAATATTTTCAGGATAACAACCAAGCCGACGGACAACATTCAGGAAATTCATTACGGAATTGTCGTCAGCATTGATTTGGAAAACGCCGTCGGTAGAGCGCGGCGCAAGACTTCCAAGGCGGATGATTTTTAGTTTCAGACCGTTGACGGCGGCATCCAACGCAATCTGCTCCGCCTTAAACTTTGACCTGACGTATGGCACAGAATCATTTTTTATATTTTCGACGCTCAACGTGGAAATCTGTACAAATCCCCAACCACGTCGCAAACACAAGTCAGTCAGATATTTAACGGCATCCACATTGACGGCTTGCATCAATTTTGGCTCGGCAAAATATTTTACAATGGCGGCGCAGTTGATGATGGTCATTTTTTTAGTATCAATAGAATCCAATTGCTTGAAAATCTGCGTATTGCTTATGTCGCCGTCAATGACTTGTATTCGGTCTAAAAATGATTTTCCAAAATAATGAGTTGTGATTTTTTCAATGCGCTCTGAGGCGGAAATGCCGTCTTTTGGTCGGACGATGCAGTAGATTTTTTGTGGGTTATTTTTTAATAATTCGTAAAGCAAATGCACCCCGAAATATCCTGTCACGCCAGTGAGGATGATGTCTCCAAGCGGCTGAGGTTTAGGATTTTGTAAGCACTCGGCATTTTTTAGGATTGGGGTGTAAACAGATTGGTTATCAATCGAAGACGAAACGGATTGTTTGTCAATCGTGGACGAAACAGATTGTTTGTCTATCGTGGATGCAGCGTCTTTATTGTGTTCGGCGGACGAGCTATCCGTACTCCGCAGCTGCGCCAATCCTTGCGCTGTGGGATGCTCGAAGATGTCGGCGTATTTGATTTTTATGCCAATATTTTCAAGATTGACAACTACTTGCATTGCTGAAATCGACGTGCCGCCAATTTCAAAAAAGTTGGCGTCGGCACTTATTTCGTCCACAGCGAGGGCGTCAGCAAACGCCTTGCAAATTGTTTTTTCGAGGTCGGTTTTGGGTTTTGTGACGGTTGAAGGTTGTTGCAATTGCGGCTTTGGGAGTCGTTTGCGGTCGATTTTTCCGTTGGGAGTAATTGGCAGAGCGTCAATCTGTTGCAACGACTGAGGCAACATTTGCGGCGGCAATTTGCGGCTGAGTTTTTGGCGGATTTCGGCGAGGTCAAGGCGCGGTTTGCCGACCACAAAAGCCGAAATTTGCAACGCGCCAGTGGCGTCTTCAAATGTGGTTGCAGCGGCATCCGATACACCGTCAATTTGTTTTAACGTCGATTCCAATTCACTGATTTCCACACGATAACCGCGAATTTTCACGAGATTGTCCCTCCGCCCGAGAAATTCCAAATTGCCATCCTTGCGCCACCGTCCAAAATCGCCAGTGCGGAATACTTTTGCAAAGTCGGGATTGTCGTCAAACGGATTGATAATGAACTTGTTGCAATTATCGTCAACACTTAAATATCCGTCCGCAACCTGCGCCCCAGCTATCCAAATTTCGCCAATTGCACCCACAGGCACGCGCCGCCCAAAATGGTCAACTACATAGATTTTCACACAGTCCAACGGCTTGCCGATTGGGATTACGGTTTCGTTGCCGAGAATCTTGTAAATAGTTGCCGCCACGGTGGTTTCGGTTGGGCCATACTGATTATAAATCTGATAATTGCCGCAATTTTGGAAGGGCGCGACAGCCTCGCCGCCAAGTACAATGTGTTGCAAAGTTTTGCAACGTTTATTTTCGGCAAAAATCCGTCCGATTTGCGTCGGCAAATCAATAATATTCACGTTGTTATCATCGCAAAAATCCGCCAACGCCGACAAATCTTTTTTGATGTTTTGCGGCACTATCGCCACCGTCGCGCCAGACGTCAACGCAGGGAATATATCGGTGATGAATGCATCAAAACTAAAATTGTTGTAAGCCGCTATCACAGAGCCTGTTTGTGGTCTGAAAAATCGGTGATACCATTGACAATACGCCGCAACATTTTGATGAGTGATTTTCACGCCTTTGGGCTTGCCCGTAGATCCCGACGTGAAAAATATTGCAAATTCTTTTCGTGCTGTTTTTTGTGACGGTGCATCAGAAAAATTTAAATCTAAATCATTGTCCCTCAATAAAATATCCGCTTGGCACAATTCTAATTGAGTATTCAAAACCTCTTCGGGATATTCGGGCGAAAGTGGCACGTATGCCGCGCCAGTTTTCAAAACCGCCAATGGCAAAACCGCCAACATTTCGCTCCGCTCCGTCATAATTGCAACGCGCTTTCCCTCGCCAATGCCACGGCTTGTAAGATGATTTGCAAGACGGTTTGTAAGAACATCCAATTCTTTGTATGTCAATTGCTTGTCCAAATATTTCACCGCAATTGCAGACGGATATTTTGCGACAATATTTTCAAACATTTCAATGACATCATCGACAATCGGAATACGAGCACCGGCATTGAAATTGTTTAATTTTTCGGACATTGACGGCGACAAAAATTGAATTTCGCGGATTGTGGTTGCAGTTTCGATTTTCTGTAATGCCGCAGAAAACGCATCTATCATATTTTCAACCAATTGCGGCGAATATTTTGAGCCGTCGTATTCCACAGACATCTCCAAATTTGACTGTCCGAACCAAAGTTCCATACTCAGGGAACTTCCTGTATATGAAGGCGTTATAAAAGACAAAACCAATGGCTGTCCACACAATTCGGGCGTGTATCTTGTATTGCCCTGATATACAAAACTAATGTCGGCAAATCCGCCGCAATTTTTCTTGATTTCTGAAAATGGATAAATGTCATTAACCATACAACGTGCTGACTGCCAACGGATTTGGCGCATCAAATCTATAATATTTTCGTCGCCGCGCCACGATGCCGACACTGGAATTGTCTTTACCAACATACCTATCGTGCGCTCCACGTCTTTGCCGTGCCGCCCGTGAAAAACCGTGGAAAATCGCGCCTCGTCTTCTCCGCAAAAACAACCCAAAACCATCGCAAAAACCGCCGTGCTCACCACATTGCCCGAAAAGCCTATTTTGTCACACATTTTTTGCCAATCTTGCAGTGTTACAGGCAATTGTCGTGTCATAAAAGACGGCTTGAAAACTCCACCGTGGCAATCATACGGCGGAAAAGTGCGCACCGAAACTGGCGGAAATTCTTTCAGGAAAAAGTTTTTGGCATTGATGTAAACATCAGAATTTTTTAGTGATTTTTCGTGGGCGGCGACTTCAAAAAAACTGAATTTTTCAGACGCGATTTTGCCGCCAAGGTAAGCCGTGGATATTTCGTCTATAAAAACATTCATTGAATATCCATCGAATATCAAATGATGCACGCAAATAATTAACACACAATTATTTGCATCGCCAACCACCGCAATATTATAAAGCCGTCCGTGGATTGAAATTGTGTTTTGGAATTGTTGTAAATCATCCAAAATATCCACGACCGGCGGCTCGTCGTCGTTGCGCTGCATTGCGGGGCTGCCATCGCTGTCATTGACAATATGCACCTTCATAATCGGATGGCTGTTGACGGCGGACTCGGCGGCGGATTTCAGGCGCAAAACATCTATGCCACGATACGGTCCATACTTGATACATATCTGATACACAGCGTCATCAGGATGCGCCTTGCAGTAGGTATATACCGACAATTGAGTGTCGGAGAGGGGATGTCGCGTGATATTGTTGTTCATAGATTTGTTTTGGCTTTTACGTCACAAATATAACGAAAAATTCCAATGGGAACAAAAAATTTTATTACCTTTGCAACCTGAACCAGTTTTTAGGAAATATGAACGATTTCGAAATAATTATGGCGTCCATCACGGGCGTCGACAAGCCAGGCCTGACATCGTGTCTCGCCGCTATAATTGCCAAATACGGCGCAACAATTCTTGACATCGGTCAGGCGGACATACACAGCTCGCTGTCGCTTGGCATTATGTTCAAGAGCGACAAGTCGGCGTCGGGCAGCATATTGAAGGAAATGCTCTTCAAAAGCTGCGAAATGGGCGTGCAGGTGCGTTTTGCGCCTGTTTCGGTAGAAGAATACAACCGTTGGGTGAGCCTCCAAGGCAAAAACCGCCACATCGTGACTCTTTTGGGTCGCAATATCTCTGCGTCGCTTATCGCAGACGTCGCCAAAGTACTTGCGGATCAGAGCCTTAACATCGACACTATAACGCGCCTTACGGGTCGTGTGCCGCTTGTGGAGGACGAGGCAATGCTCGGCAAGACCCGCGCCTGTGTGGAGATGTCGGTGCGCGGCACTCCGAAGGACAAGTCATTGCTGCACAGCGAGTTTATGCGTCTGTCGCAGGAGAGGGGCTACGACATTTCATTCCAGGAAGACAACCTCTACCGCCGCAACCGCCGTTTGATATGTTTTGATATGGATTCCACGCTCATACAGACCGAGGTCATCGACGAACTCGCAATGCGTGCAGGAGTTGGCGACGAGGTGAAGGCGATTACAGAATCGGCGATGAGGGGCGAGATTGATTTTTGCGAAAGTTTCAAGCGCAGGGTTTCGTTGCTAAAAGGCCTCGACGAAAGCGTTATGAAGGAAATCGCCGAAAACCTCCCAATCACCGAAGGCGTGGCGCGTACATTGAAGATATTGAAACAATACGGCTACAAAATCGCCATACTTTCAGGCGGTTTCACGTATTTTGGCGAGTACCTGAAAGAAAAATTCGGCATCGATTATGTCTATGCCAACGAACTTGAAATTGTGGATGGCAAACTCACCGGCAATTACGTGGGCGACATTGTGGACGGCAAGCGCAAGGCGGATTTGTTGCGCCTCATTGCGCAGAGCGAACACCTTAATCTTCAACAAGTTATCGCAGTGGGCGACGGCGCCAATGACCTCCCGATGCTCAACCTCGCAGGCCTCGGCATCGCATACCACGCCAAGCCAAAAGTCAAGCAAAATGCACAGCAATCGATTTCGAGCATCGGCATCGACGGCGTATTGTATATGCTTGGATTCAAGGATTCGTATATTCAACAATAGATTAAAGTTGATAGATTAAAGTTGATAGATTAATCCTCATTCCGTCCGATAAATATGTAGATTAACATTATTATTGGACGGATTGAAAAATTCCATCACCCTGTCGGACAATGACGGCGAGCAAGTGGTCTCGTACGTGAGCTGCGGGAAAATTTCGCGCAAAGTTGCGAGGCGGTCGGGCATATCGTAATCGCCGCAAATGATTACGTATTGCGGTCGGCGGTCGGCAAATGCGGGATTGAGAAAATATTTTTCGGAATAAATATTGTGTTCGTGCAGCGAAATGTCGGCGGATTCCGACGAGAAATACAGCGACGGGTCGAGGTCGGGATACGTCTTTCGCAATCTGTAAACCTCAATGTCCTTTCCCAAATAAAACAACGGCAGCGACTTGCCGCACGACATTCCCCTGTCCTCCACAAAGATGGACGATATGTCAGATTTGTAATGCGACAGCCAAACCATCGTCTCCACCTGCGGACGGCGCATATAAGACATTGACGTAAGCACCAACATCGGAGTATTAACGGCAAAAAACAACGCGACGCTCCACCGCCTGAGCCACGGTCGGGTGCTGATAAAACGCGATTCGCGCTCAAACCTAAACCAACCCGTAACGCACAACATAAAAAACAGCGGCAATATCGACACCATAAACTTCTCCTCCTTGTTGGGCAGTAGGTACGACACTATCACATAGAAAGTTACGGGGAAAAACAACAGGAAACAATGCCGCCAAGACTTCACGTAGCCATACAATCCGAGCAAGCCCCACGGAAACGGTATCACCATCGCCAAAATCGAGATGTACATATAAATACTGCGGAATTCCCACTCGTTGTTTTGGTAGCCGTTGACGACATCAGCCACATACTCCCCAAACACGTAAAACGGTGTGCCAAAGGCGATTGTATCCACGAGACCTTCCAACGCAAAAAACGCAATCGCCGCCCCAAACAATATCATCACAGCCCGCGTAAATCCCGATTTGAGGATATAACAGATGGCGCAACCGATGAGGATAATCATCAGATTATAACAAAACGACACCGACACGCCGAGCAAAAATCCCGTGAAAATATCGTCGGCAATCTTGTAAGTCTGTTTGCGAGTTTTGGCCAGACGATAGACGGCGGCAAGCATAATGACCGACGCCACACATTCGGGCATATTTTTGACGCACAGATAAGGATAAAACCACAACATCGATGTCAATACGCCAATTGCGAGGGCGGCGCGGCGGTTGGCAAGGCGGTAAGTAACTCTATAACAATAATATATAGTCAGCATCGACAGTAATCCGTGCGCAAGCCTCATTATGAACATCTTGCTCCGAGCGTCAAAAAGGTTGAAAAATTCGCATAGATACAAAATCCCAGCATTGATGTAGAGATAGACGACGCTATTGCCGTGACGGATAAAACTGTAAATGTCGTCGTTCAGTATCAACTGCTGCATCGTAAGGTCGCCGCTGACAATGTGCTGCGCCGTTTCAAGATAGGCATAATGATCAAAACCGAAGGCAATGCCCTGTCCAAATAGCACCGCCAACAGCCTGAAAAAGAAGCCCATCCATATACAAAACAGCAACGGCTTCTCCTCAAAACAATATCTAATGAATCGACGCATAATTTACAATGCATAATTCATAATGCATAATTGCCATCCGGCGGACGACAATTTTTAATTTATAATTTTTAATTTTCAATTTTCAATTCCCAAACCCTTGCAACTCGCACAGTTTTTTGTAAGTGCCGTTTTGGGCAAGAAGTTCGTCGTGGCGGCCGCGCTCGATTATTTCGCCGTTTTGGAGTACGCAAATCTCGTCGGCGTTGCGGATTGTCGAGAGGCGGTGGGCAATTACAATTGACGTGCGGTTTTTCATCAAGTTGACCAAAGCATCCTGCACAAGTCGCTCGCTCTCAGTATCAAGCGCGGAGGTAGCCTCATCGAGAATGAGGATCGGCGGATTTTTCAGGACGGCGCGGGCGATGGAGATGCGTTGACGCTGACCGCCAGAGAGTTTGCCGCCACGGTCGCCGACGGTGTAATCGTAGCCTTCAATCTTTTCTTTGATGAAATCAGTAGCATTGGCAACCTGCGCCGCCGCCGTAACTTCCTCATCCGACGCACTTTCCACACCAAAAGCAATGTTGTTGCGGATGGTGTCGTTGAACAAAATCGACTCCTGGTTCACATTGCCCATCAAGGCGCGGAGGTCGGAGAGTTTATAATTTTTGATGTTGATGCCGTCAATCAAAATCTCGCCTTCCTCAACGTCCCAAAATCTCGGCAGCAAATCTACAAGCGTGGATTTGCCAGAGCCCGACTGACCGACGAGCGCGACAGTCTTGCCCTTCTCGATTTTGAGGTTGATATTGCGGAGTACATATTTTTCATTGTAACGGAACGAAACATTGCGGAACTCAATCGACGAATTAAAATCGTTGATGCGCACTGGCTTTTCGATTTCGGGAACGGTGGACATATCGTCGAGGATTGCATTTACGCGGTCGAGCGACGCCATACCTTTCTGGATGGTGTTGAAGGTGCGAGCAAGATCCTTGGCGGGGTTCAATATCTGCGTGAAAATCACCAAGTAAGCGATAAATTCGGACGAGGTGAAAGAATTGTCGCCTTTTACAAGAATCAGGTAGCCGCCAATCACCAAGATGAACGTGAACGCCAATATTCCCAAAAATTCGCTCAGCGGCGACGCCAACGAATGTTTGCGCATAATCTTGTTTTGTAGGCGGTAAACCTTGTCATTGATTTTCTTGAAACGCTCCTTCATCTTGCCCTCTGCCACAAATGCTTTGATGATGCGAAGTCCACCGAGGGTTTCTTCCATTATTGTCAACATCTCGCCCGCCGCAGCCTGACCTTTGCCAGAGGTGTCTTTGAGGCTCTTGCCAATCCTGCCTATCACAATTGCAATGAAAGGCAATACAAGGAACGACACGCAAGTCAATTCCCAACTCGTATAAATCATATAACTCAGGAACACGATAATTTGTATCGGGTCTTTGAACAACATATCCAAACTGCCCGAAATGCTCGCCCTAATTTCCTGAACGTCAGAGGTGAAACGGCTGAGGATGTCGCCTTTCTTCGACTCCGAAAAATACCTCAACGGCAAGTCCAAAATCTTGTTGTAAATCCTCCGTTGGAATTGCATCACGGTGCCGTTGCTGATTGGC
>JAEEGK010021899.1_pt1 | contig 13471 bp, 10 predicted proteins | sample 8958771 | NCBI WGS metagenome assembly JAEEGK01 (sample SAMN16246547, study PRJNA631951) | gut metagenome | biome: gut microbiome; feature: rumen; material: SC-attached | host: Bos | place: Iran: Karaj | collected 2018-10 | reverse complement strand
GACCTGTACACGGCGGAGCAGGTTTGGGAATCAGACTTGCTCCGTCAGTTCTTCTGAGATTATGAAGCGGCTTAGACTATTCATAGTCAGAGTTTCTCAGAACACGGTAAGCATATCTTCGTAGAGTTTGTTTGGATTACAGCAGATTCTCTTTAAGAAAGAAAGCACCAAGGGTGTTTCTGTGAATCAGATCACTGCAATCGACTATGACGCCGAATCTGCCCGTGCTTATGACCCCCCAAAACAGAGCAATTTACCGGATTATTGGACAAATTAAGACGAAATCCAGAACTTTTTAGAGAAGTTTGAAAACGCTTAATTTGACGAGGCTCCTGCCCTGGCCTCGATGGAATGATTTAAGAGCTTAGGGCGCTAATGTAGTAAATACAATACCGGTTCAATGCGCCCGTTGTGGTTTCTTTATAGAATAGGGGTTCCAAGATAATAAGAAAAAACTGTCGGTAGTTTCAGAATAGAAGAGACACATTAAGGCGACGGTTGAAACCCTGATCAGAAAGCGCCTCCCGGTGATAGACAATGTGATGAATTACTGGTCCGATTAATGACGCATTTAGGCATTAAGGAGACCGGGAAAAACTGTTGATAGTTTCAGGCAATAAGAGGCCGGACAGGGATATGTAGATTATCACACGGTTCATCATCGGACCAGAGAGTGTTTAGAGGCCCGTGTGGACGACTCAAAAATAGGCTTCTTAACTCGGTAGTTCTATACGGAAGGTACCGAAGGGAGAGATGCCTGTGTGGAATAGAAGGAGCTGGTTGAAATGCAGGCCAGTATGAAAAAGTAATGTGGACGATATCGCTCCGGAGGCTGTTTTGTCCTCCAGAGCATTTCGTGTTGTTTGAGGGGAAATTTTGTTCCTCTAAAATGTATCTAAACGAAATGATTGTTTGAGGATGTGGACTAATGGGAGAACAGAAAAAAGCGGTAGTAGTCGGTGGAAGCAACGGTATCGGACTGGCTATCAGCAAGAATCTTATTGAAAGAGGTTACTATCTTGAAATCTGTGACAGGCATGGCCCAGATGAAGGTGTGCTTGATCAGAATGCTTTTCACCACAATTACTGCGATCTTCTCGATTTTGATGAGGAGCTGTTCTATTCACTAGCGGCGGATCAGAATGTTGAGCTGCTTATGGTGACTGCTGGCATTGGTCGTGTGGCTGACTTCCAGTTCCATCACACAGCAGAAATCGAAAAGATGCTGACTGTGGATACGGTTTCTACAATCAAAATCTTCCGTATTTTCTATGATCGCATCCTTAATGATAACTGCTTTTACGTCGGTGTTATGGGAAGCATTTCTGGTTGGATGTCCACACCGAGCGCGGCTGTGTATGCAGCTGCTAAGGCAGGCTTGGTTCGTTTTGTAGAGTCCGTGAATATCGAGCTGGAAGCTTATGGTTCAAAAAACCGGATTCTCGATGTCAGCCCGGCAAGTTTTAAAGGTTCGAAGTTCTACGGCGGGAAGAATGATCTGAGCATAACTGGCCCGCTGGCAGAGCAGATCTTGGAACACTTATTCAGCCGTGATACTCGATTCATTCCGCAGTATGAAGAAACATTTAAAGCGGTTCTGGAGCGGTATGCCGCAGATCCTCATGAGTATGGTCTTCATAGTTATGAATATAAAAAAGAATCCGGACGGCTTGATAATAACAAACGTGTAAAGATCGGATATCTCTCTGGAACGTTTGATTTGTTCCATGTTGGTCATCTTAATCTACTGCGCCGTGCTAAACAGCAGTGTGATTACCTCATTGTTGGCGTGCATGGGTCCGGAGCATGGAAGGGTAAAGAAACATTCATCCCATTCGAGGAGAGGAAAGCTATTGTCGGGGCGTGCAAGTACGTAGACAAGGTTGTGGATTCCTGCACAGAAGATTCAGATGCCTGGGATCTCTGGCATTATGACCGTCTGTTTGTTGGTTCCGATTATAAAGGTACACCACGGTTTCAGCGGTATGAGGAATACTTCGCTGACAAAGGGGTGGAGATCGTCTATTTCCCCTACACACAGAGCACTAGCAGCACACAAATCCGGAAGACTGTGATGCTGAAGACGAAGGATATCGAATTGGATGGGGAAAAAGAATGAAGGTTTTATTGGTCACATTTTCAGATAATGCAGACCATCAGGACATTACTTTTGGAATGTTTGAAAGTCTGTATAAGGCAAAAAGACCTGACTGTGAAGCCTGGGTAATGGGTATTAACACGCCGAAAGTCTCTGTAAAGAACACACCGAGGACGCACCTTGTGGATTGTCCGAAACGGCCAGGTATTGAGAAGAAGACTTTTGATCTGAAAGAACTGCATTCCATCATCTCATGGATCAACAAGCAGCGTTTCGATGTGATCTTTTTTGAGACACTTCATGTGTGGAACCTCGCTATTATGATGCGGTGCCACAAGAAATCGAAAGTATTCCAGATGATCCATGACCTGATTCCACATGAGGGCGATAAACAGGCAAAATCAGTTGATCTGATGAATAAAGCCGTTTGTAAGTTGGCGGATTACATAGTACTTGCAAATCAGAAGTATGTGCCGAAGGTGACTGAAATCTACGGGGTTGACCCGAGTAGGGTTTTGTTCGTGGACATGTGGAGAAGGTTTCCTGAGTATACAGAACCGAGGTTTACAAAACGAGCACTATTCTTCGGCCGAATGAATCCTTACAAAGGTGTGGATAATCTGCTTGAGATTGTCAAGCTCTGCCCGGATGTACAGTTTGATGCTGTCGGACGAGTTGATCCGTTGGTACAAGAACTGGTAGACCAATTGAAGACACTGCCAAATGTCACGATGAACAACGGATATGTTTCTGATGATGAAATGGCTGAGGCGTTTATTAATGCCGATTGGGTAATTCTCCCTTACAACTCTGCCACGCAGTCCGGAGTGGTCATCGATGGATATCGATACGGGAGACCGTGCATTGCTTTTAACGTAGGTGCAATAACTGAGCAGGTTAGTGAAGGAAAAAGCGGCTACCTTATCGAGCCAGGAAATAATGAAGCTTTTGCAAAGGAACTGAAAGAAGTGGTTGAGATGGATAAGAAAGCCTATGCAAAACTATCCCAATCAGCTTACAAATTTGGATCACAGAAGTATGCAGCTGATGGAGCGGTAGATAGATTTATTGAACTAATTAACAGATGAGACTTCCTCATCAACATCAGGAAGGAAATACGGTTTTGAACATTATCTTACTCTCAGGTGGATCGGGAAAACGGTTATGGCCGTTGTCAAATGAAGTCCGGTCAAAGCAGTTTTTGAAGATATTTAAGAAGGCTGATGGTAGCCATGAGTCTATGGTACAGCGGATGTACCGAATGATTCAGGAAGTTGATAGGGACGCTGCCGTTACTATTGCCACATCGGAAAACCAGGTGACATCGATCCGGTCTCAACTCGGCGATTCGGTTGGTATTTCCATCGAACCCTGTCGTAGAGATACCTTCCCAGCTATCGCTCTTGCTTCGGCTTATCTTCACGACAGGCAGTGTGTTGATACGGACGAGACCGTTGTGGTCTGCCCTGTCGATCCGTATGTTGAGTCTGATTATTTTCAGATGTTGGAAAAGCTTAGTAAGCAGGCAGGTAAGGGTGAAGCAAACCTTGTGCTGATGGGTGTGGAGCCCACATATCCAAGCGAAAAATACGGCTATATAATTCCTGAGAGTAAGGATCAGGTAGCTTCAGTTGAGACATTCAAAGAGAAACCTGATGTTCCGACGGCTGAGAAATATATAGCACAGGGGGCACTTTGGAATGGCGGAGTATTCGCCTACAAACTTTCCTATGTTCTGAATATTGCTGAGAAGATATTCGGAACTGCGGACTATCAATGGCTGTTCGATAACTACAGCACGCTCACAAAAATCTCCTTTGACTATGCAGTAGTAGAGAAGGAAGAAAAGATCCAGGTCAGGCGATTTGCTGGCCAATGGAAGGATCTAGGCACCTGGAACACACTGACTGAAGCCATGAGCGATGAAGTCGCCGGAAATGCTGTGGCGGTTGATTGCTCTAATACCCATGTCATTAACGAGCTACAGATTCCGTTGATAGCGTTAGGAGTCCAGAACCTTGCTATCGCTGCTACACCTGATGGCATTCTCGTAACAGATAAGAAAAAGAGCGACAAACTTAAGGATTACGTGGCAGATCAGCGCCCCATGGTTGAGAAACGTGGGTGGGGAGAGTACCAGGTACTTGATTATAGGATTCAGTCTGATGGGCAGAATTTCCTTACGAAACATCTGATTATCACACCAGGACAGCACATCTCATACCAGCGACATCAGCACCGTTCTGAGATTTGGACTTTTGTGGATGGCGCTGGAAAGTTGATATTGGATGGCGAAGTTAAGCCCGTTACTCGTGGAGAGATGGCCTACATCAAACCGGGGACAAAACATGCTATTAAAGCCGATACAGAACTTCACATTATTGAGGTTCAGGTCGGCGACGAACTGACGGAAGAAGATATTGAGAGATTAGAGTGGGATTGGGACAGTGTTAACTGAAAAGATAAAAACGGAATACGATCGTTGGTGTGCTTTAGCAGCCGATCTTGATATAAAAGCAGAGCTTAATTCCATGGACGAGAACATGATAGAAGATGCTTTCTATCGTGACCTTGCCTTTGGCACAGGCGGCTTGCGCGGAACAATCGGCGCAGGGACCAACCGTATGAATGTTTATGTGGTAGCAAAAGCAAGCCAGGGATTGGCGAATTATCTGCTTTCCATGGTAACAACGCCCTCTGTAGTTATTGGCTACGACAGTCGGATTAAATCTGATGTGTTTGCGAAGGTAGCTGCTGGAGTGCTTGCTGCGAATGGCGTTCATGTCCGTATTTGGCCTGAACTGTTACCAGTTCCGACGGTATCATTTGCAGTTCGAGAGCTAGGATGCAGTGCAGGTGTGATGATCACAGCTTCTCATAATCCTTCTAAATACAACGGGTACAAGGTGTATGGACCGGACGGATGTCAGATTACCACAGAAGCAGCTGCGGCAATACTCTCTGAAATAGAGAAAGTAGACATTTTCACTGATGTGAAAAAGATGCCTTGGGAGTCTGCTAAGATTCAGGGATTTCTTGAACCAATCGAGGATAGTGTGCTGACCTCATTTATTGAAGAGATAAAGAAGCAGAGTGTTCTCTACGGTGACGAATTCAATAGAGACGTGGCCATAGTATACAGCCCTCTGAATGGTACGGGATTGGTTCCAGTAACAAGGATTTTAGAAGAGAGCGGCTTTACCAACATTATGGTGGTTGAGGAACAACGCAATCCGGACGGGCATTTTCCGACGTGCCCGTATCCGAATCCGGAGATCCGCGAAGCAATGGAGCTTGGCCTGCAGTACTGCAGAAAAACCGGCGCGGACCTGTTGCTGGCGACGGACCCGGATTGCGACCGCTGTGGCATCGCGGTGAGAGACGGCGAAGACTATAAGCTCCTGACCGGCAATGAGGTCGGGCTCCTGCTGTTGGACTATATCTGCAGCCAGAGGCAGAAGCACGGCAGAATGCCAGCACATCCCGTTTTCATCAAGACCATAGTGACGATGGATCTGGCAGAGAGAATTGCAGAGCACTATAACGTGGAGACCGTGAACGTTCTGACTGGTTTCAAGTTCATCGGAGAAGTGATCGGGCGGTTGGAGAAGGATGGACGAGCCGGAGACTATATCTGCGGCTTTGAGGAATCTTACGGCTACCTGACGGGGAGCTATGTCCGGGACAAGGACGCAGTCAACGCCGCCTTCATGATCTGTGAGATGTTTGCCTTCTACAAGACGCGTGGGATCAGCCTGCTGCAGAAACTGGAGGAGCTCTACCGGGGCTACGGTTACTGCATGAACACACTCCATTCTTATGAGTTCCCCGGCAGCAGCGGTATGGTGAAAATGAAGTCTATCATGGCAGAGTTCCATAAAGGTTTAGATAGCATTGCTGGGCAAAAGGTGGTTTCTACCGAAGATTACAGTATTGGCCTTAACAGTCTGCCAAAGTCAGATGTTCTCAAATTCTTTACAGAGAGCGGAAGCGTGGTCATCCGTCCGAGCGGGACGGAACCTAAGCTGAAGCTTTATATCAGTGTAACTGCGGAAGATGAATCCGGTGCAGAAGCAACGGAGAGGCAGATTATTGAGGATCTGGAGAAAAGATTGTGAGGGACATTCATATCTGTCCCATTTGCATGCGCCTGGTCATGTGGAAAGCTTAAAGAAGCAGGTATAAGTATTATCGGCACATATTTGATTTTAGAGATGTTTATCATATCAGGTTGGTGGTAAGTAGGATGAAATTGTTATATGTTACAAGCCTTTGAGGAAAAAGAATTAATGGATTTATGCGTTCTGCAATAATTGCCGCCAATCAGCTGGGCATTGAATTTACAATGGCCTGTAATACTGAAATGGCAGATAAAGAGGGCTACGCACAGGATTGTAAAGTATATGGTATTGCACTAAAGCATGTAAGCTTTAATCGTAATCCTATTTCCGCTCAAAATTATCTTGCGTTGAAACAATTGAATCAGATTATGCGAGAAGGTAATTATGATATTGTCCATTGTAATACTCCTATAGGGGGCATAATTGGAAGAATTTGTGCGCATAAAAACAAGATAAAGAAGACAATTTATATGGCGCATGGTTTTCATTTTTATCAAGGGGCTCCTATAAAAAACTGGTTGTTGTATTATCCTGTTGAAAAATTTTTTTCTAGGCTCACGGATATCCTGGTAACGATTACATTGGAAGACTATGATTTGTCGAAAAAAATGCACGCTAAAAAATGTAGATATATTCATGGAGTGGGCATAGATGTAACACAATTTAAAAGAAGACTTCCACATGATAGAAATTCAAATCTTCGAAAAATGCATGGAATCCCAGAAGATGCTTATGTCATACTATCTGTGGGGGAATTAAATAGAAATAAGAATCATAGAGTGGTAATTGAGGCTATTAATCACATACCAAATAAAAACATTTTTTATGTTATTTGTGGGGAAGGTGAACTAAGAAAAGAATATGAGGATTTGCTGCAACGTTTAAAAATGGATAACAGAGTATTGCTTGTTGGATTTAGGACAAATGTTTCTGAGTATTATCGTATGGCAGATCTGCTTGTCTTTCCTTCGTTACGAGAAGGCATTCCGGCTTCAATTATGGAAGCAATTGCTACTGGAGTACCAGTTCTTGCATCAAATATTAGAGGAATTAAGGATATTATTAAACAAGAACAATATAGATTTAATCCTCAAAAAGTAGAGGATATTGCAAAGAAAATCATGCAAGTGATCAGTACAAATAATGACGATTGTATCGAAGATAATATTGAAACTATAAAGCCGTACGAATTCACAAATGTAGTTGAGGAATTTACCAGACTCTATAAAGAAACGATGTAGGCATAGAAAGATAATCGGAGATGATGGGGTAAATGAAACAGTTAATTGCAAATATTCTTAAAGATAACAAAGGGATCAGAAAATTATATACTGTTCTTGGAAATGTGTTTTTTAGATTATTGAGCTTTTTTGTTAAGACGGATTTCAAGCTAATTCTCTTTAATTCTTTTGGTGGCAAGAAATATGATGACAGCCCAAAGGAATTATATGAATATATTATAAAAGATCCCCGTTTTAAAGATTATAAATTTGTATGGGCTTTTCATGAACCGGGCAAGTTTACCATCCCGGCTGGAAGTATTATCAGGACTGATTCTTGGAATTATTTTATTACAGCGTTGAGGGCAGGGATTTGGATAACTAACTCTGGAGTGGAAAGAGGCCTTTCATTTAAGAAAAAGCACACTATCTATCTTAACACTTGGCATGGGACTCCACTGAAATTAATGGGACAGGATGTCCCTGGTGAGAAAAAAGGAATATCTTACGGGTATGATATTCAGTGTGCGCAAAGCGAATATGAGGCACAAACGTTTTCTAGAGCGTTTAATATTCCATACTCACATTTTGTGATAGCTGGTCTTCCTCGAAACGATATTCTCATCCATAGAGACCCCAATACTCAGAAACAAATGAAGAAAAAGTTAGGGATAGAGGAAGGGAAAACTGTTGTTTTATATGCGCCTACTTTTAGAGAGTATGAAAAGGATGAAAATTTGAACTGTGTTATTAAACCGCCCATCAGCTTTTCAAATTGGAAGAAGACGCTCGGTGAAGATTATGTTGTTTTGCTAAGATTGCATTATGAGGTATCAAAGCTCTTTATTAATGATTTAGAAGAAGGATTTGTCGTAGATGTGTCCGATTATCCATCCCTTAACGAGCTTATGCTTGCATCCGATGCTTTAATAACAGACTATTCAAGCATCATGTTTGATTATTCAATTTTGGAGAGACCTATTTTTATATTTGCATACGACTTTGAAAAATATAAGGAAAAGAGAGGAATGTATTTTGATATTAGAAAAGAACTGCCGGGAGGAATGGTAAGCGAGCAGGAATTATTAAATATGATAAGGACGAGCAACTACGGCGACGTAATAAATCAGGTAAAAAAATTTAGAGATAGATATGTCACTTTTTATGGAAACGCAACAGAAGCTACAGTTGATAGACTATATGCGGTTATAAAAACAAAAGGTGTGTAACGATGAAATCTAATAATGAACCTATTAGGGTACTCCATGTGGTTGGTGCGATGAACTACGGCGGTGTAGAGAGTATGCTTATGAATTTGCACCGTAATATTGATCATAATCGGGTTCAGTTTGACTATCTTGTTCGCACCAATGAAAAAGGAAAACATGACGATGAGATATTACTTCTTGGTGGAAATATCTATAGAATAAGGCCTTTTGATGGACTTAACATATATTCATATTATAGAGAATGTCTAAGTTTTTTTTCACAACATCCAGAGATACAAGTTGTACATGGTCATTTGGGTAGTAGCGCATCGTTGTATTTGAAAGCAGCGAAGCAGAGTGGAGCATATACTATTGCGCATTCACATAATGCGAATATTGATCATAATTTCCGAAATTTAGCATATTCTATTTATTCATACCCGACACGATTTGTGGCAGATTCATTGTTTGCATGTTCTACTGAAGCTGGATGTTCTAGGTTTGGAAAAAGGGCCGTTGAAGGGCCCAAATTTTACTTGTTTCATAATGCCATTGACTTAAAAGCATATCAGCTCGAACAAGAAGAGCGTAGATCGGTAGATGAAGAATTTCACTTTGCTTCTGACAATATTCTAATTGGAGCAGTAGGCAGGATTTCTATGCAAAAGAATCCGGAATTCATTTTTAGAATTTTTAAAGAAGCGATAGAGATGAATGATAAAGTTAGGTGTATATGGATCGGAACAGGCGACATGGAAAACAAATGCCACGCTCTTATTGAATCACATCACATGGCAGATAGAATAATAATGACTGGATCGAGGAACGATGTTCCTAGACTTTTAAAACGAATGGATTGCTATATAATGCCGTCATTGTTTGAGGGATTGCCAGTGTCAGCAATTGAAGCGCAGGCTACTGGTTTACCATGTTTGTTATCTGACGCTATAAGTAAAGAAACTGAAATCTGTGATTTAGTTAAATGGATGAGCATTTCGGAAAGCCCACAGTCTTGGGCTAGTAGAGCGATCGAACTAGCTGCAGAAAACAGGCTTATAAGGAAAAATCCAAATGAGGAAGTAGTTAAAGCAGGATATGATATTAAGAGTACTTCACAGTGGTTATCAGATTTTTATGTATCTCATGTGAAATAGCTCGATTTAGTCGGAGGAAAAAAGCTGTGGAGTGGCTTGAATACTTTCTAAAAATAATATATCAGCCCATATTTGCTGGTTTTATATATATCGTTGTAAAAGGGAAAACAATTCAAGAAAAGGAACTTATTGTTAGTTTTGGAAGTAATCATCAGCGTGCTTTTATGAGCAGGAACCATAGAATAGGGCTCTTCTTGATTGTTTTTCTTGGCGTCTTTGAAGGGATTTATTCCGTGATTTGCGGGCCAGAAAATGTGTTTCTTGCTGATCGCGAGTATTACGCAATTAGATTTGCTCGAGGAACATATAGTTCGGCCAGTTCTTTAGGTATATATTATCTTACTTTCATTTTAAATAAGATTTCTTACAATCCGTATGTTTTCTTCTTTGTGGCGGGATGGCTCTTCTTGATTATTACACTTATTGCTTATAATGAATCGGACGATTCTACGCCACTTTTCTTCGGATTACTGTGTGTAAGTCAATATTTAATGTACGGATGCTATCAAATTAAACAATCGTTTGCAATTGCGCTTTCTGGGCTAGCGATCGTTATACTTCTAAAGGAAAGAAAAAAAGTCCTGCCAGGGTTATTAATTGCTTTGGCTATTTACTTTCATGAAGTTGCATGGATAATGATTCCTATATTTGTTGTTATTATATTTTCAGATAAGAAGCTAGTCAAATACTCAATGTATTTGATTCTAATTGTAATGATGCTTGGATTTAGAGATATCTCAAGAATTGCTGTTTCATATATATCTAGATACATTCCAAGCTTATCGATGCAGATGGTTCAATACATCGATGAAACGGGCAGCATTGAGACTGGAAATAGTAGCATTTTAATAATTCTTAAAGGTGCACCATTCTATTGGGTGTTTATTTATTCTCTCTTCAAGAGAAATGATTTAAAACCTCAAATTGCTAATTTTGATGCATATTTTCTCATTACGGTTATTATATCTGCAACATCACTGTTAAGCGCGATAAATGCGTGGATATGGAGATTTGGTGAGTTGTTGTATATTCCGTTATTTGCGTTTATTTGCCAAATTAATGACAAACTTGAATCAGATAGAGACAAGAAAACATTCAAATATATAACCTTAGTGTTGTTCGCTATATTTACATATAGAAAATTGTTAATATGTTATTTTAACTATGGCGGAATAGTTTGAGGATGTAATATTTCTGCGGATATTAGTTTGAACATTGTTCCAACACAGATAATAAATGACTAGTATAACGTTCTTGAAATGACAGTTTCATTTTACGCCAAAGATTTTATACTATTAGCCAATCATATGGACTAGGTAATTATCGAACTATGTACTGGGAACATTATACTATACCAATATAAACCATAACTAACTGGTTTGTAGAAATGTCTTTGTTCGCGGGAGGAAGAATAATCCTAATATGAGATCCAAGTATAGAACGCTGATACAGGATACAATAATTTTTCTGCTAGGGAAATTTGGATCCAAGCTAATTCTATTTTTACTTGTCCCTTTATATACCCATTATCTATCAACAGATGAATATGGTATTTCTGAGCTAGTATTTACGATCTCGCAAATTGTTGTCCCAATTGTATCTGTTATGATATTTGATGGCATAATGAGGTTCGGTCTCGAAAAAAATGCGAATAAGAACAATGTTGTGCTCATTGGATTTTATGTTACGATTGTGGACATGATCCTGACGCTTATACTAGCACCGACAACACAATTATACAATCCAATATATAATTGGCGCTGGTATATGTATTGGAATGTTGTACTTTATATAGCATATAACGTTGAGCTCAATTATCTTAAAGCAAATGAACAGAACAAAGCGTTTGCAGTAGTAAGTTTATTACAAACGATATTTATGGCAGGACTTAATGTCCTCTTTTTGGTTGTTTTGCATTGGGGAATAAAGGGATATCTGCTTGCAACAAATATTTCCTACTTACTCTCTTTTGCTGTTTCTTTTATTCTTGGTAAAATCTGGATTGCGTTAAAAAGTGCAGAATTAGACAAAACTCTTTTTAAGGCAATGCTTGCTTATTCAGCCCCATTAGCCTTGAATACTTTAGCGTGGCATATTGTTTCTTCTACGGACAAAATAATGATTGAACGTATGGTAGACACTAATGCGCTTGGATTATATACACTCGCTGCCAAAATTCCTGCTTTAATCAATGTGTTTATTGCTGTATTTCAACAATCATGGGGTATTTCTAGCATCAAAGAGTATGAGTCTACAAATGATAGTGGTTTTTATAGCAATGTTTTTTCAGTATATTATATTGGAATTTACGCTATTTGCATCATCCTTTCTGCCTTTATGAAACCATTTATGTCGGTTTATGTAGGAGCAGCGTTTACTGAGTCCGCTAGGTATGTTCCATTATTGCTTGTTAGTTCATGCTTTTCTGCTTTAGCGGTTTATTATGCTGGTCTGTATGGGGCGTTAAAAAAATCTACAAATATAATGGTTACGGTTCTAATCTCAGGAATTATTAATGTGCTTCTCAATTACATTTTAATTCGGTCTGTAGGTTTATTAGGTGCAGTTATTGGTACATTGGTCGCATATATTGTAATGTTTGTGATTCGGGCTGTTGACGTTAACAGGATAATAAAGATTCAAATAGATTGGTTTCGGTTCGTTTTTAATAGCACAATCGTTATGTTGCAATCTATAATATGTACGATAGATTATCATGTACTCCCACTTAGCTTTGTGGCGATTACCATATTTGTCTTTGTTAATCAAAAAGACATAAGGCTTATAGCTTTAAAAATTTACAACAGTTTACATAGGTAACGAGAATATCTCGCAAGATCGTTACAAATGTTACGGAATGGTGGAGATGATGTGTTTGTCATAATAGCAATATCATTTATTGCCCTTGTTATTATTGTTTTGAGAAAGAGACCGAGCCTCAACTGGCTTTTAATGGCGATTTACGGGGTAGCAGTAATCTTTCTAACATTTATGATTCGGGCAAGTATCCGGTATCGTTGATAAACTGCTTTTATGTGTGAATAGCAAAAAAGAAGAAGGTATCAACAAGAAGGAGGATAGTAAGGATGGGTAAATACTTCGGGACCGACGGCTTCCGGGGCGAAGCGAATAAGGACCTGACCTTTGAACACGCCGTCAAGATCGGGCGTTTTCTCGGCTGGTACTACGGGGCCAGACAGAGTAGGAAGGCCAAAGTCGTTATCGGCAAAGATACCCGGCGGAGCAGCTATATGTTCGAGTACGCCCTCTGCACCGGCCTGATGGCCTCCGGCGCGGACGCCTATATCATGCATGTGACTACCACCCCCTCCGTTTCCTACATCACGCGGGTGGATGATTTCGACTGCGGTATCATGATCTCCGCCTCCCACAACCCCTATTATGACAACGGCATCAAGCTCCTCAATGGCAGCGGGGAGAAGATGGACGAGGAGACCATCCTGCAGGTGGAGGACTACATTGATGGCAAGCTGGAGGTCCCTGTGGCGGACAGGGAAGCGATCGGCCGGACCGTAGACTATGTGGCGGGCAAAACCATGAAGAAACGGAGGAGTAAGCCATGAATGCAAAATTGAAAGAAACCATCCTCAACCCGATTTTCAAGGGTAATCCGATCACCGTCCTGGTGCTGGGCATCTGCTCGTCCCTG
>JAEEGK010021897.1_pt1 | contig 13471 bp, 9 predicted proteins | sample 8958771 | NCBI WGS metagenome assembly JAEEGK01 (sample SAMN16246547, study PRJNA631951) | gut metagenome | biome: gut microbiome; feature: rumen; material: SC-attached | host: Bos | place: Iran: Karaj | collected 2018-10 | reverse complement strand
AAACACCACTCTATAATACCAATAACACTTTGAGACACAACACTTTACACACAAAGTAGTAGGTATAGGGGGTAGAAATCGTTTTTCGCGTATGGAGGAATCATCAGGCTGGGTACAAAGTAAATTAGTTTGTACCTTAAACAAACATTAAATGAACCTCAAAAACCTATTATTTGAAGAACAAAGTAAATTAGTTTGTACTCCTGAACAACATAGAAAGAAGTGCAATGACTCTAGTTAAGAAAACCATAGGTCAATAGGAAAATTATAGCAAAAAGGCGGTTTTTAGTTAAAAAAAGCAAAATACACCTATAGGTTTATACAATGTAATTGTATTTTTTTTAATTTTGCGAGGATAAAGTACTATTATGGGGCGATATGCCTCGATGGGAAAATAAAATTCCGACAATTTAAATTCTGCTATTATAACTTCAGACTTTTCAAAAACTATTAACAAGTGACAATATGAAATGCATCAGAATACTAATAGTTCTCATGGCCATCATGTTTGGTCAAGGAGTTGCATTTGCTCAAAACACTCATGCCCACTCGGAAAGCATGAAGTGGAAAGGTATCAAAGTGGATACCGTGTTAAACAATAGTAAATACGCAACTAATGGAAAGAGAATTTTTCTTTACAATATGGGAACAGGCCGCTTTATCATTGAAGGCGGCAACTGGGGTATGGAAGGCCGATTGTTCCATGAAACATTCGGACGACCGCTTTTTTTGATGTCAAGTGGATTGATAAAAAGTGGAATCAAAGAGAATGGTAGCAAAGATGTGTTCGGGTGTAATGCCCCCAAAGATTTCCACGATCAGGGAAATTGGGCTAACTATGATCAATACAGCTTTACCATGATGATGGATGCCAATTCGGCAAAACGGAAAAGATGGTTTTTCGAACGTGTGGAAACAGAAGGTGACACCTGCACATACTATATGTATGAAGAACCTAAGAATAATACTACTAGGTACTATTTCGGAGCAGTATACGGTGAATGGAAGAAAGCCAATAGTAATACCGAAACTGATAAGCTTGTATATAGAGACTATGATCGTGCAACTTGGACAACCGAAGTAAACGTAAAAAACATAACAACAAAATATGAGGTTAAAGAAGAGTTTAAAACAGAAATGATTCCTTTAAACGAACTTTACCAATGGCGACTTGTGTCTGAAGATGAATTTCTTAAAATGCTTGACAATGAGAACATCGGGCTGAATCCCAGTGTCTCTGTTCAGATTTATGATCGTGACTTCACACGCAATGCAGAGCAATTTAGCCAAAAGTGGATAACAAGTGAAAAAAATGATTATCATTATGATGACACTGAAAGTATCGGTCGTTTGGGATATACTTTCGGATCCACAGATAATAAATATAATACTCAGCAAGAACAATATTACGATGAAGCATGGGACAAACCTTTGAGACTGAAAAATATATTCGAAAAAAGTGACGGATCAAAACCTGAACAATTTAGATATGGACTGAAGAACGGTAAGTATGGCTTTCTTACTTTCGAGGGTGTTGGACGCACTTATACGGAGGTGGAGATACCAAAACCCGGATGGTATCTTGTCCAATGCTACGGATTTGTGCATAGTGATTCTGGACATGATGCTTACCTCTTTGCAAAGGTTAATGGTAGTAATGAGACATCATCAACTGGAGGAGAATCAAAGAATAATCTTCGTCATATAAGTACCAGTACTTTAAGTAATGAAATACTAACGGGTAAAAATGATAAAGAAAATTGTCTCAAGGTGGGCAAGTTTCTTACTCAGCCAAAAACGAGTGAGAGCGTAGGAGAAACGAAAGAAGACTATTTGACTACGTTGTGGATATGTGTGACGAAAGAACAATTCGAGGCAGGTTTAAAAACATTACAGATAGGTGTCGGAAAAAACGAGGCAACAAAGAGTGCCGCTAAAAGGAATAACAACAAAGACTACTATTACGACACCGACTGGGTATGTATTGACGATTTACGCATGTCATATCTTGGACTTCGCCCTGCTTTCTTCTATGAAGATGAGGAAAATCTCAACTATTTGGATCCCAACTCATCCGACTACTATATTGATCCTGAGACAAACAAAGCAAAACAGTATCTGGGAGCTTCCCCCACAGGACAGTATGGCGGTGCTATTTGTCTGGAACGTTCATTGAAGACAAATGATTGGAACTCATTTTCGTTCCCGTTGCCACTTACGGGCGAGCAGGTGCGCTTTGCATTCGGCGAGGATGCACAGTTGGCTTTCATTCACAGCATCGGCGAGTTGTCTAATAATCCAAACGTCATTGACTTCAAAACGGTCAACCTTTTTACTACGGATAACGTGGTAAAACCAGGAAATTTCTATCTCTTGAAACCTACAAAGGAACCATTGTTAAGCTTTGACCCAAAGGGAAACGAGAAAGAATACTACGAGTTGGGGCGCAAATTCTTCTCTGTAAAAGATGAACCCGCGAGTTACACACATAATCTCTTGGCTTTAGAAACAAAGATGTTGGACACTCTAAAAATAAAGTCGCTCTATGGAATGCATAACGGCAAAGCAGGAGTGAACTACGTGCAGACTCCTAACTATTCAGGATTCCGTGTAAGTGATGGCATTTACACCGGCACTGAAGCCAATGGAATCTATGCACCGAAAGGCTCTTATGTGGTAAGCACTAACCCCAAGACCCAAAAAAGTACCATTGTGCATCTGAACAAAGACACTCGGCTGAAAGGTTTCCGGGGATGGATTAACCTTGATAACGCTATCGACTCGCAATCGAAAGATTTCACGATGGAGATTTTCGGAATGTTCGACGAAGAACCCGAGCAGGGAGGAACCACCAGTGTGCCTCGCATACACCTCTTTACCGCAGACGAGTCGGTCTACGACCTCTATGGCCGTAAAGTGGGCAAGCTGGGCGACACATTGCCAAAAGGCATCTATATCGTGAAGGGCAAAAAATACATGGTGAAGTAACGCAAACACAAGAAGAACATGACTAAGATGAAGAAAAAATATCAAAGTCCAATGCTGGAACTGTTTCCGACGGAGCCTTTCTATCTTCTAGAAGGTAGCAAGAAGTCAGGCTATGCCATCGACAACGATGATGCCAACGACGATAACATCATACCTATAGATGAAGACTGGACCAATCCAGGCGGAACGGGAGAGAATGACGACGACTTCATCGACATCGACTAAACCGGCAGGTGATTCTCTTAATAGGTACTAACATACAAATGGGCATTGTCAACACAGACAATGCCCATTCCTTCTTACGTTAGTATGTTATGAAAAATTTGAGAGAATTGAAACTTCACAGTTTCGTTTAAGATGTTTTACTAAATGATTTATAGAGAAAGCATAGAAAAATTCTACTTGATGATGATGGGCTCGGGCTGCTGTGCCTTCTGCAAGGTGTCCACCTTGAGCGAGTCGCCCATGGCCACCGACTTGTTGTCGGTAGTGGGCTGCTCGATGACAGCCATGTCGGAAACGTCGTTGGCGGGTGCCTCGAAGGCGCGCTGAGCGGCGTTGCCCAAAGTCAGGAAGATGGCCACCACGGCTGCTGCCTTGAAGAGCGGCATCAGTCGCTGTGTGAGGCTCACGGTGCGGGCCTTCTTCTCGCTGACCATTTCCATCATACGGGCGTCGAAGTCATCGCCCAACACGTCGTCCTTCACTTCCTGATGCTCGTAGGCGAACAGGTCGCGATAGCGGCGCAGACTGGCTGGCAATTCCTCTTGCGAGAAGAAAGCCTTCAAGATCTCCTCTTCTTCGAGAGAAGTCTCACAGCGCCAATAGCGCTCCAGCAGTTGTTCGATGTACTTATAGTCCATATTCTTCGGTTTCTTGATACTTTTGTTTGATGGTCTGGCGTGCGCGGAAGATGTTCACCTTGACCTGTTCTTCGGTAATTCCCAAGATGGTAGCGATGTCGCGATAGCTTTTTCCTTCGAAATCGCGCAGCTGCATGCAGCTGCGCTGCTTTTCCGGAAGACTGTTTACCAGTCGTCTCACTGTCTCCACTCTGTCGCGCTGTTCCATCAGTTCCAGCGGCGACCTTGAGCGGTCAGGGCGTTCAGCCTGTTGTTCGTCGAGTGATGCGTTCTGGCGTTCAGCCTTTTTCATCCTGTCGAGTGCCAAGTTTCGGCAGACGGTCAAACTAAAAGCCTCTATGCTTTCAATGTTTTCCCAATCGTCTCGCTTGTTCCAGACTTTTATCAGCGTGTCCTGCACGATATCCTCGGCCTCTTCACGGTTCATCGTGATGCGAAGCGCCAGACGGTAGAGCAGGTTTTTCATGGGCAGCACATCTGCCGTGAAACTGATATTTTTCATCTGCACTCTAAATAAATGACGATTGGGTTTTTGAAAAGTTACAAAATTCTTTGATTTTTTTTGGTGGTGGGTGTTATTACTCATCAACAATCATGGTTCCATGCTGCCCGTCGATGGCAGTGGCAAGGGTGATGTTGACGGCTTTCACTCCGGCGGCAATGGCATTGAAGGCATTCTCCAGTTTGGGGAGCATGCCTCCGGCTACGGTTCCGTCGGCCTTCAGGCGCTCGAAGTCGGCGCGCGTGATGGTGGGGATAACGCTCTCATCGTCGTCGGGATTGCTGAGCACCCCTTTCTTCTCGAACGAGAAGATGAGCGTCACATTATAATAAGGTGCAAGCGCCTTGGCGGTTTCCGATGCAATGGTATCGGCGTTGGTGTTGAGGATGTTGCCCTGCAAGTCGTGCGTCAGCGGAGCCATCACGGGAGTTATCCCGGCCTCAAGCAGATTGCGGAGCATTTGTCCGTCGGCACGGTCCACATCACCCACGAAACCGTAGTCGATGCCGTTTTTCACGGGACGGCGATGCGCCTGGATGACGTTGGCATCGGCACCCGTCAGTCCGAGGGCATTCACCCCATTGGCCTGCAGGCGCGCCACAAGATTCTTGTTCACCAGTCCGCCATAGACCATTGTCACCACTTGCAGCATCTCAGCGTCGGTGACGCGGCGGCCATTGACCATCTGCGTCTCGATGCCCAGCTGGGCAGCCACCTGAGTGGCGCGGCGGCCGCCGCCATGCACCAGCACTTTCCTGCCGGGGATGGCCGAAAAGTCCTTGAGCAACTGGCTGAGCTGCGCCTCATCTTCCACGATGGCACCGCCCACTTTCACCACCGTAAGTGCGGGGCGGGTGTTCTGTTCTCTCTCTTCTTTCATTGTTCTTGTTCTATTTATTTTCGGCGGTGCGACCGCCGTACACCTGACGCTGTTTGCGGGGTTATTCCAGATAGGTGTAGCCGTAGAGGCCCGAGCGGTAGTTGCTGAGGAACTCCTTGCCCTCTTCCAGGGAGATTCTGCCCTGTTTCACGCTCTTGGCCACCCAGATTTCCAGCTGGCGCACCAGTTTCTTCGGGGCATACTGTACGTATTCCAGCACCTCTGCCACGGTCTCGCCATCGATGATCTGGTCAATATGATAATGCCCGTCTTTCACGGAGATGTGTACCGCCGTGGTGTCGCCGAACAGGTTGTGCATATCGCCAAGGATTTCCTGATAGGCTCCCACCAGGAAGACGCCCAGATAGTAAGGCTCGTTCTTCTTCAGGGCATGAACGGGCAGCGAGTGGGAGTTATGACGGTTGGTGACGAAGTTCGCTATCTTTCCGTCGGAGTCGCAGGTAATATCCTGTAAGGTGGCGTTGCGCGTGGGGCGCTCGTTCAGACGCTGAAGGGGAAGGATGGGGAAAAGCTGGTCGATGGCCCACGAGTCGCTCAGACTCTGGAACAGCGAGAAGTTGCAGAAATACTTGTCTGCCAGTAGTTTGTCGATATTCATCAGTTCCTCGGGGATATGCTTCAGGTTCTTGGCCAGCGCATTGATTTCGTGACAAACGCTCCAGTACATGGCCTCAATCTCGGCACGCGTCTTCAGGTCCACGATACCATGTGCGAACAGGTCGAGCACCTCTTCCCTGATCTGCTCGGCATCGTGCCAGTCTTCGAGCACATTGCGGGGCGAGAGGTTATCCCAGATTTCATAAAGGTCCTTCACCAGCTGGTGAGAGTTCTCGTCGGGCTCGAATTCCTCAGGCATCTCGGGCAACGAGGCCGTTTCCAGCACATCGATGACCAGCACCGAATGGTGGGCAGCCAGCGAACGGCCGCTTTCGGTGATGATATTGGGATGGGGAAGGTCGTTCTTGTTGGCGGCTTCCACGAAGGTGTAGATACAGTCGTTGACATATTCCTGAATGGAATAGTTGACCGAGCTCTCACTCGAAGGTGAGCGCGTTCCGTCGTAGTCGACACCCAATCCGCCGCCGCAGTCCACGAAGTCCACGTTATATCCCATCTTATGTAGCTGGATATAGAACTGCGAAGCCTCGCGGAGAGCCGTCTGGATGCGGCGAATCTTCGTAATCTGCGAACCGATGTGGAAATGGATGAGTCGCAGGCAGTCGCGCATGTTCTTCTTGTCGAGCATCTCCAATGCTTCCAGCAGCTGGGCACTGGTCAGGCCGAATTTCGAAGCGTCGCCGCCGCTTTCCTCCCATTTTCCGCTGCCGCTGCTGGCCAGTTTGATGCGGATGCCGATATTGGGACGGACGTTGAGTTTCTTGGCAACCTTGGCGATGAGTTCCAGCTCGTTCATCTTCTCCACCACGATGAATATCTGCTTTCCCATCTTCTGGGCCAGCAGGGCCAGTTCGATGTAGCTCTGGTCCTTGTAGCCGTTACAGATAATGATAGAGTCGCTCTGGCACTGCATGGCAATCACGGCATGGAGCTCGGGCTTGGAACCGGCTTCCAGTCCCAGGTTGAACTTGCGTCCGTGAGAGATAATCTCCTCTACCACAGGCTGCATCTGGTTCACCTTGATGGGATATACCACATAGTTCTCGCCCTTGTAGTCGTATTCCTTCGAGGCTTTCTTGAAGCAGCTCCACGTTTTCTCGATGCGGTTGTCGAGGATGTCGGGGAATCGCAGCAAGACAGGCGACTGTACATCGCGCAGCGACAGTTCGTCCATCACTTCCCGGAGGTCGATTTGCACCTCGTTCTTGCAGGGGGTCACAAACACGTTTCCTTCTTCATTGATTCCGAAATAGGAAGTACCCCAGCCGTTGATGTTGTACAGTTCCTTGGAATCCTCAATCGTCCATTTCTTCATTATAGTTGCTACAGGTTTTTATAGATGCTATAGATTTTATAGTTGCTATAGAGATATTTACAGGTTGAGCAGCGCGCGCATCTTGGCCACGCTGATTTTTATTTTCTCGTAGTTCTCGAGCAGGTCCACGTTGAGCGTATGCTTGGCCTTCGAGTAATAAGGCTCGCGCTTCTCCAACTGTTCGGCAATGAACACCTGCATCTCCTCGGGAGTCTTGTTCTTCAGCAGCGGACGCTCGGTCTTTCCCATCTTCAGATGGTTGTAGAGCACGTCGGGCGAGGCCTGCAGATAGACGGTCTCACCCTGCCCGTTCATATAGTCCATATTGTCGAAGAAGCAGGGCGTTCCGCCGCCGCAGCTGATGATGACATTCTCGAACTCGGCCACCTCGTGCAGCATGTTGTGCTCGATTTTGCGGAACCCTTCTTCGCCACGCTCGGCGAAAATCTGGGCCACCGTCTTGCGCATGCGGCTCTCGATATACCAGTCGAGGTCGTAAAACGGAATACCGAGGTCTTTCGAGAGGGCCTTGCCCACCGTGGTCTTCCCCGACCCCATGTATCCTACGATGATAATCCTTACCATAACACCGGGGCGGGAGCTACTTCTTGCTCTTGTTGATAATGTCCATGCACTCCTCGTAGGTCAGCTCTGCTGCCTTGGCATGCATTGCCTTCGGCAGACGGTAGTTGGTTCCGTCGTAGGCCAGATAGGGACCGAAGCGGCCGCTCTTCACCTCCAGCTTGTCGTCCTCGCCGAAGGTACGGAGATGACTCTTCTGCTCTTGCATGCGCTTCTCGTTGATCAGCTCAATGGCATTGTCGAGTGTCACGGTCATGGGGTCTTCGCCCTTGGGCAGACTCACGTATTTCTTGTTGTGGAGCACGTAGGGACCGAAGCGGCCTGCTCCGATAACCACGTCGGAACCTTCGTAGGTACCCACCGTGCGGGGCAGTTTGAACAGTTCCAGCGCCTCTTCGAGCGTGATGCTGTTCATGCCTTTCTCCTTGGGCAACTGGGCAAAGAGCGGTTTCTCCTTATCGTCGGCCGTACCTATCTGAACCACGGGACCGTAGCGGCCAATCTTCACGAAGACGGGCTTTCCGCTCTTCGGGTCGGTGCCCAGTTTGCGCTCGCCGGCCTTGTGCTCCTCGCGCGCGTTCATTGTTTTTTCCACGGTAGGTTCGAAATCCTTGTAGAAGTCTTTCAGCATCTCCTTCCATTCCTCCTTGCCCTCGGCAATCTCGTCGAACTCCTGCTCCACCTTTGCCGTGAAGTTGTAGTCCATGATGGCGGGGAAATACTTCATCAGGAAGTCGTTCACCACGGTTCCAATATCCGTAGGCTGCAGCTTTCCCTTGTCGCTTCCGGCCAGTTCCTTGCGGGTCTTCTGGATTACCTTGATGCCCTTCAGCGTGTCGATGGTGATGACGCGCTCCTCGCCCTTCTTGTCACCCTTCTGCACATACTCGCGCTGCTGGATGGTTGAGATAGTTGGCGCGTAGGTTGACGGACGGCCAATGCCGAGTTCCTCCAGTTTGTGCACCAGCGAGGCCTCGGTGTAGCGCACCGGACCCTGCGTGAAGCGCTCCATTGCGGTAATCTCGCGGCGCTGCAGTTCGTCGCCCTTCTTCATGTCGGGCAGTATGTGGCCGTCTTCGTTGTCCTGCTCAATATCGTTCTCGCTCTCGTCGATGCTCTCGCGATATACTTTCAGGAAACCGTCGAACTTCACCACCTCGCCCTGGGCGATGAAATGATGAGCCGTAGCTTTTGAATCCTCACCTATCACCTGAATCTCCACGGTGGTCTTTTCAATCAAGGCGTCGGCCATCTGGCAGGCGGCTGTGCGCTTCCAAATGAGGTCGTAGAGACGCTTCTCCTGAGCCGTGCCCTGAATCTCGGTCTGGTCCATATAGGTGGGACGGATGGCCTCGTGGGCTTCCTGTGCACCTTTCGATGATGTGTGATACTGGCGCACCTTGCTGTATTCCTCGCCCCAGAGCTTGATGATTTCCTGCTTGCTGGTGTTGATGCACAGACTCGACAGGTTCACCGAGTCGGTACGCATATAGGTGATGAATCCGTGCTCGTAGAGATGCTGTGCCACCATCATAGTCTGGCTAACGGTGAAGCCCAGCTTGCGGGCTGCCTCCTGCTGCAGGGTGGAAGTGGTGAACGGGGGTGCCGGCATGCGCTTCAGCGGTTTGCGCTGTATGTCGGCCACGCGGAACTGTGCCGTCTTGCACAATTCCAGGAACTGCTCCACCTGATCGTGGGTCTTGAAGCGGGTGTCCAGCTCGGCCTTCACCTCGCTTTGCGAACCGTCTTCGTGGGTAAGCCCGAAGATGGCGCTCACGCGGTAGTATGGCTCGCTCTTGAACTGCTGGATTTCGCGCTCGCGCTCAACGATGAGTCTCACGGCAACGCTCTGCACGCGTCCGGCCGAGAGCGACGGCTTCACCTTGCGCCAAAGCACAGGCGACAGCTTGAAGCCCACCAGACGGTCGAGCACGCGGCGTGCCTGCTGAGCGTTCACCAGGTTCATGTCGATGCGCCTCGGTTCCTCGATGGCTTTCAGTATGGCGGGTTTCGTGATTTCGTGGAACACGATGCGGTTGGTCTTCTGCTCGTCCAGTCCCAGCACCTCGCACAGGTGCCATGAGATGGCTTCTCCCTCGCGGTCCTCATCGGATGCCAGCCAAACCTTTTCGGCCTTCTTCGAGTTCTGTTTCAGTTCGCTGACCAGTTTCCGCTTCTCGTCGGGAATCTCGTAGTCGGGTTCCAGCGTGTCCATATCGATACTGATTTCCTTCTTCTTCAGGTCGCGTATGTGTCCATACGACGACATCACCTTGAAATCCTTTCCCAAGAATTTCTCGATGGTCTTAGCCTTCGCCGGGCTCTCAACAATCACTAAGTTTTGCTGCATAATCAAAAAAACAAATTTATTTTGGGGTGCAAATGTAGAACAAAAAAACCGCATATACCTTATTATATATGCGATTTTTCTTTTTTTTAACACTTTTGGGCAATCATAGCAGGCTGAGCAATCAAGTAAAAAAGAAAGAAATTTCCGAATTTACATGATGGCGGATGGGGAAGAAAAACTCTGTACCTCTGTATCTCTGTGTTAAGTTAAAACGATGATGCCAAATTGAAAAAAACCGACAACGCGTTTTTCCAATCTAGAAGATGATAAAGGGGAAAACAACAATTAAAGAACGGATTTTCGGCTTTTGATGAGCGTATTTTTTCCATCCGACAAGCAAATGATAATGATTTAGGCTGCAGATGATGAGGAATTGATAAGCAAACGAAGGAGAATTAATGAAAAAAATCTAGAGAATTTCGGGCAAATGATAGGGTTTTCGATTCCCGTTGGTCAAGGAATTGAAGCGAAATACTCATAAATTGCTTATTATCTGATATTTAAGAGAACTTCTTCAAAACTCGCGAATTTGCGGCCCACAGGGCGTTTGCTGACTAAAACGCGAGTTTTACCCCCGAAAAAGCAGAATTAAATTTACAGAATTATCGGTTTATCGGAACAAGAACCCGACGTGCGCCCCTGCATCATTACCGACGATGTGGAGAACCAGAAGATGGAGAATGTGACGTGACAGCACCCAAAAATCTGACTTTTTACCTTATGATTTTGCGCCAAAAGCATCAATTGTGTATTATCTTTTGTATATTTGCAGCAGAATAACAATCTAAAATAAACTACTCATGAGAAAATTATCTGCTATTATTGCTGCCCTCTTTGCCTTCGTGAACATGGAGGCACAAACAGCACAGGAAGTGCTCAGCGTGGCACAGAAAGCCAACGACTACTTCATGACAAAGTATAGTGACCCGACCATTCCCACCAACGTGGGGAGAATACGTCCCAGCAGTCTGTGGACGCGCGCCGTCTATTACGAGGGACTGATGGAGCTCTACAAGGTGGATGCCCAGCAGCGCTACCTCGACTATACCGACCGTTGGGCCGACTTCCACCAGTGGACGGCACGCAACGGCATCACCTCGTGCGACGCCGACGACCAGTGCTGCGAGCAGACTTACCTGGACCGCTACATGATGACCGGGCAGGAGAAGATGATTGTGCACGTGAAGGAGAACCTGGCACACCAGATGAAGACCGGCAACGACCGCAAGGCCAACGGCGCGCTCTACGGCTGGTGGACTTGGATTGATGCCATACAGATGGCCATGCCCGTCTATTCGAAGATGTATCGCATCACGGGCGAGCAGAAATACATAGACCATGCCATGCGGATGTACACCTGGAGCCGCGACACGCTGGCCGGCGGACTGTTCAACACGAAGGAGGGCCTGTGGTGGCGCGATGCCGACTATGTGCCTCCCTATAAGGAAAAGGACGGGCAGAACTGCTACTGGAGCCGCGGTTCGGGCTGGGTTTATGCCGCTTTGGTGAAGGTGATGGAAGACCTGGAGGCCATGCCAAAGCTCTCGAAACAGTCGAAGAAATACTATAAGAGTCTGAAGCGTGACTTCATTCGGATGAGTCAGGGACTGCTGGCCTGCCAGCGCGAGGACGGTTTCTGGAATCCGTCGCTGATGTCGCCCGGCAACTACGGCGGCAAGGAACTCACGGGTACGGCGCTGTTCCTTTATGGAATGAGCTGGGGCATGAACCACGGCATACTGAAACCGAAGCTGTATCGCAGCGCATGCGACCGCGCTTGGAACGCCATGGTGAAAGACGCTGTCCACCGCGACGGCTTCCTGGGTTGGGTGCAGGGCACCGGCAAAGACCCATCGGCCGGACAGCCGCTGGCCTACGACAAGGTCCCCGACTTCGAAGACTACGGCACGGGCTGCTTCCTGCTGGGAGCCGTGGAGTATTATAGGGTGTTGAAGAAATAAAAAAGAAGAGATATATAATATGATAAGAATCCACAAAAACATTCTTTGCAAGGCTGCCATTGGCCTGGCGGCGATGCTGTATGCCACGCCAACGATGGCACAGGGCACCCTGAAAAATATCAACGAGGGCTGGCGATTCCATGCAGGCGACGTGCAGAATGCAGCTGCCGTGAGTACCGACGACAGTCAATGGCGCAGCATCCGTCTGCCCCACGACTTCCAGATAGAACAGCCCTGGGTGGAGCCCGACCCCTCGGAGCGCCCCGACAACACCGACGTGGCTGCCAATATCAAGAGCCGGTTGTCGAGCCGTGGTTTCAAAGAGATGGGCAAAGGATGGTACCGCTACCACCTGACGCCCGATGAAACCATGAAAAACAAGCGCATACTGCTGGATTTCGGAGGCATCATGTATGTGGGCGACGTCTATCTGAACGGCGAACGCATTGGCGGCACCGACTACGGTTATGTGGGATTCGAAATAGACATCACCAGCCGGCTGAAATGGGGACAGGACAACGTGATAGCCGTGATGGCCGATACCCGTGAACCTAACAACTCGCGCTGGTACACCGGCGGCGGACTGTTCCGCAGCGTGAACATCCGCATCACCGACCCCACGCTCTACTTCGAGCGCCATCCGCTGCGCATATCGACACGCGACAACCGCTTCGTAAACATCACGGCCGAGTTCACCAACCGCGGCAAGGCCAAGGAAACCACCGTGGGCGTGAAAATATATGCTCCCGACGGAGCTTTGGTTTATGAGGGAACCTCGCAGCAGAAACGCATCACGGCATCGCGCACCATGGAGGCACGGCTGCCCGAAGCCGAAATAGCACAGCCGCAACTGTGGGACTGCGAGTATCCGAATCTCTATAAAGCCGTGGTGACTTTGACCGATGAAACCGGCAAAAATGTCGATGAAGCCTCATCGCTTTTCGGCATCCGCACCATTGAAATGACACCCGACCAGGGACTGCTGCTCAACGGCAAGAAAGTTTTGCTGAAGGGATATGCCAACCACCACACGCTGGGCGCACTGGGCGCTGCCGCCTATCCGCGTGCCATCGAGAAGCGTCTGAAGCTGATCAAGGAGTTCGGCATGAACCATATCCGCACCAGCCACAACCCCTATAGTCGCGAATTCATCGAGCTTTGCGACCGCTACGGCATCCTTGTCGTGGATGAACTCTATGACAAATGGACGCGCCAGCACACGGGCGGACGCGTGCCCTTCCAAGCCCTTTGGCAGAAAGACGTGCCAGAATGGGTGAAGCGCGACCGCAACTCGCCCTCGGTGGTGATGTGGAGTCTGGGCAACGAACTGCAACAAGACCCCAACCAGCCCTACAACGACTTCGGTGTGACAATGTACCGGCTGATGAAGA
>JAEEGK010021896.1_pt1 | contig 13471 bp, 11 predicted proteins | sample 8958771 | NCBI WGS metagenome assembly JAEEGK01 (sample SAMN16246547, study PRJNA631951) | gut metagenome | biome: gut microbiome; feature: rumen; material: SC-attached | host: Bos | place: Iran: Karaj | collected 2018-10 | reverse complement strand
GAACCCTTGGTGATAAAGCTTTGCAGATTGTTTCCGAAGGTGACAGCCTTCCAAAGAGCGGTGCGTTTCTTATAGAGCTTGCACTTGCAAAGGGCCTTGAGTTTGACAATGTGATCTTGCCCGACGCTGACGCGGAATCCTATCCTACGGACGAACTTGGCAAGCACTGCCTGTATACAGCTGTATCCAGAGCAACGCAGCATCTGGCTGTTTTGGCTAATGGGGAATTGTCAGCGCTTGTAGATTGCTGATTGTTTTGATATTCCTCGAGGTATTATTGTGGTTTGACGATGTTTGACTACTCCATGCAGGAATGATATTATAATAAAAGAAAAGGTGCTACCGATAGACGGTTAGCCCTGTACTATGATAAGTTATTTTTTAATAACCGCTCTAAGTTTCTGAGGCTCGGGCGGTTATTTTTGTGTCTTGGAAAAGGCGACGCTTTTCAGCGCCGCCTTTTTTAGCGTTTATTATAGATACTTTATTGTATTTTTATTAGCGCAAAAGAGTGTATTGTAGGATAATTATATTTATGGAGGTATTCTTAATGGGAAAAGAAAAAGTGGATATTAAAAGCACATTAAAACAAACTGCTGAAAAGGTAGGCAAAGGTGTTTCGGCAGGAGCTGCCACAGCTGCAGATGCTGCAAGGAAGGTTGCGGATAAATCAAAAGAGACATTGGATGCTTCGCAAAAGGCTGTAATCAATGTTATAGATCAAGACGGCAACGGTCAGATTGATAGTGCGGATATTATCTTGATGGCTTTAAAAGTTCCCGGAGTTAAGATTAGCCGAGAAGAATTCTTAAAGAAGGAATTCTTCAAGAATCACCCACAGGAAGTAATAGACAAGGCTATTGCTACAACTCCGGCTTTGGCAGGCATTCCAAGCGAAGAGATAGATAAGATTGTTGATGAAGTTATAAAGTTTGAGAGAAATGCTGTTTCCGGTATCTCAGTCGCTTTAGGTATGCCGGGCGGTGCTGCTATGGCCGCAACAATTCCAGCAGATATTGCGCAGTACTATGGATATATGATCAGAGCAGCACAAAAAATGCTTTATTTATATGGCTTCCCGGAACTATTAAAGGAAGATGATGTAAAGCTTGATTCTGAAACTATTAATGGGTTAACACTTTGCCTTGGAATAATGAATGGAGTTGCCGGAGCAAATAACATGATAAAAGGTATGTCTAAAGCCTTGGCAACAGGTGTTGAGAAGAAGCTTATAAACACCGCACTTACAAAAGGAGCAATCTACCCGATAGTAAAGAGTGTTGCAAGATGGTTTGGTGTTAATATGACCAAAGAGATATTCGCCGGATTCTTCAAAAAATCAATTCCTGTTGTTGGAGGTGTGATCGGTGGTGGATTAACTTATGCTACCTTTAAACCGTGTTGCTACAGATTAAAGGATTCCCTTAAAGATACAATGCTAAGTAATCCTGATAATCACAAAGAGACTGCTGAAGAACAAAAGATTTATGAAGATATTAAAAATGGGGTTATTTATGATGTTGATGAAGAGGATATTAAAGTTATAGATTAAGAAATGAGTGAAGCCGCGACAAATTGTCACGGCTTTGGTTTTATACGATGAATTAAGGCTTTGGAGGAATACGAATACAAAATGAACATTCAGGAATTTAAAGAACAGATGCCTTCGCTGATAGAGCAGGCGCTGGTTATTGGACGAGATGTTATGGGCGAAGAATGCAAGTTGACTAGGTCTATTGATAGCATCGGTGAATTAGATAAGATTGTTGCTAGCCTTCATAATTTATGGAAAAAGAAACTGATAGATGACAACATTGTCCGGAATACAGCATATTTATTGGGAACACTCTTGGGAGAAATGATCATTAATGAACAAGGCTATCATTGGATAATAGAAAATGATCTTCCTGTTGTTGAAACGTTGAGAAATAACCAATTTTCGCCTATTTCAAAGATATATAAGATCATCATTGACGAAGATAACTTTGAAGGCACGCCTAGTGGTTTCTATAAAACGTTTATTACGTTGGAAAGGCTTGCGGAGAAATAATGGCTCTGAACGTAAACGGTATATGAATTAGGAATATCATAATGTGTTTTTGGAAATATACCTTAATTGTTAAATGAAATGCAGTTGTTTCATATAACAATTACAGTACAAGTATATCTATATTTGCATTAAGCTCATGTACTGCATCATAGCTTACAAATATCATATTGATTATTGGCAGCATAGTCTTTATCCTCTGTTTGTTGGCGGCGGATAAGGAGGACTATATGTCTAAGTTCTTTACTTATGAGGACCGTCTTAACCTTCAAAAGAAACTGAAGGAAAGTATGTCCATCAAAGCTATTGCCGATGACCTAGATAAGAATCCAACAACGATTTCAAGAGAGATAAAGAAATACTCGTCTGAAGTTGCAACAGGCCATCCAGGTTATCCATTCAATGAATGCAAGAACAGATTTAACTGCCGTAGTAAAAATGTATGTGGCAAAGACTGTACACGTAAATCAGATATCTATTGCAAAGTATGTCCAAGCTGTAATGCTCACTGTGACGATTTTGTGCGCGAGATCTGTACAGCACGTTTCAGGCCACCTTATGTCTGCAATGGCTGCGAAAAAATAGGTAAATGCAGCCTTATGAAAACTATTTATGATGCGGAGCATGCTCATGTCAAAGCCCACAATGTAATATCAGAGTCTCGTAGCGGGCTGTGCGTATCTGAGGAGGAGATAGCAAGATTAAATGCTATCATTACACCTTTGGTTAACAATGGTCAGTCAGTTCACCAAATCTATGTTGAACATGAAAATGAGCTCATGTGCAGCGAGAAGACTATCTATAACTACATCGATGCATGCCTGTTTGATATCAGAAACATTGATCTTCCCAGAAAAGTAAAATTCAGGGAAAGATACAAAAAGCCTGAATTCAAAGTTGATAAAGGATGTCGCATCGGTCGTAATTATCAGGAGTATCTTAAGTTTAAAGAGAAGAATCCTGATTTGGCAGAGGTTCAAATGGACTCTGTAATGGGTGTAAAAGGTGGCAAATGCCTCCTTACCATACACTTTGTGGAATCCAGCCTGATGCTTGCGTTCATACGAGATGCCAACACATCGCAGTCTGTGATAGATGTATTCAATGGGCTGGATGATGTTTTGGGACCTGAACTTTTTGACAAACTGTTTCCGTTTATCCTCACGGATAATGGTAGCGAATTTTCTAATCCTCGTGCCATAGAGTACAGAGACAGCTTTCAAGGTGGCAGGTCATTGCATAGGACAAACATCTTTTATTGTGATGCCGGCTGCCCTTATCAGAAAGGAGCATGCGAGGTTAATCATGAACTCATCAGAAGAATCATTCCAAAAGAGACAAGTATTGATGATCTTACTCAGATGGATATCTTCAAGATGATGAACCACATCAATTCTTATAAAAGAAAAAAACTGAACAATCGTAGCCCATACGAAACGTTCAGCTTTTTACACGGAGAAGAGGTCTTGGCTAAACTTGGTTGCCGCCCGGTTGATGCCAAGGACATATGTCTAAAACCTAAGCTTCTCAAAAAATAAAATGTAAACAAGAGCCGCCAACACATTTACTTCTATAACGTAAATACCAGGGGTGGATTCTCCGTTTACAAATTTAAACGAGAGGGAATTGACCTCTGATTGTCGTACTCTTAAATGCATAATACACCGAAAAAAGTGGATTGTATAGGTTGCATTTGGGTTACAAAAACTGCACCTCGCTTACAAAAGCAGCATTTGGATTACAAAAACTGCGTTTCGCTTACAAATATTTAGTTGTTGAATTACAAAGCTGCATTTCGGGATACAAAACTGCATCTCGCTTTGCAATTGAGTTTATTTACTTTTATGTACATCAGTGTAACGTATTTTGGATATATGAACAACAGGAAATATATAGAAAAATTACGAAAATCAATGAAAATAACGATGCAGGAAGGTGAATCGCCCCCCGGCATCGTTATTTGTTTTTGGCGGCAAGGTCTTTTATGACGGCTCCAATGTTTTCTGCTTAATTCATTTTTTTATTACTTGAACTACATGATCCGAGTAACCCATCAAATCTGCTCGTTCAGCGGTTGCAATGAGATATTGGATCCACTCAGCGAAGGATTTATCTGACATCGAATTAACATATTTGCTGATGATCTGGGACATACCATCCTGTGCAAATCTGCATACTTTCTGAGCATTTGTTTCTATGCAAAGGTCGTCTATCAATTCGTCTACCACACGGATCGTATCAAGAATCCTTGAAGATCCTGTATTATCTGTCACCAACGCTTTTTCGCGATCATAACCTATCGTGGTTATTTCGCCTGCCGGATCTTCGGACATGAATATCTCATGAATAAGCGGCGCATCCTGAAGACAAAAGGCTATAAATACCGGCGCTCCGGGTTTAGCAATCCTGAGAGCCTCTTTGCAAGCCTGTTTTCTTTCATCAAAATCTTTCAGACTGTATATCGGCCCCATAAGCAGGACAAGATCATATGCATCATCTTTTAAGAAAGACAGATCCCTTGCATTTCCTTCAAACACCCGGATGCGGTCGTTTCCTGCAAATTCCTGTTTCATCTGCTTAACATATTCCGGTGTAAGCTCTACAGCATCAACTTTATATCCTTCTTCAGCCAATGCCTTTGTATAAGTTCCGCCACCGGCACCTATATCAGCAATAACAGCCCCATCCTTGAGAAATTTATGTAAATAATGCATTGTGATAATAAATTCTGTCTCATTGGCTTTTGTATAAGACAATCTTTTTCCTTCCGGAAATACTGAATATTGTTCTATCACTTTTTTCTCTTGTGCTGTTAACTCCTTGCTCACGGCCTAAATCCTCCATTTCCAGGTTTATGCATTTCTTAATACTCCATAACACCAATTATTCCGGAATATTTTACCACAACAACCGTTATGATTCATAGCAAATTTGAGGCATTGTCAAATAATTTTTCCATCATGCGTGCTTGACGGCGAAATTTGACTTTTTTTAATGCTTGTGGTAATATACCCGAGGCGTTGAGAAGCCGAAGGTAATTTTGTGGGTTTATTTGGATTGATAATGGGTGAGCATCCGATAGTCGAATGCTCCTTTTTTATTAAGAAATGAGGTAGTTTAATTATGACCATTGAACCGATCAAAACCTTTCGTCTCACTTTAAGGGGATTCAAAAAAGACGATGCCATGTGGGCATATAGTATCTGGAACGATCCTCAAATGGGAAAATACCTTCCTGATGAAGCCAAAGACGAAATAGATTACGATTACGTAAAGGAACTGGAAACACTGGGAGACGATGATGAGTGCTGCTACATGATACCCGTCCTCAAGAAGAATGAGGAACGTGTGGGAACCTGCAGTATGATGTTCTCCGAAGACAAGACCGAGTGCGACATTGCTTACTGCGTTCATGAGAATTATCAGGGGAACGGATATGCAACGGAAATTGCGCTGGGAATGATAGGATACGCAAGAGAGCAGGGTGCGGAGAAAGTCACCATCCGTGTAAACGAGGAAAACGGACCCTCCAACAGCGTTGCACAGAAATGCGGCGGAAGGATCGTCGGTGAAAAAACGTACCGGAAGCAGGGTACAGACATGATGATGAAAGAACTGCTCTATGAAGTAAAACTCAAATAGAACAAAAAATAAGGTGCCCGAAAGGACACCTTTTTTTGTCACGGAGAACCGTGGAGTTATTACAGAACCCAGGGTTTAAGGAACTCAGCTCCGGGAACAGAAAAAGAGGTACCTGAAACGGTACCTCTTTTTCTATTCCTGCAGAAGATGGGACTTGAACCCACACTCACTTGCGTGAACATGAACCTGAATCATGCGCGTATGCCAATTCCGCCACTTCTGCAAACGTTGAAATTTTACCATCTTGGATTGCTGTTGTCAATACAAAATTTTTTATAAAATTACTAAAACCAAAGCATTGAAATTCCGATATATAGAATGAGGTGTAAAATTATGACAAATTTTAAAAAAGCAGTTCTAACCGTGGCATCCCTTGCACTTTTGGCAATCGGTACCGCAGCGGCATTAAAATATAACAGATCTGAAAGCCTGAGCCCGGCGGAAATGCCGGTGGCAAAAGGGACTTCAACCCCCGCACCGGTGGCGGAAGTGAGCAATGAGCGCTTTGTAAATGCTTTGAGTGAAGCAGGAGCGTACAACAGCGGAGTAAAGCTCATGGCGGCTACGAGAACGCCGACTCCCACACCAACGGAGATCCCTGAATGCACCAGACTGATCGCCAGCTACAAGGGAAAGGAAGTTGTTGTAGGCGATGAAGTCGATCGCCAGCAGGTGGAAGTAAAAGGAGTTTTCTATAACGGAAAAACCTATTCGACTCAGAACGTTTCTGATTTTGAGATCATAGATCCCACAATATATGAGGTGGGCGTTAACGAGATTACGATCTATTATGAAGGCTGTGAGGCCGTGATCAGGGTCACGGGTAAGGAGCCCCTGGAGATCGTGAGTATTACCGCCAGATACAAGGGTGGCTCGGTGATAGTATCCAATGCCATCAACAGGAATGATGTTCAGGTTTATGCCAACTACAACTGGACCGACAAGGCCTCGGACCTTATCACGAATTTCACTCTTGAACCGGCTACCGTCGAATCCGTGGGAAACAATACCATCTACGTTTATTACGGTGACCTGGATCCCGTTACCATTATTGTAAGAGGTACGGAAAAGACAATAACCTCGGTGAAAGCCACTTACATCGGCGAGCCCATCTACGTGGGAAATTCTGTTGATGAATCCGACATTGAAGTGCTGGTGACCTACAACGACGGAAGCGAAAATACAGTTGAGAATTTCACCCTTACGGGACAGGAGATCAATTTTGAAGGTGTGAATTACGTTGTAGTCAGCTACAGAGGCCATGTAATGAGAGTTGAAGTGCAGGGCATAGCCCGGCCTACCGCAAGATGGGACAAATTTCCGACTTACTATCTTGACAACGGTGCATCGACCTTTGTGACCCTTTTGGTCAGCAGACAGAAGTGGGCCCAGACCATTGAAGTAAACTATGTCAATTGGGAAGACATTGACACATGTGTTAACAGAGTGTTCTACACTCAGAATTATCTTGGATTTGATGTGACCTACACGGATCCTGACGCCATTTTGGAATTCCCTTTGCCTTGCAGAGTCAGAAGACCGGATGAGTTCGATGCAGACAATTTCGCCATCTTCTATTCGCCCAACAAGAAGACGATAATGGCAAGAGTCAACGGTCAGTACATTGATAATGCAAAGGAATTCTTCGTGTTTGACATGGAAGAGCCGGGGACCTACATTATGGTAGATATGGCTGAAGGAAAGCTTGTCAGCTCCATAAATGTTAAGGAAACCGACATTAAAATGAGGGTCAACAGAAACTATGCCATCGAACCCACCGTGCTGCCCACTACCGCAGGAAACAAAGAGGTCAGCTACTACTCAACAGACGATTCCGTCTGCACTGTTTCCGACAAGGGCAAGCTCAAATCCATCGCCCCGGGTGAATGCGACATTTACATTCAGGCTACCGACGGAAGCGGAGTGTTCGAAGTGATCCATGTTAAAGTGACAAGTAAATAGTAATGATGCAAAAATGAGAAAACAAGCTTAATTTTCTGAAAAACTTGATGTTTTGCGGAACGTGTGATATACTTCTGTTCAAGTATAGATGGGCTTTGAGCCGCTTTCAGGCATATGTCGGCTTCAATTCTACGGGCCCTCTGTATCGGGAGGTAATCTATGAACAAAATCATTACGATCAGCAGACAATACGGCAGCGGCGGACGTGAGATCGGTGCCAAGATCGCGGAAAGATTCGGTATCCCTTTTTACGATAACGAATTGATCACCCGTGCGGCAAAGGAAAGCGGATATGCGGAGGCAGCTTTTGCAAATGCCGAGACTAAGGCAACAAACAGTCTGCTCTATTCGATAGCAATGGGGATGAGCGCTTACGGAAATCAGGAAGTGGGCTTCGGACATCTTTCATTGGATGACAGGATCTATCTGGCTCAGTCAGATGTGATCAAAAAGGTTGCGGAGGAGGGACCCTGCGTGATCGTCGGAAGATGCGCCGATTACATTTTGAAAGACAGGACTGACGTGGTTCATCTGTTCGTATATGCAGATATGGAGTTCCGTAAGGAAAGAGCCATCAGGATAGACAATGTTTCTCCCGACAAAGTTGAGGAGATCATTACAAAGAAAGACAAGCGCAGAGCGAATTATTACAATTATCATTCGGGCGAAAAATGGGGAAAGGCTACCAATTACCATATGTCCATCAATTCCAGCTTTGTAGGCATTGATAATACGGTGGATTGCCTCATTAATTTCCTCGATAAGCTGTAAGCTAAAGCAGTACCACGGATGGGTCGATAAAACGGGAAAGGAGGTCCCGTAATGCCGCTTCTCAGTATCTATAACAATTTAATACATGGGTATATGATGAGCCGGCAGACAAGATTTGACTCACACAAGAGATCGGAACTCAGCGAGATACACAATCGGCTCAGAAAGATGAATGCGGAGCAGCCTCTGTACAAGATCGATTTCGACGACGAGGTTCAGGAGTACACTCTTACCGTCAAGGAGCACGCACTTGTGCTTTCCGCAGCTGTCAAGGAGCTTGGCAGCGGAGAGGCGGATGGTGCTTTCAGCCGGTTTACCGTGAAGTCTGATATGCCCGGAACTGTGGGAGTAGATGTGCTGGAAGGCACAGACCTTAAAAAGGTGGATAATCTCCGGGTGGAAGTCGAAAAACTTGCCACTCCACAGATCAACGAAGGCCGTATGGTCAACAGTAAGGACAATTCACTTGTATCCGGTCAGTACAATTTTACCGTCGAGATCGAAGGCAATTTCTATTCTTTCCAGTTTAATGTGTCCGGAACGAACAATAACAGAGAATTGCAGACCAAGCTTGCTGATTTCATAAATAAAACAAAGGTGGGTCTGAGAGCGGACGTGGTCAGTGACAAGGCATCGGGAACCTCGGCTTTGAACCTTGAAGCGAAAAAAGACGGCATCGATTTTGAATTTAAGGACACTAAGACTCCTGAAGGGACCAATGCAGGCATAGTTGACTTTTTTGGCCTCAATAATGTAAGGAGAGCGGCGGGCAGGACCGTAGCCTTTGTGGATGGAGAGAGGATCGAAAGTGTTGACAGAAAGATAGTCACTTCCAACGGACTTCTGCTTGATCTGAAAAGGGAAACGAACGGTAAGGCCGTAAACATCCTGAAGATCGCTGACGATGAGACCGTTTACCGTAAAGTCTCCGATTTTGTTAACAAATACAATGACATGACGGATTACGTCAGATCAGGAGCACAGACGAGAAGAGCATCCAAACGTCTCTGGTATGAACTGAACGGGCTTCTCAACAAGTATTCGGAAACCCTTTCCGAAAATGGCATAGAGATTGAAAACAACAATCTCGGTCGATTGTATGTGAACCGCGAAAAGATGTCGGAAGCCGTGAAAGATGGCTCTCTGGAACAGCTGTTCAAGCCTGATTCAGAGGTTACCGGAAGCTTTTTAAAAAAGCTTTTTGATGTTTCGCTTAATCCCATGGATTACGTGGATAAGACCATAGTGGTTTATCCGAACACCAGAAATCGTTTCGCTTACAATCCTTACATTACATCGATCTACAGCGGAATGATGTACAACAATTATTGCTGATATGACTGATTTAAAAAAACAGAAGAACAGGATCATACACAGACTCACCGCCATTATCACCACGGTGAGTTTGTTTTCGTATATGCTTTACGACACAGTCCCGGTCTATGCTTCCGCACCAAAGGAGATCATTGTGGCGGTGATAGACACGGGGATCAATACGGAGCATTACTTCCTGAAAGACTACATCTGGTTTAACGAAGACGAGATCCCGGGAAACGGCCTGGATGATGACGGAAACGGCTATATCGATGATATTAACGGATGGAACTTTTATAATGACGACAATACGGTCTATCAGGATATCGGATACGGAAGCTCTCCCTACGAAACGCAGTACGTTGATGACCATGGAACCGCCATGGCGGGAATGATAGTGCAGGGAGCGCAGAAAGTCTGCGGAGAAAAAAACAGCAGGATAAAGATCATGTCCCTTAAATTCGGCACCGGCAAAGAACATCTGGAAGAAGATGATTTTAATACTTCATTGGCTGTAAAAGCTATCAGATATGCGGAGAAGAACGGAGCAAGCATATGCAATCTGAGCTGGGGCGGACCTGTTAATGATGCTGCACTGGAAAAAGCTATGGCTGAATCCAAAATGCTGTTTGTGTGCTCTGCGGGTAATAACGGTACAGACAATGGATCGGAACCACAGTACCCTGCTTCTCTTTCTTTACCCAACATTCTTTCCGTAACATATGCCGATGTGGGGGAAGATGTGAAGATCATCGGCAACTTCGGAAGAGATTCCGTAGATGTCTGCACTCACGGTGTAGATGTGTGGACATCCCTTTCTCACGGAATGGGCTTCATGAGCGGTTCATCCGTATCAACGGCGGAAGTCAGCGGATATGCGGCAGCATTGATGGCATATACGGGTCTTAATGCAGAGGAAGTCGCGAGGGCGATGATCGAAACATCACAAAGATCTCCGGAGATAACCGGATATTATATGCAGGGAGGACAGTGTGACCCCGAAAAACTTTCCGGATTGATCGAAGATTCTGACCCGGCGGGGACGGAAGACAACCCTGCGGCATTACTTTTAAACTACAACGAGATTTGGATAAAGTGCGGTAAAGGATTCATTTTAAAACCGTTCCTTCTTCCGGCGGGAAGTGATGCAGAAGTGTCTTTCGGATCTGAAAACACCTCGGTTGCCACAGTTTCATATAACGGTATCGTTATAGGGAAAAAAGAGGGGGATGTGTTCATCACCGTTAAAGTGAAAAACGGTACGGAAGGAAGGTGCCTGGTGCATGTCTATGGTGATCGATGAAACAGAGCGGCTGATCATCAGGGAGATCGAAGAAAAAGATGCGGATGAAGCAGCCGGGCTTTTAACGCTTTTTGGGCAAAATGAGGGTAAAACCTTTACAAAAGACATGGTTACCGCTTATATTAATGTGGCTTACGGCTTTTACGGCTACGGCTACTGGGGACTTTTTGAAAAAGAAAGCGACCAACTGGTGGGGCTTGCGGGCTTCAGAGAAGGAAGCTGCCCTCTTGAAGTGGGCTATTGCGTGAAGGAGGACAGGCGCGGACGGGGGTATGCAACGGAGGCCCTCAGATCACTGACAGAATTTGCGGAAGAGGATTTTTTGTGGGTGCTGGATGAGGAAAAACAGGGTGAAGAAGTCACCGCCGAGGTTTTAATGACCTACGAAGTAAAGGGAAAAGTGCTTGCATATGCACGCACGACAAAGGATAACATCGCATCCGTAATGGTGCTTCAGAAAAACGGTTTTAAGGAGTGCAAGAGTTTTACAAAATGAAAAAAGGCGAGATCTACGAAGGTAAAGTTGAAAAATTGTTGTTTCCCAACAAGGGCGTTGTGGTTGTTGAAGGAGAAGAAGGCATTGAGAAGTGCGTAGTAAAAAACGTGCTTCCCGGGCAGAAGATCGAATTCAGGGTTACAAAAAAGCGCCACGGGGACTGCGAGGGAATGATGCTTAAAGTGTCTTCCAAAGCCGAGAATGAGCTCGAGACAGCGCATTGCCCTCATTTCGGACAGTGCGGGGGCTGTGCCTATCAGTCTCTTTCCTATGAGGATCAGCTTAAGATAAAAAAAGATCAGGTACTGGACCTTTTGAGACCGGTCCTTGGAAATGTGGGTGAGGTCTTTGAAGGCATTTTTTCAAGCCCTGATGAGTTTGGATACAAGAACAAAATGGAATTCTCCTTCGGAGATGTGTGCAAAGGGGGAGAACTTGCTCTCGGACTTCACAAGAGGGGATCGTTTTACGATGTGGTTCCCGTGCCGGAGTGCAGGATAGTGTGTGAAGACATCAGAAAGGTGATCACGGCTGTCTACGAGGAATGCTTGCGTCAAAAGCTGACCTATTACCACAAAATGAGTCATGAAGGTCTTTTGAGGCATCTTGTGATCCGAAGGAGCGAAAAGGCAAATGAGCTTCTTGTTATGCTTGTTACCACATCCCAGATTCAGTTTGACATTGAGAGCATTGCATCGAAACTCAGAGGATTGGAGCTGGACGGCCAAATCGCGGGCTTCCTTCACTGTATCAACGATTCTTTGGCCGACAATGTTCAGGCGGATGAACTTAAGGTGATCTTCGGGCGGGATTATTTTACGGAGGAACTCCTGGGACTCAGATTCAAGGTCACTCCTTTCAGTTTCTTTCAGACGAATTCAAAGGGCGCGGAAGTGCTCTATGACGTTGTAAGAAGATTTAGCCTTATGGGCGGAACAATAAAGGAAAAAGACAGAGGAGATCTGCCGGAAAACTCCGATTCAAAGGAAGAACTCCCCGTTGTATTCGATCTGTATTCCGGAACCGGCACCATTGCCCAGCTGCTTGCACCCGTCGCAAAAAAGGTTATCGGTGTGGAGATCGTGGAAGAGGCAGTTGAGTCTGCAAAAAACAATGCTGCCCTCAACGGACTGGATAACTGTGAATTCATTGCGGGAGATGTCCTTAAGGTCATCGATGAGATCAAGGAAAAGCCCGATTTCATCATTCTTGACCCGCCCCGTGACGGCATTCATCCAAAGGCACTTCCGAAGCTCATTTCCTACGGCGTTGACAATCTGGTCTACATTTCCTGCAAGCCCACATCTCTTGCCCGGGATCTCCCGGCTTTCCTCGAAGCAGGCTACACTGTCAAAAAACTTGCCATGGTGGACATGTTCCCCTGGACGGCGAATGTGGAGACGGTAGTCTGCTTGGGCAAGAATATAAGCCTTCATTGAATCAGGATGAACTCAACCATCAGGTGAAGCTGGTCAGCGATACAAGCTACGGGAGCTTGTGGGAGGTGAGCTTTACGCTGAAAGAATTTTAGATTCGCAACCAACTTTAACATTTCACCTATGTAAATGTTCGGTTTGGTTGGTGGACATTTCTTTGCCTTACAATTACGATAATGTTAAAAATAATTGCAAAGGTGAGGTATTTATGAGAAAATATTACTTAGACAATATCAGATGGGTAACTGTAGTTCTGGTTGTCATTTATCATGTGCTTTACATGTATAATGGCGAAGGTATTCATGGTGGCTTAGGAAAGATTACTGCTCTTGATGTGCAGTATTATGACATTTTCATGTATGCGGTCTATCCGTGGTTTATGCTTCTGCTGTTCCTTATATCGGGAATTTGCTCCAGATATTATTTGGATAATCATACCGCAAAGGAATTTGCAAAAAGCAGGACAAGAAAACTGCTGATCCCTTCTACTATAGGATTAT
>JAEEGK010021895.1_pt1 | contig 13473 bp, 14 predicted proteins | sample 8958771 | NCBI WGS metagenome assembly JAEEGK01 (sample SAMN16246547, study PRJNA631951) | gut metagenome | biome: gut microbiome; feature: rumen; material: SC-attached | host: Bos | place: Iran: Karaj | collected 2018-10 | reverse complement strand
AAGGCGCACGCCGATCGGGTGACGCTCGCCGATGAGGTCATCGACGATACGCAGCCGATCACGATCTTCGATCCCCACGCGATCTGGAAGCGCACGACGATCGAGAATTTCCGCGCCGTGCCGCTGCATGAGAAGATTTTCGAGAAGGGGAAGCTCGTGTATCAGGTCCCCACGCTCGCCGAATCGAAGCAGCGCTGCAAAGAGGGGCTCGATTTGATGTGGCCCGAGGTTTTGCGCTTCGAAAACCCGCACGGCTACTATGTCGATCTCTCGGATCGTCTGTGGCAGCTCAAGCGCGATATGATCCTGCAGCAGAAGAATTTCGAGAAGAAATGAGTGCGTTCCGGTCGGAACCACAATCCGTTGGGGTGGGAAACACTTCCCGCCCCAATTTCTTTGATCGAATGTAAAGAAAAAACACTTGACAGCCGGAAGACTTTCCGCTATACTGTTCGAGTGATCATCCGAGGGAAGGGGGCGCCTTGCTTGTCGAAGAATCTGACGATTTCCGTGCTGTATGACTTTTACGGCGAGCTGCTGACGGAAAAGCAGCGGCAGTATATCGACCTGTATTATAACGACGACCTGTCCCTGGCGGAGATCGCGGAGAACGAGGGCATCAGCCGTCAGGGCGTGCGGGACATCCTGCTCCGGGCGGAAAACACCCTGCTGGATACGGAACGCAAGACCGGGCTTGCCGCCCGGCACGCAGATCTGCTGCGGCAGATCGGAGAGGCGGAGCAGCTTCTGGGCGAGCTCATCTCGCTCAGCGCGGACAGTCCCCGCAGCGGCGAGCTGACGGACTGCATCCGCAGGCTCCAGGCAAAGCTTCAGGAGATGAAGCAGTAGACGGGTAAGACGAATGGCATTTGAAAGCTTATCGGAAAAACTCTCCTCCACCTTCAAGCGTCTGCGCAGCAAGGGCCGTCTGACGGAGGCCGACATCAAGGAGGCCATGCGGGACGTGCGCATGGCTCTGCTGGAGGCCGACGTCAGCTACAAGGTGGTGAAGGATTTCATCGCCCGGGTGAGTCAGCGCGCCCTGGGACAGGACGTTCTGGCAAGCCTCACCCCTGCCCAGATGGTCATCAAGATCGTGAACGAAGAGCTCACGGAGACCATGGGCAAGGAAAACGCCAAGATCAACATTTCCTCCAAGCCCCCCACCATCGTCATGCTGGTGGGCCTTCAGGGCGCGGGCAAGACCACCAACGGCGCAAAGCTGGCGGCCTGGCTGAAAAAGAACGGCAAGCGGCCCCTCCTGGTGGCCTGCGATATCTACCGTCCCGCCGCCATCCAGCAGCTCCAGACCGTAGGCGCCCAGGTGGACGTGCCCGTGTTCCAGATGGGCAAGGAGGATCCGGTGCGCATCGCCAGGGCCGCCGTGGCCCACGCCAACAAGAACGGCAACGACGTGCTGCTGCTGGATACCGCCGGCCGCCTGCACATCGACGAAGCGCTCATGGACGAGCTGAAAAACCTGAAGGCGGAGATCCAGCCCACGGAGATCATGCTCTTCATCGACGCCATGACCGGCCAGGACGCGGTCAACGCCGCCAAGGCCTTTGACGACGCCCTGGGCGTGGACGGCATCTTTCTCACCAAGCTGGACGGCGACGCCAGAGGCGGCGCGGCCCTTTCCGTCCGGGCCGTCACCGGCAAGCCCATCAAGTTCGCGGGCATCGGGGAAAAGCTGGACGGCATCGAGCCCTTCCACCCGGACCGCATGGCCTCCCGCATCCTGGGCATGGGAGACATCCTGACCCTGATCGAAAAGGCCGAACAGAGCTTTGACGAGCAGAAGGCCCGGGAGCTGAGCGAAAAGCTCATGTCCAACCGCTTCACCCTGGAGGATTATTACGATCAGCTCCAGAGCCTGAAGAACATGGGCTCCCTCTCGGATATCGCCGGGATGCTTCCCGGTGTGGACGCCAGGCAGCTCAGCGGCGCCTCCATCGACGAGAAGGCCCTGAGCCGGACGGAGGCCATCATCAAGTCCATGACCCCGGCGGAGCGGCGGGACCCCAGCCTGCTGAACAGCAGCCGGAAAAAGCGCATCGCCCGGGGCAGCGGCACCCAGGTGGTGGACGTGAACCGGCTTCTGAAGCAGTTCGAGCAGATGCAGGTCATGGCCCGGCAGATGAGCGGCAGGAACATGAAAAAGCTCATGCGCGGAAAAGGCAAGGGCCTCTTCGGCGGCATGATGTGAGCGCAGGTCAAGTCATCCGACTTTTCCATAGATCATTTATTGAGCATCAGAGGTGAAAAGGAATGGTAAAAATCAGACTTCGCAGGATGGGCGCCAAGAAGAGCCCCTACTACCGCATCGTTGTGGCGGACTCTCACTTCCCCCGCGACGGCAGATTCATCGAGGAGATCGGCACCTATGATCCCCTGACCGAGCCCGCGACGATCAAGGTGGACGCCGAGCGCGTTCAGACCTGGATCAAGAACGGCGCGCAGCCCACGGACACCGTGAAGAACCTGCTGAAGAGGGCCGGTGTGATCTGAGCTTCCCGGAAAGGATCATTCATTCATGAAAGAGCTGTTACTGTATATTGCGCAGAACCTGGTGGATCACCCGGATGAGGTGACCGTTGCGGAGCGCGAGGAAAACGGCGAGATCGTCCTGGAGCTTCGGGTCGCCGACGGCGACATGGGCAAGGTCATCGGACGGCAGGGCCGGATCGCCAAGGAGATCCGCGTTCTGGTCAAGTCCATGGCGCAGCGCAGTCAAAAGCGGGTATCTGTGGATATCGTGGATTGAAGAATTGCCGGAGTTCTGCTCCGGCAATTTTTCACGGGAGAGATCAGCATGGCAAAAAAGGAATTTCTGGAAGCCGGACGGATCCTGAACACCCACGGGGTGCGGGGCGAGGTGAAGATCGAGGCCTGGACGGACGAGCCTCAGATCCTGGCAGACCTGGACGCCCTGTATCTGGACGGCAGGCCTCTTACGGTGGAAAGCGCCCGGGTGCACAAGGGCTTCGTGCTGGCAAAGCTCCGGGGCGTGGATACGGTGGAGGCCGCCATGGTCCTGAAGGGGCGGGTGATCTTCGCCCGCCGGGACGACCTGCCCCTTTCCGAGGGCGCCTTCTTTCTCCAGGACGCCATCGGCTGCCCCGTTTGCGGGGAGGACGGCACGGAGCTGGGCGTCCTGAAGGACGTTCTGGATTACCCTGCGGGCCGGCTGTTCGTGGTGCAGGGGGAAACGGAGCACCTGATCCCGGAGCAGGGCGGATTCATCCGCAGCTTCGACCCGGAGGCCGGAAAGCTCATCGTCCGTCTGATCGAGGGCATGTGACATGGTAACGATGCATATCGACATCCTGACCCTTTTCCCGGACTCCATCCGGGCCGCTCTTGGGGAGAGCATCCTGGGCCGGGCCCAGGCGAACGACATCATCCGCATCGAGCCCCACCAGATCCGGGACTACACCGCGAACCGGCAGAAGCAGGTGGACGACGCGCCCTACGGCGGGGGCCAGGGCATGGTGATGCAGGCCCAGCCCCTGTACGACTGCTGGCTGGACGTATGCCGTCAGGCAGGTCAGAGGCTGCACACGATCTACATGTCCCCCGCCGGCAGGACCTTTACCCAGGCGGAGGCCATCCGCCTCCAGCGGGACTATTCCCGCTTCATTCTGGTCTGCGGCCATTATGAGGGCGTGGACGAGCGGTTCATCGAAGCCTGCGTGGACGAGGAGCTGAGCCTCGGGGACTTCGTCATGACCGGGGGCGAGCTGCCCGCCATGGCCATTGCGGACGCGGTCTGCCGCCTGGTGCCCGGCGTACTCAGCGACGAAAACTGCTTCCGGGACGAGAGCCATTACAGCGGACTGCTGGAATATCCCCAGTATTCCCGCCCCCTGAGCTGGGAGGGCCGGAGCGTGCCGGAGGTGCTGCTCAGCGGCAATCACGCCCGGATCGCCCGGTGGCGGAGAAAGGAATCCCTGCGCAGGACGCTGCTGCGCAGGCCGGATATGCTGGAGCGCTTCCCCCTGGGGGCGGAGGACCGGAAGCTCCTGGAGGAGATCCGGCAGGAGCTGGAAGCGGAAAAGCAGCCCTGAGCCCGGGCAGCCGAAGGTGATATGCTCCCTCTATGAGAGACAGTGAAAAAGAAAACTGTCAATCATAGGGGGAGCATTTCAATGGCAAAGAAGCAAAAAGTGGAACCGAAAGACAAGCTGAAATTAGTCCAGAAGTATATGAAAGGTGAGATAAGCCAGGGGGAGGGCCAAAGATTAGCAGGGGTAGTGAAAGCGACATTTCAGGATTGGATAAAGCGGTATGAATCGGAGGGAATCGCTGGGCTTGAGTCTGACGGAGTGAACCGCGTCTATGATGCAAAGCTAAAGAAGCAAGCGGTAGAAGAATACTTAGGTGGCGGGTTAGGACAAGGAGACATATGCAAGAAATACAAGATTCGTTCAAGGTCAGAACTGCAACGGTGGATAAAGGTGTATAATGCTCATGGAGACTTCAACTCCAGAAAAGGATCAGGAGGCGGAAGCTACATGAAGCAAGGGCGGAGTACGACTCAGGAGGAACGGATACAGATAGCCAAAGAGTGCCTGGAAGGCGGGAAGAACTACGGGGAAATTGCACTCAAATACAATGTGAGCTACCAGCAGGCTCGCACATGGACGCTGCGGTACGAGGAACTCGGAAAGGCAGGCCTGGAGGATCGGCGCGGAAAGCGGAAGAGGAACCAGACGCCGAGGACGGAACTGGAAGCGGCGCAGATTGAGATAGAGCAGCTAAAGCACAAGCTGTATCTTGCGGAAATGGAGCGAGACCTGTTAAAAAAATTGGACGAGATAGAGAGGAGGGATGCCTCTCAGGAATAAGGCAGGGACGCATGTATCGTGCGGTGCAGGAGTGTCATGGTGAGAAAGGGTACCCAGTTGATGAAGCCTGTTCCATATTACATATTTCACGGGCGGCATACCACCGCTGGGCCTCCGGCAAGCGGAGCAAGAGGACAGCCGAGAACGAAAAGATAGCCGAGAAGGTTGAGCAGATCCACATGGAAAGCCCGGACAAGGGCTACCGCCGGATCAATGACGAGCTGCGGCATGACCACGGAATCCTGGTCAACGATAAGCGCATCCTTCGCATCTGCCGGGCCAGGGGCATCAAGTCCACCATCAAATATGGCAATAACGGCTGTACCAGGCGGGCCAAGAATCCGCAGTATCTGGCTGAAAACCTGCTGGATCGTCAGTTTTCTGCCGAAAAGCCCAACGAAAAATGGCTTACCGATGTGACGGAATTCAAATGGTACGAGGGGATCACGGTGCATAAGGTCTATCTCAGCGCCATTCTTGACCTCTATGATCGCCGCATCGTTGCCTATGTCATTGGTGACCGCAATGACAATCCACTGGTGTACAAAACCTTCGGCAAGGCGGTAAAGGCCAATCCGGGCGCACATCCGCTTTTCCACAGCGACCGAGGCTTCCAGTACACAAACAGAACCTTTCACCACAAGCTGATAAAGGCAGGCATGACGCAGAGTATGTCCCGTGTGGCGCACTGTATTGATAACGGTCCCATGGAGGGCTTCTGGGGCATCTTGAAGCGGGAACGTTACTATGGCAGGCGATTCACGAGCAAGCAGGAATTGGTTCACATGATTGAGAGCTTCATCCGTTACTACAATACCCGTCGCGTTCAGCGCAATCTGGGTGTTCTGACGCCCATGGAGAAGCACGAGCTTGGTCTGGCTGCATAAAAGCGGCTGGCAGCCGTAGCCACCAGCCGAGAAAAGTCTTATACTTTTTCATTGTCTACTTGACGGGGAGCGGTTCAAGGTATCGGCTGCCCTTTTTTCTTGACAAACGGCGGCGCGGAGCGTATAGTTACACGTGTTGCATAACGCGCAATGTATATCATCTCCCTCCCGGGCGGGCTTTGCCTCTCCCCGGCGGGAGCGCTTCGGCGCGGGCACCTCGGGTGCCCGAAAGGAGGACGACGTGAAGATCCTGGTTTTCAACGGGAGCCCCAAGCGGGAAAAGAGCGACACCATGCATATCACCCGCGCCTTTCTCCGGGGCATGCAGGACGCCGCGCCCCAGGAGGTGACGACGATCCAGGTGATCGACCGGCACATCGAATACTGCACCGGCTGCTTTGCCTGCATGCACAACGGCGGGACCTGCATCCATCGGGACGATATGCGGGAGATCCTGGACACGATGCTGGCGAGCGAGCTTCTGCTGTTCAGCTTTCCCCTGTACGGATACGGCATGCCCGCGCCTCTGAAGGCGCTCCTTGACCGCACCCTCCCCCTGGGCAGCATGGCCATGCAGAAGGTGGGCGAGCGGTACGCCCACGTGAGCCAGGCGGATCACAGCCATCTGCGGTATATGATGATCTGTGGCTGCGGCTTCCCCAACAGCAGGCATAATTTCGAGCCCGCCGTCGCCCAGTTCCGCATGATGTTCCCGGGCGAGTATCCCATCATCACCATACCGGAAAGCCCCATGTTCAACGCGCCGGAGGCGGCGGCGGTGACCGGGCCCCGGCTGGAGCTGGTGCGGCAGGCTGGGCATCAGTACGCCCTCACCGGCGGGATCCCGGAGTAGCTCCTGGCTTCCCTCCGCTCCCCCATGATCCCGGAGGAGGAGTACGCCCGGATCGTGAACGCGGGAGCGTGAGATGGAGGGACCGCTGATCCTCTATGTCCACGGCAGGGGCGGGAGCCCCGGGGAGATCGGGCATTACCGTCCCCTCTTTCCCGGCTGCGCCCTTTTCGGCGTGGATTACCGCTCCTCCTTTCCCCGGGACGCGGCGGAGGAGATCCGCAGGGCCGCAGCGGAGCGGCGGGACGCGCCGGGGGGCATGGTGCTGATCGCCAACAGCATCGGCGCCTATTTCAGCATGCGCGCCGGGATCGGTCCGATGCTTCGCCGGGCGTTCTTTATCTCCCCCATCCTGGATATGGAGAAGCTGATCCTGGGGATGATGGATACGGCAGGCGTCACGGAGGAGGAGCTGCGGGCCAGGGGGACTATCCCCACCGGCTTCGGGGAGGAGCTGTCCTGGGACTATCTCCTGGACGTGCGGGCGCATCCCGTCAGCTGGGAGGTCCCCACGGAGATCCTGTACGGCAGCCGGGACGCCCTCACCGGCGCGGAGACGGTGACCGCCTTTGCCCGGGCCCATCGCGCCGGGCTCACGGTCATGGAGGGCGGCGAGCACTGGTTCCATACCGATGAACAGATGGCGTTCCTGGACGCCTGGCTGCGGGACAGGAGCGGAGAGCTCAGGACCGGCGCAGCGGGATGAGGGAGCGCTTCCCCCGCCGGAGCCTCCGGAGGAGGAAATGCAGCGGCCGTCCGGCGGCAAGGGAGAGGTCCCGGGGGAAAAAACGAACGCCCGCCGGAACGGCGGGAAGGAAGAACAGGAGCGGAAGCATGCTGAAGATCGAGCATCTGACAAAGACATACGGGGAAAAACGGGCGGTGGACGACCTCACCCTGCACATCCTGCCGGGGGAGATCTTCGGCTTCATCGGCCACAACGGGGCGGGAAAGAGCACAACGCTGAAATGCACCGCGGGCATCCTGCAGTTCGACGCCGGGACCGTCGCCATCGGCGGCGCCGAGATCCGGGAGGACCCGGTGAAATGCAAGGGGATGCTGGCCTATATCCCGGACAACCCGGACCTGTACGATTTCATGAGCGGCATCAAATACCTGAACTTCATTGCGGATATTTTCGGCATCCCGACGGAGGTGCGGCGGGAGAGGATACGCCGGTACGCGGACCTTTTTGAGCTGACGGACGACCTGGGGCAGCCCATATCCGCCTATTCCCACGGCATGAAGCAGAAGCTGGCCCTGATCTCCGCCTGGATCCACGATCCGAAGCTCATCGTGATGGACGAGCCCTTCGTCGGCCTGGACCCCAAGGCATCCCATCTGCTGAAGGAGATGATGCGGGAGCACTGCAGCGCGGGCGGCGCCATCTTCTTTTCCACCCATGTGCTGGAGGTGGCGGAGAAGCTCTGCGACAAGGTGGCCATCATCAAGCAGGGCCGGCTGGTGAAGGCCGGGACCATGGAGGAGGTCAAGGGGGACGACAGCCTGGAAGAGGTATTCCTGGAACTGGAGGCGGAATGATGCTGAAGGTACTGCTGAAAAAGCAGCTGGCGGAGGTATTCCGGAGCTATTTCTTTGACGCGAAGAAAAACCGGATGCGCTCCAGGGGGGCCGTCGTCGGCTGGTTCTTCTTCTTTTTCGTCATCATGGTGGGCGTCCTGGGGGGCCTGTTCACCGCCCTGGCCCTGAGCATGTGCGGCGGTCTTGCCCTGGCGGGCATGGACTGGCTGTATTTTCTGCTGATGGGCGGCCTGGCCATCATTCTGGGCGCCTTCGGCAGCGTGTTCAACACCTACTCCAGCCTGTATCTCTCCAAGGATAACGACCTGCTCCTCTCCCTGCCAATTCCGGTGCGGTATATCATCGCCGCCCGGCTGCTGAACGTCTACCTCATGGGCACCATGTATGCCGCCACGGCCATCCTCCCCGCCCTGATCGTCTACTGGGCGGTGGTGGGCTTTACGGTGTCCCGGTTCCTCTGCGGGCTGCTGCTGTTCGTGATCGTCAGCTTCATCGTCCTGCTCCTGTCCTGCCTGCTGGGCTGGGTGGCGGCAAAGGTCAGCAGAAAGCTGAAAAACCGGAGCTTCATCACCGTATTCATCGCCGTGCTGTTCATCGCCGCCTATTACTTTATCTACTTCAAGGCAAACGATATGATCCGGGACGTCATCCGCAACGCGGAGCTGTACGGGGCAAGGATCAAGGGCGCGGCGTACGGCCTGTTCATGTTCGGACAGATCGGCGCCGGGGACTGGTTCTCCGCCCTGCTGTTCACCCTGCTCACGGCGCTCCTCTGCTGTCTGTGCTGGCTCGTCCTCACCCGGAGCTTCCTGAGCATTGCCGCCGCCGGCGGCGGCGGGGAAAGGGTGCGCTACCGGGAAAAGGCCGTGCGGGGGAAAAGCGCAGGGACCGCCCTGCTGGTGAAGGAGCTGGGACGCTTCACCTCCAGCCCCTCCTATATGCTCAACTGCGGAATGCCCATCCTGCTCCTCCCTATCCTGGGCATATTCCTGCTGTTCAAGGGAAGGGAGCTGAGCGCGGCGGTGAACGCCGCCCTTGCCGGGCGCCAGGATACCGCCGCCATGCTGACCGCCGGGGTCCTGTGCATGCTGGCCGCCATGAACAACATGGCCACCCCTGCGGTATCCCTGGAGGGCAAGTGCATCTGGATCCCCCAGTCCCTGCCCCTCCGTCCCAGGGACGCCCTGCGGGCCAAGGCCGCCATGCAGCTCATCCTCACCGCCGTGCCCCTTCTCTTTGCCGCCGTATGCGCCGCCGTCGTGCTGGAGGCCTCCCCTGCGGCAAAGCTCTGCTGCATCCTTCTGCCCCTGGGGTACGCCTTCTATTCCGCCATGTTCGGAACGGCCGTCGGCACCCGCCTGCCCCTGCTGAGCTGGACCACCGAGCTGGCCCCAATCAAGCAGAGCGCCGCCGTGGCGATCACCATATTCGGCGGCTGGGCGATCATCCTCCTGTTGGGCGGCCTGTACCTGGCCTTCGGCCACAGGCTGGGCGCGGCGGCGTATATGGGCCTTTGGACGCTGGCGTTCGCCGCCGCGGGCTGCTGCCTGCTGCGCTGGCTGGATACGAAGGGCGCCGCGATCTTCGCCGGGCTGTAAAAGCCGGGATGTCTCCCTTCCCTGTAATAGGAACCCCCCGGCTTGGCCGGGGGGTTCCTATTCTCTATGTCCGAGGCTTCAAGGCTGATTGACGATACCGATGAACAGCGGCAGATCGTCCGGCCCGGAGATCAGGAAGATGAAGGGGCGGTCAAGGACAAGATCGACCTCATTCACCGGCGCGATCCCCGCCATATACACGGGCATTTCCGTATACGCGGCGGCGGTCACCCCCTCTTCATCCACGGTGACTCTGGCCCCGTGCTCCACTGCGGACAGCTCCGCTGCCTGTCCGGCGGACAGCAGCGGGGTGAAATCCGCGGCGGCGCCGTCGAACACGTCCGTGATCCCCAGCTCCTCCAGCCCCGCCTTCAGGTCCATCTGGGAACGGACGTCGAATTTTGGCAGGGACAGGTTGATCTTCAGCTTTACGGCATTCTCCCGGCTGGGGCCCGAGAGGAACAGCAGCGCCTCCTCATCCGAAAGCAGGTCCTCCGGGGTAAAGCCCTCATCCGGCAGGATGAACCACATATTCCCCGCCTTCTCCTTCAGGGGAAGCTCCGCCGCGGAGAATCGCTGTCCCCGGCAGTAGCTGCCGCCGGTATCCGTCTTGTGCATGAAGTCCGTTTCCCTGTCCCCCTCCGGCGAATGGAACACCTGCCTGGCCGTATCCGCGGAGGCGAAGCCGGAAGCCCACTTTGCCCGGAAAAAGATCGTGGAATCCAGGACCAGAGCCAGACCTTCGGCAAGGGATCTATCCCGGATCTGATCGGCAAGGAGTCCGCCGGTCTGCCTGTCGAGCCACTCCCGATAGGCGGCGCTGAATCCCTCCGACCCCATTTCCCCCTGATATGAGGAGGCGTAGTACGTTTCAGCCAAAGTATCCAGCACGGATCTCTTATATTGCAGGTCCCCGTTCAGCCAGAGGGAATTTCCCAATATGCTGGCAACGGCGCCGTCGTCCCGGTAATTGGCGTTCCAGACTGCATGGGCCTGGGTCCGCAGGGCTTTTAGCTCCCGGCTTCCCAGCAGCTCCAGCACCTGGGCCCGGCTCTCCCCGCCCGTGATCTCCGCCAGCATCGCCAGGGCCATATAGACGTTCAGGGGAGAGTACACCCGGTTTTCCCCCTCCGCGCCGGCCAGGAACTGCGGCGCCGTGGCGCGGAAGAAGGCGTCCAGGTCCTTCCCCGCCCCATCGTAGGACCGCTGTCTGCGGTAATCCGCTCTCCATTTTTCCACCTGCTTCTGCTGGCCCGAATTCGGGTACTCCTCCATTTCCGGGTAGACGGCCTCGCTGACGGCATAGGCGGTCCGGGCGGGATCTCTGCCGGGGAGGGCGATGAGAAGGATCGCCGCGGCCAGCACCGCCGCCGCCATGCCTGCCCAGCGCACCCACCCGGCGCGCTTCTTCGGCGTCTCCGCCCGGTCCGCCCGGTCCAGATGCCGGTCGTCGATCAGTCCCATGGCTTCCTTAAGCGTTTCGGCTTTCACGGTGCGATCCCCTCCTTTTCCAGCAGAGCTCTGAGTCCGGCCCGCAGCCTGGACAGCAGGTATTTCGCCCTGCGCTCGCTGATCCCGTACCGCTCCCCCACCTCCGCCAGTGTGCGGCAGTAGAAGTACCGGGATACGAAAACGGCGCATTCCAGGTCGCTGAGCCCGTCGAGAAAAGCGTTGACAAGGCGGGCCAGCTCTCCCGCCTCCCACAGGCGCTCCGTGGCGTGGGCCGCGTCCGGGATGCACTCCTCCAGCTCGTCCAGGGCTGTCTGGGCATGGGCGCGCTTCGCCGCGTTTTGGTATTCCAGGCGTTTGAAGCACAGGTTCCGGGCGATACGGGCGAGAAAGTGCTTCAGGACCTTCGGCACGGCCGGCGGGATCGCCTCCCACGCGCCGTAATAGGTATCGCTGACGATCTCCTCCGTATCCTGGGGAGAACGGAGGATGCCGTATACGACCTGATTGAGATACGCGCCGTATTTTCGTTCGGTCTCCAGGATGGCGCTTTCATCCCGGGCAAAGAACAGGTCGATGATCGCGTGATCCTCCACAGCCTCCCTCCTCTCCGCCATGCTGCTCGGCTTCACTCAATATAGTACGGAAAAACGGCGCCGCGGACAAGCATTTCTTTGATTTGGAAGAAAAATGCCGAAAAACCCGCAAAGCCGGAAAAGCGGAGGGGAGGCCCGGCCTGCGCCGTGCCTCCCCGGGATGCGTGATCTGTTTTTCGCGGCGTCCTGCCGCGGTGCTCCGTATCCTTACGCCGTGACCACCTGGACCGCGCCGTCCTGCATGGTGACGGCGATGCTCTTTACCCGCACGGCATAGTTCCGGATGAGCTGCTGGGTGATGACGTCCTCCACTTCCTTCTGGATCAGACGCCGGAGGTTCCGGGCGCCGTAGGTGACAGAGTAGGACTTTCCGGCAAGGTACTGCAGCACCTCCTCGCTGAAGGTCAGGGTATAGCCCTTATCGGCCATGCTGTCCCGCAGCTCGTTCATCATGATCCGGGCGATCTCCGTGAAGTTCTCCTCCGACAGGCGGTTGAAGGTGATGACCTCGTCCACCCGGTTGATGAATTCGGGACGCAGGAATTCGTTCAGGGCCTTCAGCGCCTTGTCCTTCCCCTGCTCAGAGAGGGTGCGGCCAAAGCCCACGCTGCCGCTCTTGTCCCCGCTGCCCGCGTTGGTGGTCATGATGATGACCGTGTTTTCAAAGTTTACGTTCCGGCCGTGGGCGTCCGTGAGCCGTCCGTCGTCCAAAATCTGGAGGAGGATGTTCATCACGTCCGGATGGGCCTTCTCGATCTCGTCAAAGAGGATGACGCTGTAGGGCCTGCGCCGCACCTTTTCCGTGAGCTGGCCTGCCTCGTCATACCCGATATAGCCCGGAGGCGAGCCCACCAGACGGCTGACGGTATGCTTTTCCATGAATTCCGACATATCCAGCCGGATCAGGGACTCGGGGGAGTCGAAAAGGTCCGCCGCGAGCCGCTTCACCAGCTCCGTCTTGCCCACGCCCGTGGAGCCCAGGAAGATGAAGGACACGGGCTTGCGCTTGGGAGAGATGCCCACGCGGTTGCGCTTGATGGCGGCGCACACCGCGTCAACGGCCTCGTCCTGGCCGATGAGGTGGGCCTTCAGACGTTCATCCAGCTTGCTCAGCCGCTGGAATTCATCCTCCTTGATGCTGCTGGCGGGGATCTTGGTCCACAGCTCGATGACCCGGGCCAGATTCTCCATGGTCAGCTCCGGCCAGCCCCGCTGCTCCAGGGCATGGAGCTCCTCATCCAGCTGCAGCTCTCTGCTCCGCAGCTCCGCCAGGCGGGCGTATTCCCGGCTCCCCTCTTCCCCGGGGGCGCCCAGGATCCGCTCCCGCTCCCTTGCGATGCTCTCCAGCTCCTGATGGATCTCCGCGCTGCGGGCGATATCCGGGTTTTTCAGGTTCACGTCGCTGCAGGCCTCATCCAGCAGGTCGATGGCCTTGTCCGGCAGGAACCGGTCCATGATGTACCGCTCGGAGAGGATCACCGCCTGGCGGGACATCTCCTCCGGGATACGGACGCAGTGGAATTCCTCATAGTAATGGGCGATGCCCTTGATGATCCGGACGCTCTCCTCAATGCTGGGCTCCGTCACCGTCACCGGCTGGAAACGCCGCTCCAGGGCGCTGTCCTTCTCGATATGCTTCCGGTTCTCCGCAATGGTGGTGGCGCCGATGACCTGGATCTCCCCCCGGGAGAGGGCGGGCTT
>JAEEGK010021894.1_pt1 | contig 13473 bp, 10 predicted proteins | sample 8958771 | NCBI WGS metagenome assembly JAEEGK01 (sample SAMN16246547, study PRJNA631951) | gut metagenome | biome: gut microbiome; feature: rumen; material: SC-attached | host: Bos | place: Iran: Karaj | collected 2018-10 | reverse complement strand
TGAGTATAGCGTTCCCGAATCGGAACGGGAGCGCGCCGCCGCCATCCGAAAAGCCATCGCGGATTTCGACTACGACGACGTCCCGAAGCTGTTGGAAGGAAGCTCGCTTTTGGCGTAACGGAAGGGAAAAAAACCATAAAAAATCGCCCGACGAGAACAAACTGTTTTCGTCGGGCGATTCGTTTTTTATTTTTCCGCCGCCGTCTGGTATGCCGCCGCTGCCGCCGTCAGGCTCACCGCCTTGACAGCCTCCGAGCGTTGACGGATTTTGGGAGCGTCGAGGCGCTTCGCCGCCTGCAGCTCGTCCTCGGGCATTTCCTTATACTGCTCGGACTTCATGAAATCCCGCCACTCCGCCTGCAAGTGACGAAGCACGAGCAGAATCAGCGGATCGTCGAATTCCGTGTCTTGGCTTGTCTGCTGGAGGGTCGCCGTCGCGTCCTTGTTCTCCTGCGCGACGTCCGCTTCCATCTCACAGCCTGCGTCCGCTTCATTGCCCACAGCATCCGCCGCCATACTTTCCGTTCCCGCTGTCGCGCCTGCCGCCCCGGCTGAAACAGTTTCCGCAGAAACATTCTCTGCCCCCGCAGCGACTCCTGCGTCCAATGCCGCTGCACTGCCCTCAGCGTTCACAGCCGTGTCCGCAGTCATACCGCTCGCATCCCCCGCGCCGAACGCCTCTCCTCCGCCGGAGGAACCGCCGGCGGCTCCGCCTCCGCCGCCGATATTGCCGGTCAGCGACGCCGCCGCATTCGCGTAGGCAATCGCCACCGCGCGCTGCGCCTCCGCCTTCGTCTTCGCCGACTTCAGCGCGCGCGCCAATTTCTCGCGCTCCTCCATCGTCGTTTTTGCTTTTTCGTAAAGCTCTTCATCGTGCCGGCGCAGATATTCCAATTCCTGCGGCGAAAGCTTCTTGCCGCGCCGGAGCTTTTGCTTGATGCCGCTCTTCTTCGTCGCCGCCGTCCGGTCGTCGTCCTTTTTCGACTTTTCCAGCGAAAGCTCGACGAAAGACTTCGGCGCGGTCCGGCGCGGCTCCTGCGCTTTCACAAAGGAACTTCTCGCGTCCTTCCAGTCAAAAGACTGACCTGTCGTGACCTTCTGCTTCGCGGACTTCTTGAGCTGATACTGCTTCGTATAGGAATGCAGCGTCCCGATGGCCTCAAACATGGCAACAACCTCCCTGTTCCCTGATCTCCTTGAAAAACTTCTATCCATAGCTTCCTGATTGTATTTTACCATACATTCTCCCCTTTGCATAGCAAGAAAGGAAACGATGAATCAGTCAATTCGGCAGACGAAAGTTTGTCTTTGACAAACTCTGAATAAAGGCATTATAACTCGGCGGACATAGTCCGCTTCGTTGAAATGCTGCTAAGGAGAGTTTGTCTTTGACAAACTCGGAACTATGGCATTATAATACTTTTGTTTTGGAAACCATAGCAAAAATATTATAGGAGGCACATCCAATGCCAAAGAAAGTTTTCCCTCTCTCCCAGGAAAAACTGGAAGAAATCATCCGGCGTTATCCGACGCCGTTCCATATCTATGACGAGGCGGCCATCCGCAAAAACCTCCGTCGGCTGTTCAAGGCGTTCTCCTGGGCGCCGTCCTTCCGCGAGCATTTCGCGGTGAAGGCCACGCCGAACCCGTATATTTTGCGGCTGCTCGCCGAGGAAGGCGCCGGCGCGGACTGCAGCTCTCTCGCCGAGCTTATGTTAGCGGAAATGGCGGGAATCCGCGGCGAGAAAATCATGCTGACCTCCAACGACACCCCCGCCGACGAATTCCAGAAAGCACGGGAACTTGGCGCCATCATCAATCTCGACGACATCACCCATATCGACTACCTCGAAAAATGCGCGGGCTTCCCCGATTGTCTCTCCTTCCGCTATAACCCCGGCAATCTCGTCACGGGCAACGACATCATCGGCCAGCCGGAGGAAGCGAAATACGGCCTGACCCACGACCAGCTCATCGAGGCGTACCGCACCGCCAAGGAGCGCGGCGTCAAGCGGTTCGGTCTGCACTGCATGATCATTTCCAACGAACTGAACGCCAACTCCTTTATCGAAACGGCGAAGCTGATGTTCCACACCGCCGTCGAAATCAAGGAAAAATTAGGCGTCAGCCTCGAATTCGTCAACCTCGGCGGCGGCGTCGGCATCCCCTACCGTCCGGAAGAAGAGCCGGTCAACCTCGAATACGTCGGCGAAGGAATCCGCAAAGCCTATCAGGAAATCATCGTCCCTGCGGGACTCGACGGCCTTGCCATCGCGATGGAGCTCGGCCGCGCCATCACCGGCCCTTACGGCTGGCTCGTCGCTACGGCCATCCACGAAAAAAAGACGTACAAGGACTACATCGGCCTCGACGCCTGCATGGCAAACCTGATGCGCCCCGCGATGTACGGCGCGTATCATCATATCGTCGTCGTCGGCAAGGAGGACGCTTTCTGCGATCACGTCTATGACGTCACCGGCTCCCTTTGCGAGAACAACGACAAATTCGCCATTGACCGGAAGCTCCCGGAAATCAACATCGGCGACCGCCTCGTGATTTTCGACGCCGGCGCCCACGGCCATGCCATGGGCTTCAATTACAACGGCAAGCTCCGCAGCGCCGAACTGCTGCTGAAGGAGAACGGCGACGTGCAGCTCATCCGCCGCGCCGAAACCCTCGACGACTACTTCGCCACGCTGAGTTTTGATGGATCGGAATTTGGGGCAAAAAAATAATTCCAACGTTACAAAAACCGCTGCTTCCCATCTCGGGAGGCAGCGGTTTTTTGCGGCTTTGCGCGGGTTTGTTTTCTCCCCGGTTATCGACGATGAAATTTTTGCAGTAGGAAAATCCAACTTTCCTACTTTCCTACTTTCCTACCACAGAAATTTGACGTCTCCGATCGTGAAGATGCAAAACGCGCCGATTCGCATCTTACAATGTTCCTGAAGGGTTTCCACAGGATGATAACGCAAGGAAGAATAAATATATAAGAAACATTTACAGATATATCCGGGATACCGAAACGCTTCTCGTTCACGAAACTAAAAGCTTTGGAAAAAATATGTGAATCTTCTTGGCTAAAAAGACACGAAATGCTATAATTAGATGATATTTATGAAATTCGTAAAGGGCCGATTTTATGACCGGGGAATAAAGCGTACTCTGTTCCCCGATTTTTATGCAAGCAGGGAACAAAAAGTACGCTCTTTTTTTGTGAACGGCCGCTGTAAGTTTCAACAAGAAATAAGCCGTTCCGTTCGGAAAATAACTCAAATCTTGGGGAGGACACATTCATGATGAAAAAAAGCACAGAGATTTTGGGGCTTCCAATCATCAGCATCACCGAGGGGTTCGAGCTGGGCATCAGCAAGACGCTGATCGTCGACGCGAATGCGGGCGCCGTGGCGGCTATCACCATCGAGGACGAGGACTGGTATCGCGGCGTAAAGCTGCTCCCCTACTCTTCTGTCATTGCCATTGGCCGCGACGCCGTCACCGTCACCAGCAGCGAAAACATCCTGACGCTGGATGAAGCCAGCGACTTCGAAGCGATGCTGGATGCAAATATCCGTGTTATCGGGACGAAAGCCATCACGAAAACCGGCACGATCAACGGCAAGGTCAGCGAGATTTTCATCGCCGAAGACGGCGTCGTGAAAAAGGTCGAAATCGTCGATCCGAACGGCAACGTGTCCGAGATTCCTTCCGACGAGATTTACATTTTCGGCAAGCAAGTGACGGTAATCGGCGACCCGGGAGACGGCGCGCACCGTCCCTCGACCGTGTTCACCGGCCCCAAGCCGAAAGCAGAAGCCGTTCCCGAACCGTCCGCGCCGGAGCCCGTACCGGAACCGATAATGGAACCCGTCCCGGAACCGATGATGGAGGCCGTCCCGGAACCGCCTGTTCCCGAACCCATGTCGGAACCTTCGCCGGAGCCGACAATCGAGGCCATGCCGGAACCGGAGCCTATCCCTGAGCCGGAACCTGCGCCGGAACCAATAATCGAAGCCGTTCCGGAACCGGAACCTATTCCTGCGCCTGAACCGCAGCCGGAACCGACAGTCGAGGCCATGCCGGAACCGGAACCGCCGACAGTCGAAGCCGTTCCCGAACCTATGCCTGAGCCGGAAATCGAGCCGATTCCCGAGCCGGAGCCCGCTCCTGCACCCGAGGCGGAACCCGCTCCTGTTTTAGAGCCGGAAGCGGAAGAAGAGCCCGCGCCGAAACCGAAGACGAGGAAAACGGCGACAAAGACGAAGAAAACCTCTTCGTCGAAGACGAAACAGTCGAAAACTTCCGCCGCCGAGAAGTCCGAGGCTGCCGACAAGCCCGATAAATCCGTCATGGATCGTCACCGCCGTTTCCTGCTGGGGAAAACGGTGGCCCGCGACATCGAAGCGAACAACGGCGAAATCATCGCCAAGACGGGCGAAGAAATCACCGACGAAATCCTGCAAAAGGCGCAGCTCGCCGGAAAGCTCATCGAGCTTTCCATGAACGCGCAATAATGAAGGTCAGCGGCAGGCTCTGCCGCTGCTTTCCGTCAAATGCCGTGCATACGGCGAATGATATCCTGCTGGAACATAACGACTCTGATTAATCGCAGTTAAATCTTAACTGCGATTAATCTGTATAGAAAGGAACGACCGCCATGTCCAAGACGGCGAAGAAAAAGCTCTCCCATGGCGACGTGGGAAAGAGCTTCAATTTCGAGCATGTCCTGACGTTTGCGCTGGTGGTCGTATTCTTTGCAGGCGTTATCGTTTTCTATCACCAGATGCTCTACAACGAGAGGCGTGACAGCCTCATCAGGAACGGTCAGGCGACCGTCGTCCAATCGACGTATCAGCTGAGCAGCTATTTCTCCACTTGCATTGACGTCGTCAAGCTCACGGCATATTCGGTAGAAGAGCTGATTGCGGACGGCCGCTCAAACCAGGAGATTCTGGACTATTTGATGGGGCAGTCCGTCGCGGTTCCCAAAGCCGTATTCAAGAGTACGACCGGCGTATACGGCTATATCCGAGGGGGGTTCCTCGACGGCACGGGTTGGGATCCGGTCGAGTCCTTTATCCCTACGGAGCGGCCTTGGTATATCAAAGCGATGGCAAGCGACGATGAAATCGTTTTCGTCGATCCTTACGTTGACGCCCACACGGGAAAAGTCATGATGACCATCGCGAAGCGGCTGTCGGACGGCCAAAGCGTGGTGGCCATGGACTTGGAACTGAACCGGGTGCAGGCGATTACCGAAGAAGCCGTGGCATCGGGAAATGCCGACTACGAAATCATCCTGGACACCCACGATATCGTGGTGGCCCACTCGGACCGGGGCGAGATAGGCAAAAACTACGCCGACGAAAAAAACACCTTCGGGGCGTTGCTTTTGGAAACGGCCAGAAACAACGACGGCGATCATTTTGAAATGAAATACGACGGCGCGCATTACATCGTCTATGTCGAGAAGATTGAAAACGATTGGCGCTGCCTGTCCGTGAAGGACGCCACAGGCGTATTCAAGCCGCTGAAGGGGCTTCTGGCTTTTACCGCCTTAGTGGTGCTTTTTGTCGTTGTGGTCATCGCTTATATCATGAACGATTCCAACCGGCGGTATCAAATATCGAAACAGCTCAACAAGCAGCTCTCCTCGATCGCCAACATCTATATGTCCATGTACGACGTGGACGTGGACGACGACAGCTTCGTCGAGATCAAATCCGGCAATACAAACGTCGCCGTACTTATGCGGAAGGAACACACGAGCGCCCGCGCCATGGTGGATCAGCTGGTATGGGCGACGACGGACAAGGCCATGCGGAAGGATATGCTCCGATTCGTGAATCTGGATACGCTGGCCGATCGGCTGAAGAACACGGAGACCGTCTCTGCCGAATTCATGACTTTGGACGGGACATGGCTCCGGACCAGATTCATCGTGGCCGAGCGGGCAAAGGACGGCAGACCGACGCGAGTGCTGCTGGTGGCCGAGGACATCGACAAGGAAAAGAAGGAACGGGACGCACTGATCGATATCTCTGAGCGCGCGGTAGCCGCAAGCGAGGCGAAATCCTCGTTCCTCTCCAATATGTCCCACGAAATCCGTACGCCGATCAACGCGGTGCTCGGCATGAACGAGATGATCCTGCGGGAATGCGAGGACGACAACATCCTTTCCTACGCGGAAAACATCCAGACCGCCGGCGATACGCTGCTGGGTCTCATCAACGATATTCTGGACTTCTCCAAGATCGAGGCCGGGAAGGTCGAGATCATCCCCGTGGAATACGACCTCTCCACCGTGCTCAACGATCTGGTGAACATGGTTCAGGCCCGCGCCAACGATAAGGGGCTTTCCATCACGCTGGATTTCGACCGTGAGACGCCGAAACTGCTCTGTGGCGACGAGGTACGGGTCAAGCAAGTCATCACGAATATCCTGACCAATGCGGTCAAATACACGGAAAAGGGCAGCGTGACGTTTTCCGTGCACTACGAGCGGACGGAAGATCCGGACAGCGTAGTGCTTATCGTGGCCGTCAAAGACACGGGCATCGGCATCAAGTCCGAGGACATGGGAAAGCTGTTCACGGAGTTCGAGCGCATCGAGGAAAAACGCAACCGCAACGTGGAAGGCACCGGCCTCGGCATGGCCATCACCCAGAGCCTGCTGGGCCTGATGGGGTCCTCCCTGCAAGTGGAAAGCACTTACGGCCTCGGCTCGACATTCTATTTCCGCCTGGTGCAGAAAGTGGTCAAATGGGAGCCGCTGGGCGATTACGAAGCGTCCTATCACGCCATGATACAAAGCCGCCAGAAATACCATGAGAAATTCACGGCGCCGGAGGCGCTGGTCCTCGTGGCAGACGACAACCCGATGAATCTGATGGTATTCAAGAGCCTCCTGAAGCAGACCCGGATCAAAATCGAGACGGCCGGCGACGGGGACGAAGGGCTGTTGATGGCGCAGAACAAGAAATACGACGTCATTTTCCTCGACCACATGATGCCAAAAAAGGACGGCATCGAAACGCTCCATGAACTGCGGGCGCAAGCGGGCGGGCCCAACATTGATACTCCCGCCGTCTGCCTAACCGCCAACGCCATCACCGGCGCGCGGGAGCAATACATCGAGGCGGGCTTCGACGACTACCTGACGAAACCCATTGACTCCGGGAAGCTGGAGGAAACGCTGCTGGCTTATCTGCCGAAGGAAAAAATCCAGGCGGCCGACGATACGGAAGCGGACAACGCGGGAGCGCAGGAAATCGAGATTCCCGAAACGCTGGCGCCGCTCCGTGGACAGGACTGGATCGACCTTCCCCGCGGCATAAAGAACAGCGGCAGCCCGGAGACCTATCTGCCGCTGCTCAAAATCTTCTATGTGTCGCTGGACGAAACGCCGGACGAGATCGAAGGCTATTATAGGGCGGAGAACTGGAAGGACTATACAATCAAGGTCCACGCGCTGAAAAGCTCGGCGCGGCTGATCGGAGCGACGACTTTCGGCGAGGAGGCCCAGCTTCTCGAAAACGCGGGCAAGGCGGGAGACATCGACTATATCCGCGCCCATCACGAAGCGTTCATGGCGAAATACCGCAGCTTCGCGGCGCCGCTCTCGAAGGTCTTCACGGAAAAAGAAACGGACGAGGGAAAGCCGGAAGCGGACACGAAGCTGATGGAATGGCTCTTTAAGGAAATCCGTTCGGCGGCGGAGAAAATGGACGACGACCGTCTGGAAGAACTTGTTGCCGAGATCGGGGCGTACCGAATCCCGCAGGCGCACAAAGAGCTTTACGGAAAGCTGAAGGCGGCGGCAGCACGGTTTGATTACAAGACAATATTGAAGCTGCTGACGAAAACGCCGCAATGATTTAAGGACGAACAAAGGGGGAGTTTTATGAACATCGCAAAGAGACGAAAACGTTTTTCCCGCTGGATCTATGTTGTGGCGCCGCTGCTTGCTTTGAGCATTTCCGGGACGACGGCCGCCGCAGAACCTAAAGTTCCCGAAACCATCTATCAGTGGGTACAGTCCTCGGAGCGCATGAACTACTTTTTCAACAAGGAAGAAATGCGTTACGCCAAGGACGAAGAAGGACAGATCTCCTCCGACACGCTGCTGGTTCCCGTCATCAAGACCTACGACGATATACAGATCGACGATATACTCACAAAACGCAGATGGCGCATGGAGTCGACCGACGAACTGTCGGACCTGGCGGGCGAGGGAAATTTCCTGACGTTTTATCTCGACCGCGGCGTCGTGGTGGTGAATACGGTAGATCTGCTGGATTCGAAGCTTTCGGCGTTGGAACATTCGGAACCGGAACGGGAAGTCGTCATCGAAGACCTCACGGAACAGAGCCGCGAAGGAATTTTCTATCGGGCGATTCTCGACTACGAGCAGGAACACCGCGAGGAAATTATGGCGCGAACGGAAAAGGCGGACTCTTCAAAATAGGAAGGTTATTGATAAAATATTGCTGCCGTGCGAAAAGCTCCGCAAATTGCGGAGCTTTCTTATGGGTAAAATGTCCCCGCGGTCTTGCGCGCGGCGATTCATTTCGCTATTATTATGGATAGAATATCCATGCAACGAAACGGAGGACTAAACCATGCATATTTTAGGCGTTATTTTAGGCGTTCTGCTCTTGATCGGCGGATCGTGCATCGGCACCTACAATTCGCTGAAGACCGCGTACATCGAAGTGGGCGCGCAGTACGGACAGGTGGAGAACCAAATCCAGCGGCGGGCCGACCTGATCCCGAATCTCGTTTCCACGGTCAAAGGTTATATGAAATATGAAGAAAACGTGCTGAAGGAAGTCACCGACGCGCGCACGCGGGTCATGGGCGCGAAAACGCCGGAAGAAATGGCCGCGGCCAACGACCAGCTTTCCGGCGCTCTGGGACGACTGATTGCCGTCGCGGAAAATTACCCGAATCTGAAAGCGGACGCCCATTTCACGGAGCTGATGCGCGAGATCGCAGGAACGGAAAACCGTATCTCCGTGGCAAGGCGGGATTACAACGAGGCTATCAAGCGATACAACGTGAAAATCGAGACCTTCCCCGGCAATCTGTTCGCGGGCATGCTGGGCTACACGCCAATGAAGCAATTCGCGGCGGAGGAAGCGGCCCATACCGTGCCAAAGGTTGAATTTTAGAACGAGCGGGACTTATGGAAGACACGTTGCTGGACGTCCTGGCGTACCTCGTCGTAATCGCGGGCGTCGTCCTTTTCTTGATTTTGTTCCGGTTGATCGCCTGCACGATCGCCAATCTGATTCTCCTTGCGACTTGGTGGAGTCTGTACCTCCTGACCTCCGGCTTTGTCGATTGGCGGGACGACTTGGTGGGCGGCAGCTTCTTCGGCCCTTGGATTGACGTTTTCTCCAACGGCTGGAGGGGACTGCTGAAAGGTTTGATTTACGGCGGCGGCAGCGGCGGCTCGTCCGGCAGAGGTTCCGGCGGCGGAAGCTCGGGAGGAGGCGGCTCGTCCGGCGGATGGTAATTAAAAGGAAACACTGAACAAGTCCCTCCACGCCCCTGCCGGGTCTTTTTCCGTCATGCTGCGTCAGATGGCGTTCGACGTAGCGATGCTACGCTTTCGCGCTATCTTCCTTGCCTGACGAAAAAATCCCTCGACAGGTACATAAATCGACTTATTCAGTGTTTCCTTAAGAGTGGAGTGTTGAGAGTGAAGAGTGGAGTTAAAAAGGCTTCTTCATTTTTAATATGTTTGTTCTCCTGTTTGCTCGTTTTGTCCGGCTTGTGCTTTGCGGAGACGGCGGTTTTGCCCCCGCCGACGCAGGACATCTATGTCGTGGACGACGCGGGCATGTTGGAGGCCGAGGACCGGCAGAAAATCCTCGCCATGGGCCGCGAGCTCGACCAGACGACGAAGGCTCAGGTCGTCGTGGTGACGATGAATTCCCTTGGGCCTGACTCCATTGAAGACTACGCGAACCGACTGTTCCGCAAATGGGGCATCGGCGACAAGAAGAAAAACAACGGCGTGCTGCTCCTGATTGCGAAAGAAGACAGGAAATTCCGCATCGAAGTCGGTTACGGCCTCGAGGGCGCGATTACCGACGGCTATGCCGGCTCGGTGCTGGACGGCATGAAAGCGGACTTTCGCGCCGGCAAATATTCGCCCGCGATTCTCGCCGCTTACGGCAAGCTGACGCAAAAGGCCTACGAGGCGGAGAACATGGCTCCGCCGGAAAGCGTCGGCGCGGCAGCCGTTGCAACAAGCCCCAAACCATCTTCTTCCGTGGATGACGACGAAGACTGGTCATGGCCGGAGATTTTGCTCGGCATCCCCATCGGCCTCCTGCTGATCGGCGCGCTTTTCTGGTGCCTCTGGCAAATGCTTCGCCTGGTCTTTATGCTGTTCGCGCTTTTGCTGTTCCTTCTGACTTCCGGCGCCGTCGATCTGACCGATTTCATCCACTTCGGCGGCGGAGGCGGCGGGGGCGGCGGATATTCCGGCGGCGGTGGCTGGAGCAGCGGCGGCGGTGGAGGCGGCGGCGGTTTCGGCGGCGGAAGCTCCGGCGGCGGCGGCTCGTCCAGCGGCTGGTGACGCCTTGCCTAGTAAAGGACACAAATTTGAATCATTCAGCATTTCCTTGGCCTTCCCTTGTTCGGGGAAGGCCATATTTTTATAGGTGCAAATTTCTGCGGTAGGAATTTCCAACTTTCCTACTTTCTTACTTTCCTACTTTCCTACTTCAAAAATTTCGATGCTCTCGAAATAAACGAATATTTTTTCCCATAGCTTTTTTGATATACTTACTATTCACATTTTTATATTCCTGTGCTATAATCACATACAGAGTTTACGGAAGCTTTATGTAGGAGGAATTATTATGAAAAAGACAGGCTTCGGAAAAATCGCTCTGCTCTGCGCGCTCCTGATGATCGCGACGGCAGCCTTGGTCGGCTGCGGCGGCGGTGGCGGCGGCGAGAAGAAGAGCGACGCCAAGAAATTTCTCAACATCGCCACGGGCGGCACGGCGGGCACCTATTACCCGATCGGCGGCGCGATGGCTGAAATCCTGAACAAGTCCATCCCCGGCATGAACGCCAGCGCGCAGTCCACTGGCGCTTCGGTAGCGAACATCAATATGCTGAAAGACGGCTCCGTCGATCTCGCCATCGTGCAGAACGACCTCACCTATTACGCATCCAACGGCACCGAGATGTTCAAGGATAAGAAGATGGACAACCTGCGCGGTATCGCGACGCTCTATCCCGAGACCTGCCAGATTGTTACCCTGCAGGACAGCGGCATCGAGACGGTGGCCGACTTCCGCGGCCGGCGCGTAGCGGTCGGCGCGGCAGGCAGCGGCACCGAAGCGAACGCCCGTCAGATTATGGAAGCCTATGGCGTGGCCTATGCCGATATCACGGTGCAGTACCTCTCCTTCGGTGAAGCCGCGAGCGCGCTGAAGGACGGAAACGTGGACGTGGCTTTCGTCACGGCCGGCTATCCGACGGCTGCGATCCAGGATATCGCCTCCCAGCGCAAAGTCCGCCTGATTCCGGTGGACTCCGCCACGGCTGACAGACTGATTGCGAAATATCCGTTCTACACGAAGACGAAAATTCCCGCAGGCACTTACGCAGGCTTTGACCAGGACGTTTCCGCAGTATCCGTTATGGCGATGCTCGTCACCACGGATAAGATGGACGACGCATTGGGCGGCGAAATCGCAAAAGCCCTCTTCACGAACCTTGATCGCCTCAAATCCGCGCACTCCGTCGGCAAGCTGATTACGAAGGAAGGCGCGATGAACGGCATGTCCGTCAAGATGAACGGCGGCGCGGAGCAGTTCCTCAAGAAATGAGACGCAAAGCAACAGCGGCAGGAAAAAGACGGGCGTTTTTCAACGCCCGTTTCTTCTTGCTTGTCGCCGTAATCGCTCTTGCATTCCTGTGGACGGCGACGCGTCCCCGTCTTGCCGTGATCGCGGAAGACGGCCTCTTGGCCTCCTGCCCTGCCGACGCGGGCACGGAATTCTCGACGCGCTTCATTCACTCGGTGCAAAAAACGCCGGTGGAAGAATTCTTCGCCGTAAACGACGCGCGGGACGGCTTTGTACTGCTTCGGACGCGCTACCGGTCCTTCGGCGTAGGGCTCCCCTTCCTGCCGACAGACGGTTCCTTTCGGCGCGAGGGCGACGCTTTCGTCATGGACGGCATGAACCGCCCCTTACCGGAAATCCAGTTCCGTCCGGGGCTTGCCACCGACCTGACCATTTTCCTGCCCGACGAAGAAATACGCCTCTCCGACCGCGTCCCCGTCGGCAGCTTGATTTTCGTGAAAATCCTGCCGCGCTGGCGGCTCTGGTTGAACCGATATGAACTACCCTGAAAGGGCTGAATATTTATGACGACCGACAATAAGCATCAACAATTAGCGGAGGACGCGCTGAAAAAGTACGACAAAGAATCGAACGCCTTCGAGCATACCGGCTTCATGGCGAAATTCGTTTCCGCGCTGGCTATCGTCTTTTCAGTATTCCAGCTCTACACGGCGGTTTTCGGCGTGCTTGACGCCCAGCTCCAGCGGGCCATACATTTGGGATTCGGCCTTGCGCTGGTGTTCTTGCTGTACCCCACCTTCCCCAATCGTCAAGGGAAAGGGCTGCACATTATCGACTATGTGCTGGCATTCTTAGGCGCGGCGGCTCCCGCCTATCTGGTCATCGAATACAAGGAGCTGGTGCTGCGCGCCGGAACGGTGACGGACACGGACTTTTTCGTGGGGCTCGTCGGCGTGCTGCTGGTCATCGAGGCCACGCGCCGCGTCGTCGGCATCCCGATGGTCTGCGTCGTGCTGCTGTTCCTCACTTACGCCTTTCTCGGCCCTGAGATGCCCAGCATGCTCGCCCATCGCGGCCTGACGCCGCAGCAGCTCGTAGGTCATCTCTTCTACACCACCGAAGGCATTTTCGGCATCCCTTTAGGCGTCTCCTCGACGTTCATCTTCCTTTTCATCCTGTTCGGCGCATATCTTGAATCCACCGGCCTCGGAAAATTCTTCATCGACCTGGCGAACGCGATCGCGGGCTGGGCCAGCGGCGGTCCGGCGAAAGTGGCCGTGCTTTCCAGCGGCCTCATGGGCACCGTCTCCGGCAGCTCCGTCGCGAACGTGGCGGGCACGGGCAGCTTCACGATTCCGATGATGAAGAAGCTCGGCTACGACAAGGAATTTGCGGGCGCCGTGGAAGCGGCGGCCTCCACCGGCGGTCAGCTGATGCCCCCGGTCATGGGCGCGGCGGCCTTCCTCATGGCGGAGTTCGTCGGCGTCCCCTATGTGGAGATCGTAAAAGCCGCAGTCATTCCCGCCGCGCTTTATTTCACCGGCGTCTGGCTCGGCGTCCATTTCGAGGCGAAGCGCAAGAACCTGAAAGGAATGCCCCGTGAGGAACTGCCCAACGCTTGGGACATTTTCCGGGA
>JAEEGK010021891.1_pt1 | contig 13473 bp, 6 predicted proteins | sample 8958771 | NCBI WGS metagenome assembly JAEEGK01 (sample SAMN16246547, study PRJNA631951) | gut metagenome | biome: gut microbiome; feature: rumen; material: SC-attached | host: Bos | place: Iran: Karaj | collected 2018-10 | reverse complement strand
TATTTATTGATTTCCAAAAATTATAATTTCCTGTGAAAAAATACTTATTTTTATGAATGATTTTTTGAAATGTTGTTAAAATTTCATTTATTAAAATTATTCCTTCATTTTTTCTCATGTCAAAATATTCGTTTCTTGTTATATTTTCATAAGTTTCAAAAGCAACAGAATAAGTATTATTAAAATAATAAAATTGACCCATATTATATAATTCAATTAATAAATTTAATATTTGAGTGGTTTTAATTTGTACTATAAAAAAATCAGTATTATATGCATTAACTGATAATAAATTATTTTTAATATTGTTAAAAGAAATTAAATAAAGAATAATAAAAATTGAACTTGTAATCAACCATATAACAGGAAATATTTGAATATAAAATAGAGTATAAAATTTAGTTGCATTTTTAATTGCATTTTCTCTTATTTCTTGTATTCTATTCATTTTACTTAAATCACGATTATATCCTGCTGAAGATGTTTGAGATGAGTTTTCATCATCTTGAAAATTAAAATGATTATGACCATAAACTTTACTTTTTTCATTTATATATTTTTGATTTTGAATTAATAATTCTTTTAATGAATTATCAATTATTGAAAGTTTGTGTAAATTAATTATATTTGTTGTAAAATAATCTTTTTCTGATTTAGTGATTTGATAATTTTTTTTGAAACTTTCCAATCTAGATTTTTGAATTTGATGTTGAAATGCTTGTTCAGGATTATTTTTTAAATCAATAGAATTACTAGAACTTTCATCATCTTTTGAATAATCAATACATCTGATAATATAAGCAAATAAATTTTTTCCGTAAGAATAAATTTCAAAAGTAAAATTAAATTTAAAAGTAATAATATTATCTCCTGTGGTATCTTTTTCTATTAAATTTTCTAAATGCTCAAATTTACTTTCTTCAAATAAACTTTTATAAGCTTTTATTTTATCTAAACATTCTTTTTCTGGTCTTTGAGTTTTATTGATAAAATTTATAAAATCACTTTTACTTCTTTGAATTTCATCTAAATTTGGAGTTTTATTTAAATTTAAATTCGAAGGAATGGAAACACGACGATTTATATTTTTATTATTTGAATTATGATTTAAATTGTTCTGTTCATTTAATGAAATCATTTTTTGATTATATTTTTGCACTGTTTGAGATGATATTTCTCTACTTAATATTACTTTTGAATTTTCTTCTTCAATTATTTCTAATTCTTTATCATTTATTATCAATGGAATGTTATTTGTTGATTTAAATTTATTTAAATTTGATAATTCTTTATTTAGTTCTCTTTCTGGATTCAGTGTTGATTGGGAAAATAATATTAAAAAATTAGGAATTTTTATTTCATATTCTAATTCTATATTTTCATTTATTTCTATATTATTAACTACATTATTTATATTTTCATTTTCTTCTTCATCACTATTATTTAATTCACTCTCAGATTCAACATCACTTTCAACGTAATTAATTTTTATATCATTTTTACCTTTCATAAAAGTTTTATAAAAATTAATAAAATTTTTACATATCATATAAAAAGGAATATCATTTTCAACAAATAAATTTTGATTATCAATATTTAAATTTTCTCTCAATTTTTTACTAATTCCTTGAATTATAAAATTATTATCTACAAAAATTAGGTCATCTACTTTTTCAGTATTCATTAATGCAATGAATAATAAACTATCATTTAAAATAGGAAAAATTTTAATTTCTAATTTAATATATAATAAAGAATTTTCTTTATCAATTGCATATGTATAAATTGATTTTGTGTTTATTATTCTTTTTTCAGATAAATTTATATAATTTTTTATCATTTTATCATGAATAGTACTAAAATTTTTAGGCATTAAAATATTAATACTTTTAAATAAAATTTCTTTTTTATTGTATAAAAATATCTCACAAAATTCATTATTAACTTCAAATATTATCCCTTCTTTTCCTATATCACCACTTATTATACAAATTCCTGTATCATTTCTAAATAATAAATTATAAAAATTCATTTCTAAATTTTCTGTAAAATTATCTGATTTTCTTTTTATTTCTTCTAATTCTCTTTTTAAATAAGAATCATCATTTATTATTTCTATATAATCCATATAAAAATCAAATAATTCGTTTATTCCATTATAAATTGAAAATAATTTTTTCCAATAAAATGAAATATTATTTTTTGCTATTCTTATTTCACCTGTTTTTTTAAATATTTGATTAAAATCAATTCCTGATTTATTTAATTTTTTTAAAAAACTTTTCCAAAATTCAATATTTAAATTTAAATCTTTAAATATTTCATTTATAAAATATTCTCTATATTTTTGATATAAAAATAAATAACTTGGGTTTAAATCTTCTAAATTTTCACAATATTCATTTTTATCTTTTAATTTTTCAATTAATTTATTAGATATTAAAATTTTTAATCTATAATATAAAAACATTTCACTTAAATTTTTTTTCATTTTTTTTAATTTCAAAAAATATAATATTGTTAAATTTAAATTTCCAATTGTATTTAAATAATAAGTACATAAATTTATATATAATTCAATACTTTGACAATTTGTATTAATAAAATACATAAAAATAGATAGTACATAATTATATAAAAAAATAAGATCATTTATAAAAGGTTTTTTTCTATCTGTCCATTCATTTAATAATGGTAAATATAATTTATCTTTTTTTTTAGTTACACATTCTTTATTTGGACATTCAATCATATGTAATCTGATAACCCCATTTAAAATTTTTTGATTTTTTAAATTTTTATTTTTTCCTGAAACTAATGATATAATTTTTTTAATGTAAAATAAAATATATGCTCTATTTTTTATTTTATAAAAAGGAATTTCACATAATAATTTTATAATATATTTATTTTTTAAATTATTGAATATAAAACATAATATTATACTTGATAAAATATATAATAAACCTCTTTCATATATATTAATATAATTAAATACTAAGCAAAATAAAGTTGTCCAAATATATAACATATGAAAAATACCTAAAATTGTATTAGATATGTCATTATAAAAAATAATATTTTTGTTATAAAAATAAAATAAATAAATTGATATTATAATATTTAAAATTAAAAAAATTTCTTTCCTTATTTTTTCTATAAATCTTAATGTCATAGAAATTTGAATATTATTTAATAACATTAATATCCAATAGTTACAAATAATTTGAGAATAAAAATTTTCATTTAATATAAAAGAATCAATATAAAAATTATTTATTAAAAAACAAGTTCCAAAAAAACTAATAATAAAAACAATTAAAATTATTATAAAAGGAATAATATGCCCTTTTAAACTACAATTATAATCTTCAATAAAAACTTTTGATTTTGAAAAACATAAAATTGTACTAAAAATTTCTATTATAATTCCAAGAACATAATAAAAAAAAATTTTTAATAAAAAATTAAATAAAATATAATAATTAGAATATAAATTTTTTCTTTTTGTTTTTTTAAAACAAAAATAACCAACTAATATTAAAAATAAAATAAAACATAATAAAAAATAAATTGTATATTCAAAATAATTTTTTTTCAATACTATCTCTTATTCTCAATAATTTATTAATTATGTTTAAAATATTATCACTTTTATCTTTTTCATCAAAAACATTTAAATGTTAACTATAAAAAGCACTTAAAATTTGAAAATAATAAATTGATAGGAAAATAATAATAAATTTTTTTTTACTTGATAATTTTTCATTTTCGTTATAAAATTTTATTTTTATTTCTTCTGAAATTGTAATCATATTAAATTTTTTTATTTTAAAATTTATGTTTTTTAATTAATAATATAATTATTATTATTAAATAATATTTATAATAAATAATATTAAATTTAAATTAATAATTAAATGGAATCAATACAATAAAAGACGAAAATTCTGAAACGTAAACACCAAATATTTCCTCAAATATAAAACGTGGCTTTGCAAAATATTCTCGAAAATTTATATTTTATTTAATTTTCTTAATAAATTTATTTTATCATTTAGATCATCGAGCAATATCAGCATGTTATACATATTTAATGAATGAATTAAATTTATCACATGTTATTTAGGTTTTATAGGTTCATTAATTTATCTTGGTTTAACATTTGGAGTAATATTAGCAGGTTATATTTTTAATATTTATACTCCAAAATGGATTGTTTCAATTAGTATATTAATAACATATATACATTTATTTCTCTTTGTATTAGAAGATTTTTATGTGGTTTTTTCAAGTTTTTTGTATTATTTATTTTCCTGTTTGGGTTGATCAATTTGGAGTTTATGAATTTCGTACAATTTGGTTAAGTTATTTATAATTAGGTCCTGCTTGTGGAACAATGATAGATTATTATATATGTTGAAGCAATTGGAATTAAACTGTTTGGTAATTGGAGAAATGGTTTTTATTTTCAAATATTTTTTTTAGGGTTATTAACTAATATATTTTTATTAACTTCTGATAAAACTTTTGATAGAAATTATTTGCCAACAAATATAACAAGAGAATTTATTAAAAATAATATTGTTCCTGACTATGAATTATTTTTTTTATAAAAATTTGAAGATGAAAGTGAACAAGAGGAATTTAAATATATAGAAGCTATTAAAAATTTATATTCAAATAAGATATATAAATATATATTAATAAGAATATGTTGTTTATTATTTATTATTACCGGTATTCAATTTTAGATAATAGATTATTTGCTTAATAATATCGAATATAATTTAAATAAAATTTTTGTAACATTTGCTGTTATTTATTTTACTGCTCCTACATTATGTTTTTAATTGGTGGGTATTTAATAGAAAAATTTGTGGATATACAAATAAACATGCTTTCATTCAAGAGTTATTGCAGGTTGTTGTGGAACGCCTTTATCTTTATCTTCAAATTATTGGACTTTTACTTCATTAATGTGGTTAACTTTATTTTTTGGAGGGAGTATTATGCCTGGATTAACAGAAATTTTATTGAATTCATTTGATGTAAATATAAAAGAAGCATTAATTCAATTACTCAAATTATATATAATATAATTGGGTATTTTCCTGCTCTGTTTTTATATGATTTGGTATGTAATTTAACTGGAGGAAAAAAATCAAAATGGAAATTTGATTATGTTAATGAGTTTTACTGTTATTGGAATGTTTTATTTAAAGAAAGCCAATGATTTTCAGGAAGAAAATTTTTATAATGGATTAAGTAAGAGTATTTTGAGAGATGCTCATGAAGGAGAAAATAAAAATATAAATTTTGGGTTAGATGAAAGTATTGAATACTTTAAAAGAAATTCAATTATGTTTTCTAGATTGTATGGAAAAAGTCAAAATAATTTTTTGTTAAATGAAGAAGATTAAATTTTTTTTTTATAATGATTGCTATTATAGCTATTTTTATATTAATGTATATTAATGAAAATATATAAATAATATTTTTGTTTATGATAAATAAAAAATTAAATATTAATATAAATACATTTTAAATATAATAATTTATTTGATATGAAATTATTTTTATTTTTTAGAATAATTATTTTTAAATCTTTCAGATAAAATATAAAGTTGTTTTCCAACATTTTCTTGTCTGTTATTTAAATCATCATATTTATTTTTTAATTTTTTAATTTGATCTATTATTGAAATTAATAATGTTCTTGTATTTGCATTATTATTTTGAATTTCATTAATTTCTTTTGCTAAATTTTTTCGTTTTATTTTCATTTCATTAAGTTCATTTTTAATTAAATCATTATAATTTTGAATAATTACTGTTTGTTTTTTGTTTTTGTTAATTGATGTTTTAAATTTATTAATATCATTAATTAAATTTTTGATTTCATTTTTTATATTTTTATTTTCTATATTTTTTTCATTATAAGTTAAATAATTTTTATTATTTTCAATTTTTAAATTAACATTTGATTTATTTGTATTTTTTAGAGTATTCGAAAAATTATTTAAATTATTTTTTAAATTTGAACAAGAATTTTGTAAATCTATAGAATTCATTTTATGGTTTTTTTTTTCTATTTTAATTGGATTAACAATATTATCATTAATTTCTGTTAAAATTTTTAAATGATTATATTTATCATTATTATTATTATTAAAATTAATATTATAATTATTACTATTATTTAAAGTAAGATTTTTACTAAAATTTTTAATTGAAGTTGAAAGATTACTATAATTATTATCATAAAGATTTGAACTTTTTCGATTTGAAGAAAAATTTGTTGAAAAATTATCTAAAGTATTAGAAATTTTATTTTTGTGTTTAAGTGTGTTTCCAGAAGAAAAAGTATTATTTATATTACTAATATTATTAATTTTATTTTTTGCAATTTGACTAAAATATAATTTTTGATTAGTAGGCATTGTATTAATAATTTGATAAGCATTAGGTGATTTAGAATGAAAAGGAAATTTTAGACTTTCACTAAGTTTTTGACTTTCTTCAAAAGATTGCAAAGATTTTATAAAACTTTTTTTCTTTTTATTTTTATGTTGTTGTTTTAAATGTTTTGAATTAATGACGGTATTAGTTACATCTTTCAACATTTATATTTTATTTATGAATTTTAAATATTAATTTTATTAATGAAAAATTATTATTATAATATTAATATTTTTTATGCAAGAAGAAAAAATAAAAAAAATATCTTATCATAATAAAGAAGAATATAAATATAATCATTCAACTCCTCCTTCTTATTTAAAAGATTTTAACTATCCTTCTCTTTCAAGAAAAGATTTAATGTATTTATCTTCATTAAATTCACGTGATTATCCTTTACGTTTCTTTAAAAAATTAAATACAAAACGTGATTGGTCTGCTAATTTATATAATTTAGACATTGAAAAATCGGTTCCATTTCGTTCTAATGTTTTTACTAATAAAATTGATTTTATTAATAAACTTGATGATATCGAAAAAAGCCATCCAAATAAGATTAAAAATAATATAAATTACAATAAACAAATTTTTAATTTAAATACTCATGATATTGATGGTGCTTATCCAAGTAAACATGAATTTTCAAAAAGAATTACAAATCCTGTAGAACCAGTTTATAAATTACCTTCATGTGAAATTCTTGAAGAAGACCCTCCAAATAAATTTATTAGAAATAATTTAGATATTACTGATATTCCAGGAACAAAACCAAAACCAATTTATCGAAAAAAAATTAATAATAATGATGATAATAATTATGATATATCTGGTTCACATCCGAAAAAACAATATGAAAGAAAAATATTTTATGAAAATTATGATTACACTGATGTTAATATTGATAATGAACATAAAAAGTTTTTTAATAATAAAAATAATAGAAATACAAATCCTTTAGAACCTAATTATGGCAATTTATATGGAGGATTTATTGAAAAAAGTGTGTCATTAAATCCTTATTTTCATATAAAAAATAGAGGAAGAATATATATGAGTAATGATGATATTTTTGGGAGCATTAGTGGAAGTAAAAATAAATATAATTTATTTTTAAATAAACCGAATTTTGCTTTGGATGTTAAAGATATTGAAGGTTCAAAAACTGGGACTTTGAAAAGATGTAGTAAAAATATGATATTAAATAGAAATTCAAATCCTTTAATTCCTAAATATGAATATTTAGGTATGAAAGAAAACAAAGTGAATGAGAGATATTATAAAAATAATGTTGATGATAAAAATAATGATAATAATGACAATAATAATAATAATGAAATAATAAATAAAAATCAAAAATTTAATACATTAGATATAAATAATATTCAAAAATATAATAATAATGATATAATAGAAAAATTTCCTTCATCAAAATTAAATATATCAAAATCATGTAAAGATTTATATATTCCAAATAAAAATGAATTTCCTCATATAAATTATAATATTAATAATAATAATAATCAAAATTTCAATCCTGAAAACTATAAAAAACCAAATCCAAATTATGAACGTATTCATAATCCACTTTTATTATTAGGTCAAAAAAATAGAAATAATCGTTTAGATGTTCAAATGAAAAAATTTTTCAATATTAACAATAACAAAAATACAGATTTTATAAATAATAATAATAATAATATGATTTTAAAAGATAGTACTCTTAATGATTGTTGTATTGATTATACAAAAAAATTTAATTTAATGAAATCAAGGTCAATGGAAAATTTAAATGATGATATTAATAATAGATATAATAATCATTTAAATTTAACTAGAGAAAAAATTAAAAAAGATCCTTTATATAACAGATATAGATCTCCTCCATCATATGAAGAACAATTAAATGAGTTTATTAAAGATAATTCATATAATTTTAATGAATAAAAAATATTATTAAACTAATTTTTTTAAATAACTTTTTTGGATAATTTTTATATAATTATATAAATTTGTTTATAAAAATTTATTTTATATATTTTTTATATAAAGAATTTATTTAATAATTTTAAAATAATATATTATATATTTAATTTTAAAAATTAATATATTATGATTGGTTTAACATAGGTAATCCACTATTACTTATATTTCCACTATTTTCTCCATCAAATATATCCTGTTTATTTTGTGATAAGAAACTAATAGATTTATTTTTAATTTCTGGTAATTTTATTAATCCTTCATAATCATTTGAATTATTATTAAATTCACCTTTACTTTCTTCTAAATTATTAATATCATTAATACGATTACTAATATTATTGTTGCTATTAATTATACTATAATTTTTAAGATTAGAATTTCTTTTATTGGCAGCTTTTCTTGATTTAGAATAATTTTCTTTGATTTTTTCATGAGTTACTCTAATAAATTCTTTAATTTGTGCAACAATTTCGCTTTTGCTTAATTTAGGATTAATTTTAGTAAGCATTTCAAATCTTTGTTCAATATCAACAACATGCATATAAATTTCATGTAAATTTTTTCTTAATCTATTACATTCAGCAATTAAAATTGTATTTTCATTTTGAATTCTTTTAAAACCTTTTTCTTTTATTGTTTTTAATTCTTCGACTTTTTCTTTTTCACAAATTAATTTTTCTTCTGCTTTATTTCTCATAACTAAATCAAAATTATTTGCTATTCCATCTTTGTCACTTTGTTCTTGAAGTTTTTGGCTATAAAATTGATAATTCGCAAGTTCTTCTTCGATTGTAGTAGAAAAATATTTATCATAAAATTTTTTAAAATTAAGAGCGACTTTAGTTGCTTTATTTTCACTAAGAGATGATTTATTCTCATCAGAATCTTGATAATTCATAAGAAATTGTTCGATATCATTTTTAAGTTGAATTAATTTTTCTTCGACATAATTTTTTTGGTCATGAATTTCATAATTTTGAATTAAACTTGCTCTAAGTTGACTTTGTTTATTTTCAAGTTCTTGATTATGTTTATTAATTTGTAAAATAATTTTATTAAATTCTTCAGTTAATTTATTTTTTTGATTTTCTAAGAAATTACATTGACCTTCCAAAGGAGCTTTTTCTTTTTCTAAACTTGTCATTCGATGTTCAAGAACAAAACGAATTTGTTCTAAATGTTTGTTTTTAATCATTAAATCTTCAAGTTTTTTATCTATTTTAATAAGATTTTTTTCTGTTTCAAGAAGTTGTTCTTGAAATGTAATTGTTCTTTGAGTTGCATTAATAATACTTTGTTTAATTTCTACGTTTTTTTCTATGAGTTTGTCACTGTCTTTTACTTTTTGTTCTAATTTTTCTTTGTGTTCATCTTCGAGTTTTTTTGCTTGTTTTAATTTTTCTTCTTTTTCTTTTAAAATGTTATTATTAATTTCTTTTGTTTGAATAATTTTTTCATCAAGTTTTTCTATTAATTTTTTATAATCTGTTACAATTTTATCAACAGCTTCATCGTATTCGCTTGATAAATTTACTAATGTTGTCAAAGATTCATTTGTGGAATTTTTAAGATGAAGGAATTTTTCATTGTATTCTTTAATTAAAGTATCATAAAATGTTTTTTGATTTACAATTTCAGATTCATATTTTTCTTCTATTGAATTTTTAATATTTAATAATTCATTTTTTAATCGATTTATTTCAGTGTCATATAATTCAATTTTTTCTTTGTATTTATTACTCAATGTAGTTTTATCTTTATCAAGTTCATTTAATCTTTTTTGTAAAGCATTTGCCATATTTTCTTTTAAAGTTTTTATTTCAAGAGCGATTGTATCGAATTTACTTTGTTCATCTTCAGTGTTTTGTTTTAGATTATTTTCCATATTTTCTAATTCAGTTTTATGAATGTCTTTTATTTCATCTATGTCTTCATTCATTAAAATTTTAAGTTTATTTATGAATTTTTCAAGAATTTCAACATTTTTTTCTTTGTTATTTATATCAATTCTTTGCATTTCATACATTTCATAAGGTTGAAGCAAAACTTCAACTTGAGGCAAACTACCTTTAGTAAAATATTCAAAAAATTTATATTCATTGTATTTTTCTATTTGTAAATTACTAATAATAATTACTGAATCATTTGACATTGTTATAAAAGAAGAAAAATTTTTTGCATTTAATAAAAATTTTATATTAGTTTCATGTAATGAAATTTCATTTAATAAATATTCATTTATTTCTGTTCTATTATTATCTAATAAATTTTTAAATGGCCAATGGAAAATTTTAATTGAACCATCTAAATCACCTGCGATTAAAATTTTAAGTTCCTTTACAATTTTAATTGTTGTTAAATTACAATTATATTCAATATAAATATTTTTATTTTTTCCATTTGGATTATTATTATTATTTAACATTGAATTCATAATACTTAATTTTTTATTGTCACTTTGAATTGCAACGACTAATCCTAATTCACTATCATAATCAAATGAGGAATATTTTTTATCTTTTGGGTTATGAGTATAAATTAATTTTATATGATTTTGAGCAATTGAGCCATTATTATTAAGAAGAAAAGATTGATCATTATACAATTCATGTAAATTATTAGAACAATTTTCCCCAAAATTTAAAAAGAATCCAATTATAAAACAATTTTCAAGCATTGCAAATAAATATTTATCATTTTCTATTAATTTTAATTGAATTATTTTATGTGCTATATTTTCAATGACATTTGTTGTTTCATATGTAAAAGCATCTACAAAATAAATACAATAATTTTTTTTATTTCCTGAATTTACACGATTTTCACCTCCTATAACAAGAAAATTTCCTTTTGATGACCAAGTAATAATAGAATCACTAATTTCTAATTCGCAAAATAGTTGTAAATGATGTTTAAATTTTGCATAAATTGAAACATTATTTCTTGTACTAAAAGCAATTAAATTATTAGTTGGATTTTGTGTTAAACTGAAAATTTCTTTATCAAATTTTTGATTTATTATATATTCGTTTTTTAATATATCATATACTCTAAAATTATTTTCTGATGATACAATGTAAATATTTTGCTTTTTTTCATTGAAATCTAAAAATTTTATTTTTGTATTTTCAAAATATCCACTGAAAAGAATATTTGAATTTTTATTTTCTTTATCTTTCTCTATTTTATTTTCAAAACCAATGCTATAAGGATTTGATATATTTTTTTCATTAAAAATTTTTATTTTCATCTTAAATAAAGAAATTTCTGTTGTTTTTTTATTTTTATTATTATTATTATTTTCACTTTTATTATTATTAATTTGTTCAACCATCATTATTAAATCTCTCGTTGGTTTGTACATTGAAAAATCTAAAATAGAAGTTTTTATATCTTTACTTATACGAATTACTCTACAATCAGAAGCATTCCATTTTTTAAAATCAGTTTCACTTTCATCATCTTGAATTTTTCTGTTCCAATCTATTTTATACATCATACACATTCCATCATTTTGATAAATTATAAAAAGTAAATCATCTTTTATTAATTCAAAAAATTTTACTTTGTTTGATTTTTCTATTTTTGCATCTGTATTGTCGTCTTTTTGAGATTGATATAAACGATGAAAAACATCTTCTTTATCTGAAATGTTTGAAGTATTATTATTATTATTAGTATTATTTTCTTCGTTATTATTATTATTAAGAGTTCTGTCTGATAATTCATTATCACTTGGTAATTCATTGTGTTTTTTATTATTAATATTATTAATTTCATCATTACTTGATTGTAAGCTAATTGCTTTTAATTTAGTATCAAAATCTTCTTTATTTATATTTTCCATCAATTCTTTTAAACTTTCTATATTTTCATCTTCATCATAAACAAATTGATTATTTGTGGCATATAAATCATAAATATTTTCATAACTATAGCAAACATTAATTTCATGAATAATAACAAAACTATCGATAATATAAAACATATTTTCCATTGTTCCTACTATTAATAAAAAAGGTTTTTTATCAAAAAATTGTGCTTTTATAAATGTATGTTCTTTTTCTTGTTTTCCTCTTAAAAATCTTTGTTGATGCTCTTTTAAACTTCCTTCATTTATAAAAATATTCCATAAACGTAAATAACCTTTTCCACAAACAATTAATTCTATTGTATTTTTTGGATTATAACATATATAATTTAAATTTTCTGGAATAGTTTCTTCACTCACAAAATTTTCTTGAGTATATTTTCCAAAAGAAATTCTTGAAATAATTGGATTTTTTTTTGAATTCACTTCTTTTTGACTAATTGCTACACAATAGCCAGTATTATTTAAAACTGTTGTATAATTTATTTTCCAAAATCTTTCACTACTACGAAAAGTGTATTGAACATTTGGATTGTATGGTTTAATTACAGTAAGATAAAATCTTTCTTCTTTTTCGGAATATTCTCCAAGACAAATTAATATATCTTTCATTAATGAAATTTTTATTTGTTCTAATTCAATTGCTGATTTTCTTTTTTTATAACTTTTATCTAAAATTTTTTTATCTACATTTTCGACTGTTGGATTTAAATTTTTAAGTCCTATTCCAACGTTTAAATATGTTATTTTTCGTTGATTATTTTTTCTCATTAAAAATTTTTGTTCTTTGGTTTCAAAATCATATATTACTAAATTATTTCCACTTACAAAGACTATAAATGAATCGGTTAAATAATGTATAAAATTTGGATTTATTCGTAGAGTTGTTTGAGGATGAAGTCGAATATTTTGGATATTACCTTGACCAGTTAATGAATGAAAATCACGAATATAATCAAACATTGACATATTTTTTTTATTTATTTTTTTATTTTATTTCTAAATATTTATTTTTATTTTTTAAGTTACATTTAATTAACATTATATTTTTTATAATTTTTTATTATTTACGATATAAATAATTATTTTAAAAAATTATAAAAAAATAAATTGTGGTTTGGGGTTTGGGGATTGTGGATTGGGGATTGGGGATTGGG
>JAEEGK010021890.1_pt1 | contig 13474 bp, 12 predicted proteins | sample 8958771 | NCBI WGS metagenome assembly JAEEGK01 (sample SAMN16246547, study PRJNA631951) | gut metagenome | biome: gut microbiome; feature: rumen; material: SC-attached | host: Bos | place: Iran: Karaj | collected 2018-10 | reverse complement strand
ATATAAATTAATTAGATAAATATCAAAAAAGTATTGCATAATCCAATGATACTATGGTATAAATAATTGCGATCATGAAGATTGGAGGCGATACGTATGATTGATCAGAAGATTTCAAAGCTGAACAACTGGTTTGAGGAAAAGATTGCACTGTGCGGCAAACGCAATCAGGAATTGAATGGAGATGGACGGACAGATGAGGCCATCTTTGAAAAGGTAAAAGCAAACATATATGACGTTTTCCGTACAGTCCTTTCTGTCACCGTGAAAACTGGCAGCGAAGACGCAGATAAAGTGCATGCCTTTTTTGTCCAGAGAGCGGAGCAGATCCCGGTCGGCTGGGCTGTTGCCCTGGAAAAAGCCAGAGAGCATAATGACACCGTCAGAATGCAGACGGAGCAGATCAAGCTTGACACAGTTCAGGAAATCCGGGAAAAGTTTTCAAAGATATGGGAGGGAGCGGAATGACGGAGACCGAGGCTATTCGTCTTTTCAAATGCCTGTCTGACAAGTCAAGGCTGCAGATCCTGAAATCGCTGGCGATGGAAGATATGTATGTCGAACGCCTGGCTGAACGGCTTGGGATCACCGCCCCCACTGTTTCCTTCCACCTGAAAAAACTGGCGGATGCAGGCGCTGTCACATCGTATAAAAGCCAATATTATACGATGTATTCGCTCAATAAAGACATCTTTGAAACCAGCATGCTGGACATCATCCGCGAGAAGTCTGATGAAGCGGACGCCCAGGCCCAGCGTGACGCCGTATATCGTCAGAAAGTAATCGACGCTTTCTTTGAGTATGGCAAGCTGAAGGCGATTCCTGCCCAGCGCAAGAAAGAACGGATTATTCTGGATGTGATCGTGCGGGAATTCGAGTATGACCGGATCTATTCCGAGCGGGAGGTCAATATCATTATTGCCGATTTCTATGATGATTTCTGTACAATCCGCAGGGATATGATCGGAGAAGGTCTGATGGACCGGGACACCCGGGGATACTGGCGTGTGAAGCAATGAACAGACTCACTTTTGCAGGATGCGGGCGGACACCGCATCTTTTTCTTGCTATCACCGGATAGATCATGGATAATACAATGTAATGGAACTCCGGAACAGGAGGCTGCATATGGATAACGGGTCATACATGAAACGCTGCTATGAACTGGCGATCCGGGCGGGAAAGAAAGGCTTTGACACGTTCGGCGCCGTGCTCGTCCACAACGGAGAAATTTTAGGAGAAGCGGAAAACACAGCGGATTGGAACAAAGGCATCTTCGGCCACGCGGAATTCAATTTGGTTCATCAATGCGCCAACCGCTATCCGGATACCGTTTTGAAAGAATCCACGCTGTATACAAGCTGCGCTCCGTGTGAACGCTGCCTTTGCGCAATCGCGTCCCTGGGGGTCGAAAACGTGGTCTTCGGCGTTTCCTACGAAGCGTTTTCCCAATTGACGCCCGGCGACGCGGTTCCGGTTGACAGAGAGGGCCTGCTTCAAAAGCTCGGCATCCGGATGAAACTGACTGGCCCGGTGCTTGAGGAAGAAGGCATGCATGTCTTTGAATGGTGGGGCGGCGAGCACCGCCCGCTGGCGAACCTGATCGCGGAAATGGCCGAAGTCAGGGCGAAAAACAACCGGGCCGGCTGTTGAGCGGCTGCCGGAAAGGAGCGCCGGGATGGGAAAGGTTTTCAGTGTGGAGGACCGGGAGAACGCCTTCCGGTTTATCCTGTCGGCTGCAGGAAACTGCAGCCGGATCGTTGCGCTGGTTCAGGTGGGCTCCGGAGCGGAAGGATACCGTGACGACCGCTCTGACCTGGATTTTGTCATTGCGCTGGATTCGGACGAATCCATGCCGGAAGTGATGGATTATATGCACCGGGAGATCGCCGGGAAGTATGGCGTCCTGTTCTTCCGGCAGGATGAACCCCGGCATCTCCAGTGCTATGTACTGTCCAACCTCCTGGAGATCGATATCGGATACGGCGGATACGAAAACGCGGCGGCCCGGAAGCCTGCCTTCAAGGTCCTCTATGACAGATCCGGTACCGTTGAGGAGAAGATGATCAGGTCCAGGGAATGGATGGACGATCATATTTACGGCGACAAGCAGAAGAAAGACATCGCCCTGGCCCGTGATTCAGTCTGGATCCGCCTGATGCACGCTGCGGTGGCCATTCACAGGGGCAACCTGTTTCGCGCGATCGGCGAGCTGGAATATGTCAGAAAACTTTATATCGATTTACTGGGAGACCGTTACCGGCTGGAAAGCGGCCTGAACCGTGAGATCGACAGACTGCCTGAGAAGGAAAAAGAAGCAATAAAGAGCACCTTCGTAACCGGGGAGAACCCGGCGGATTTGTGGACAAGCCTCCTGAACCTGACGAAGCTGGTTTATCAGGAACTGGAGGGACACAGCGTTCCGGTAACACAGGAGATGCTGTTTGAATACTACAAGGATCTCAGAGATTGAGGATCAAGATGGGATATAAGATTAGGACCGCTGTTCCGGCGGATGAAGGAAAGATCCGGGAACTGTTTCTGGAAATGCTGCGGACGATCTATCACACGGATGACGTGAAAGGCTACGGGGACGGAGACCTGGACAGGTTCTGGAGCGAAAGCCCGAACCGGATCTATGTGGCGGAAGACGGACAGGTGGTCGCCTTCCTGTCTGTGGAAGTTCACCATGATCCGGTAGACCATATCTATCTGGACGACTTTTCGGTCACAGCGGCTTACCGGAACAAAGGAATCGGCTCAGCGCTGATTCGTACCGCGGAAGCCTACGCAGAGCGAATCGGCAGCCGGGCGGTCCTCCTGCATGTGGAGAAAACCAATGCACCGGCGATGCGCTTCTATGAGCGGTCGGGGTATGCTGTCTTCCGGGACGACGGAAACAGGCTCCTGCTGAAAAAGGACATAGAGGATCATTTCTGTGAAGCGCTGCGGGAGCAAAATACAGAAAAACTGCTGACCATTCCCAAGAGTGACCTGCACAATCATTCGACAAAGGGATGCCGGCGGTCATGGCTGGCCGAAAGGCTGAAAAAGGACCTGCCGGATCCTCCCGTGCCGCTGGACGGACTCTCGGGGATGCAGGAGTGGTTCCGGTCTGCCCTGAAACCCTTCTGCGATGGACAGGAAGGTGTCCTCCTCCGCTGGGAAGGCGCGTTTGCGGAGGCAAAGCGGAACCATATCGCAAGGCTGTCCATGAACTTCGGCGCAGCGGAGATCGACCTGGCGGGCGGAATCGAAGTGTTCCGGGAACTGATCGAAGGTTTTCACCGGGCGTATTGTCCCGATACGGTTTTTGAACCGGAACTGACCTACCCCTCCAACTGCGACGTTTCCTTCGAAGCAGAAAAGATTGACGGATATCTTCAGTCCGGCTGGTTCAGGTCCATTGACATCTGCGGCTTTGAAAACTGCCAGCCGATTGAGGCTTTCCTGCCGCTGTACAGGAAAGCGGAGCAGTACTGCCTGGTAAAGAAGATGCACGCCGGGGAAGCCGGTACGGCGGACGACGTCCGGCGGGCGGTTGAAGCGCTTGGCCTTTCGGAAGTCCATCATGGGATTGCCGCCAGCACGTCAAAGGAGACGATGCGCTTCCTGGCAGACAATCATATTCAGCTGAACGTCTGCCCGAGTAGCAACGTAATGTTGGGATATGTGAAGGATTATAGTACTCACCCAATCCGGACGCTGGTGGAGAACGAGGTCCGGGTGACGATCAACACGGACGACCTGCTGATCTTTGATAGCACTATCGAAAACGAATACCTGAAGCTGTACCGCGCGGGAACCTTAAGCGTGGATCAGCTGGACGAGATCAGGCGGGCCGGACTGGGAACGGGCTGGAGGTCCTGAAACTATTTCGGAGGGTAAGAGATGACAGCAAAAGACGGTATTGACGCAAAGACTCATTATGATCTGCTCGTTGATGAAAACAACGATTCTTTCCGTGACCCGCCGGTTTTGCAGAAATACATGGAATCGTGGGACGGACAGGTATTTCTGGATTTGATGGAACTGGATCAGTCAAAAACTGTTCTTGAAATAGGCGTCGGTACAGGAAGACTTGCAATAAAGACAGCCGGGCACTGCCGGTGCTTGACCGGAATAGACATTTCCCCAAAGACCATTGAACGAGCGGAAGAGAACTTAAGTCATTGCCAGAACATATCACTGATCTGCGGCGAATTCATGGACTATCCTTTTACAGAGACGTTCGATGTCATTTATTCCTCGCTGACAATGATGCACTTTGAGGATAAAAAGACAATGATTGCCAAAGTTACCTCCTTATTGAACAGCAATGGCCTTTTCTGTTTATCAATCGACAAAAGCCAAAGCGAATGGATCGATATGGGTAACAGAAAGATCCGGATCTATCCGGATACACTGGAGAGGACGATCATGCTTGCAAAGCAGGCCGGATTGAAAGAAAAAAAGACTGTTGAAGTTGAAAACGCTTACCTCATTGTGTTTATGAAGCGCTGAGCATCTGGTCGGGATCAGACGGACAGGACTGGGAGAATTGGAGAGAATGTCGAATTAGTTCAGGAGGAGAACCATGGACAACCTGATTGAGAAGATCAAAGAATACGTCATGGAAGAATGCCGGAAGTATAAAGAAGCTTCAGAAGAGCACTATGATTTCTGGAATACGCTAGCCGACAATGCACTGAAGGAGGAATGTAAACAACATAGTTGCTATCTTCCTGCTGAAAGCAATGTATGGTTTCCGTGAGGCTGATAGTATTGATGTGAACATCAACCAAACCGATTTTGATGATACAGACGAATTCTCAATGGAGCAGATGCGGAAGAAATACGCTGAGATGATACGCATGGAAGAATGAACTACATAAGAAAAGACCGGAGACGGTATTTGTCTCCGGTTGATTATATTTATTTGAAGGAAAAACTATTGCCTTGATCTGGGGTAAAAATAGCACTTCCGCTTTGTATCTGCAAATACATTCCCTCTTTCAAATCCAATGTTATGGAAGTGGTGTCTCCTTGAGTAAACATCATGCTGTTTTTCCCCTTAAGAGAAACATATTTATCGAAGTCTACTGATAACAAATCACTATATAATTTAGAACCAATCAGAAGAGCAATGGAATAAAGTTTTGGCGGACAAGTTATAGTCCAACGACCTTCTGGTATATCTTTTCCAATCTGATAAAGTCCTTCTGGAACTGTAACTTCTTGCCATTCATCAGTATTCCACATAGCAAGGTTGATTTGATTTTTGAGGGTAACAAGTTCTTCAAATGTAAGACCAGAGATGTCTGGAAGATCAGCAAGTGCAACGATAGGTAACAGAGCAAGTACAATGATCATAACAAGTAGTTTTTTCATATTATATATATCCTTTCATTTATTGAATCTTTTGAGCGTGAGAAGCTTAAACCCAAAGTAAAGCAATGTTACAGAGACCAATAGTCCTAAGATGCACATTACTATCATAAACTCGCTAAAGGTTGATAATGCCCCTTGGATGAAAAGGACATCTATTAAACGATATCCACACCAACATCCAATGCCAACCATTGCAATACCCCACAGTTTCAATAGGGCAATCATCGTTATACCCCCAAATATTCAAATGCATATTCCTTTGATAAAACTCTATTCATATATTACAAATAACTGCTCAGTTTTTCAAGTACAGGAAAATGCTTTTGTGCCTTGTGAATACTCAAGGGGGTAACCTGCCCGTGAAAGGGTAAAACTATCACCCCAAGGGGGTAGTTTTGAGAGTGGAAGGGGGTAGATCAAACAGGACAAAAACGGGATGATTTTCCGGCATGGTTTAGGTTTTTGTCTAGGTTTCAGCGAAATATCAGTATCGCACAATATCGAAAAATGGGCACAAAAAAACCCGGAACCCATTGATACAACGTGCTCCAGGCGATGGAGCTGATAGCCAGATTCGAACTGGCGACCTCATCCTTACCAAGGATGCGCTCTACCGACTGAGCTATATCAGCATGCTGTCTTGCGACAACGAACGAATAATACCACAACAGCGGCGGTTTTGCAAGGGTTTTTTTCAAAGATTCTTTCTTTTTCCGGCGTTGACATCGGCGGGATGAAAGCATAGTATGGAAAAGACAACCCATACCATGGAGGAACTTTGATGGAACACAGGCTTTCCCTTCCGGATAAATGGCCGGAGGACTTTGAATATACGGATGAACAGGGGCTGACAGACGGGCGGGCGGCAGAGCTTGCCGCACAGGGCCTCGGAAGTGCACTGCCGGAAGCGGATGTCAAACCGTTCCGGACAATCCTGCGGGATAATCTCTTTACTCTTTTCAATATGCTGAACTTTGCGCTGGCCATCTGCCTGCTGCTGGTGGGCAGTTACCGGAACATGCTGTTCATCCTGATTGTGGCGGCGAATATCCTGATTGGTACGATCCAGGAATACCGGGCGCAGCAGACCATCCGGCGGATGCGGCTTCTGAACGCCCCGCAGGTGAGTGTAATCCGGGAAGGTACGGAAAAACCGGTCAAGCCGGGTGAAGCGGTGAAGGGTGACCTTGCGGTTTTCCGCGCGGGTGACCAGGTGATTGCCGATGCGGTTGTTGTATCCGGAAGCGGACTGGCGATGGAATCCCTGCTGACCGGGGAGAGTGACGCGGTACCGAAAAAAGTCAATAACTGGCTGTATTCCGGCAGCTATATCACGGAGGGGAAACTGACCGCCCAGCTGGTCTATGTGGCGGATGAAAGCTATGTCGGACGCCTGACAGGGGAAGCCCGCAAAAACACCCGCGCGGGATCCCGGCTGATGGAGGAACTGAACCGCCTGATCCGGATTGACAGCTATATCCTGGTGCCGCTGGGCATCCTGCTTTTCCTGAAGCAGCTGATCCTGAACGGAACGGGCGGGAACCCGCTTCCGTTTGCCGAGATAGCCCGGGAGGCAGTCCCCGCATCCGTTGCGGCAATGATCGGCATGATTCCGGAGGGACTGATCCTGCTGACCAGCATCGCGATGGCGGTCGGCGTAATCAAACTGGCCCGCCGCCAGACGCTGGTGCAGGAACTGGCCGGCATTGAAACACTGGCCCGGGCGGATGTGCTCTGCCTGGACAAAACCGGGACCATCACCACGGGTGAAATGGAGGTCAGCCTGATCGAAGGTGTGGATGCCTCCGGTGAGGAAACGAAACATGCCCTGGCACGGCTGCTGGGCGCGTTTGATGAAAAAAGCCCGACACTGGATGCGCTGCGGAAAGCAGTGGAACCCGGAAATGAGGTTCCGAAGGCGGTTGTACCATTCTCATCGGAAAGAAAAAAATCCGCGGCTTCATTCCGTGACGGAACAGCCCTGATCCTCGGCGCGCCGGAATACGTACTCGACCGGATTCCGGACAGCCTGCAGGAACGGATCAGCGCGCTGACAGCGGAAGGGAAGCGGGTGATCATCCTTGCGGAAGGCCGGGGTATTGTGACCCCGGAAGAAATGCCGGCGGTACAGTCTGTATGCGGCATTATCGCGCTGACAGACCAGATCCGGCCCGGGGCAGAAGAGACGCTGCGCTATTTCCGGGAACAGGGTGTGGAGATCAAGGTAATTTCAGGGGACAACCCTCAGACCGTATCCAGGATTGCGAAACAGGCCGGCCTGACCGGATGGGACCGGCAGGTGGATGCCCGGGAACTGGATACTCCGGAAACCATTGCCGCAGCCTGTGAGCAGTATACCGTGTTCGGGCGGGTGTCGCCGGAACAGAAGAAGCAGCTTGTGACAGCCCTGAAGGAGAAGGGGCACAGTGTGGCGATGACCGGGGATGGCGTGAATGATATTCCGGCCCTGAAGAGCGCGGACTGCTCCATTGCCATGGCCGGCGGCGCGGAGGCAGCCCGCCATGCGGCCCAGCTGACGCTGATGGAATCGGATTTCAGCGTGATGCCGGAAATTGTGCTGGAAGGACGGCGCGTGATCAACAATATTACCCGGGCGGCGAGCCTTTTCCTGACCAAGACGCTGTTCAGCTTTTTCCTGAGTATCCTGATGATGTTCCTTCCGGGACTGTATCCCTTTGAACCTATCCAGCTGACGCTGATTTCCTCCCTGACGGTCGGAATCCCCGGATTTTTCCTGGCGCTGGAGCCCAGCACGGAACGTGTGAAGGGAAGCTTCCTCCGGACTGTCCTGTTCCGGGCACTTCCGGGAGGCATTGCAGTGGCGCTATGCGCCACACTGGCGATTCTCCTGACCGGCACATACGGATGGAGCCGTGAAACCGGATCCACCCTGGCGACGCTGAGTGCCGGGGTGGTCGGCTTTGTGGTGCTGCTCCGCACCTGCCTGCCTCTGAACGGGCGACGGACTGCCCTGCTGGCCGTTGTTGCCGCGGCATTCACCCTGGCGGTCATCCTGGCCGGATCCATCTTCAGGCTGGTACCGCTGGACGGGAAAGCCATGACAGTATTCCTGCTGCTGGCTGTGCTCGGCTGCGCTATCGTGGTTATATCCGGAACCATACTGCAGAGGTGGCGGAAAGCATCCCGATGAACTGCCGGGCAGGTTGTATTTGACGGATGGATTTGGTATAATATTGAAAAATAAGCACAGGACTGGTGAACGATTTTGAATATGCTGAAACGACTGACTGTGACGGTACTGGCGGCAGCCATTTTCTGCACGGCTTTTTTGATTCCGGCCGCCAAAGCGGAAATCACCCGCGTTGAGACGAAAGAGAACGGCCGTGTGGTCAGGGCAGTGTGGCAGGACAGTGCCGGCAACACCGTGACAGGGCCGGACGGCTATGCGGAAATCCAGTACAAATACGGCCGTGGCATTGTGTCAGAGCAGTATTTTGATGAAAACGGAGCACCGGCTGCTGCCCGCGGCGGGTATTACCGGAAAATGACCACCCGGGACGGCAAAAACCGTGTGACGGAGATCGCTTACCAGAACGAAAAGGGCGAGCTGATGCTGAACAGCGACGGATATGCCCGGGTGACCATGACCTATACATCTTTTGGCGGAATGACTTACCTGCGCTACTTTGGAACGGACAAGCGAAAGGTAACCGTACCATCACTGGGATATGCAGCAATTGAGACAGAATACAGCGGAAAGTCTATTGTATCCCGCACATGGGTCAATGAAGATGGAAAGCCGGTGGACAACAAACAAGGATTTGCTGTCATGAAGCAGAAACTGAATAAAAGTTATCAGCCAATACGAACCTGGTTTGAGCATGCAGACGGGACGCCTGCCATGGGACCGGACGGATGGAGCCGCTGCGAACGGGAACGAGATAAAAAAGGCCGTGAAACATCCGTGAAATACTATGATGCGGCCGGAACTATAACCGACCGCGGTGCCGGTTATGCCTGGGAGGAAACCCGGTATGACGGAAACAACAGAGTGATAACCCGTTTCGGACTGGACGGCCAGGTGATTCCCGTTGCCGGTAATGCTGTGGCTGTTCGGTACAGGATGCGGGATGACCAGGTGACAGCGGAAAGCTACCTGAATGCTGAGGGCGCGCTGACCGACGGACCACTTGGCGTATGTACCGTGGCATATGAATATGATCCGGACGGCCGGATTGAGACGGTGCGCTACCAGAATGCCTCCGGCGAAAACGTGCTGTGCAGCCTGGGATACGCGGGATACCGCGAGACACGGGATACAGACGGAACGGTTGTCAGCCGGGTTTACCTGGGAACAGACGGAAGGGCAATGGAAATTCCCGGCGGCTATGCCGAGGAACGCTATATCTACAATTCAATAAAGGAACTGACCGGAACGCGGAGATACGACCTGAGCGGAAACATCGTACCGTAAAGCAAGGAGGCGGAAGATGGATATCCAGAAACTGAACGCTCCCTATGAGATCATCCGGATTGATCCCTGGCTGGAACCGTATGCGGGGGATATTGAGCTCCGGATGGACCGCTTCAAGGAAAAACGGCAGCAGATCGCGGAGAACGCGGAGACGCTTGCCGGTTTCGCGAACGGCCACCTGTTTTTTGGATTTCATCGGACTGCGGACGGCTGGGTATTCCGGGAATGGATGCCCGGTGCGGATGAAGTGCGTCTGATCGGCGATTTCAATGGCTGGGACCGGGAAAACCGTCCGCTGGTGCGCGGTGAGAACGGTGTGTGGGAAATCAGGCTGGAAGGGGAAAATGCCCTGGAAAACGGCCAGTATGCCAAACTCTGGGTCCGGAAAGGAACAGACTGGTTTGAGCGCCTTCCGGCGTACAGCACCCGGGTCAGCATGGATGAAAAAAGCCATACGCTGTGCACGCGGGTATGGGATCCCGGGGAAGAATACCCCTGGACTGACGCGGACTTTATGAGCCGGAAGCCGGATGCCCCGCTGATTTATGAGGCACATATCGGCATGGCACAGGATCGGGAAGGGATCGGCACATACCGGGAATTTGCGGACAATGTGATTCCGCGTATCCTGCACCTGGGCTACAACACCATCCAGCTGATGGCAGTGCAGGAGCATCCGTATTACGGATCGTTCGGTTACCAGGTTACGAATTTCTTTGCCGCGTCCCACTGGTACGGAGAACCGGATGACCTGAAATACCTGATCAACAAGGCCCATGAGGCCGGAATCCGGGTGCTGCTGGATGTAGTGCACAGCCATGCCTGCCCGAATGTGGGGGAAGGACTGCAGCTGCAGGATGGGACGGATGAACAGTATTTCCTGAGCGGCGGAGAGGGATGGCATCCCGCATGGGGAACGAGGCTGTTTAATTACGGGCGCCCGGAAGTGCTTCATTTCCTGCTGAGCAACCTGAAGTTCTGGCAGACGGAATACCACTTTGACGGATTCCGGTTTGACGGCGTGACCAGCATGATCTACCGGGATCACGGGCTGGGATCCGCGTTCACCAACTATGACATGTATTTCAACATGAATACGGATATCCAGGCGCTGAACTACCTGCAGCTGGCGAATGAACTGATCCACGAAGTGAATCCGAATGCCCTGACGGTTGCGGAGGATATGAGCGGAATGCCCGGGATGTGCCTGCCGATCACGGAGGGCGGAATCGGATTTGATTACCGGCTGGCGATGGGAGAGCCGGACTACTGGATCAAGCTGCTGAAGGACACCCGGGATGAAGACTGGAACATGAACGCCCTGTGGCATGAAATGACCACACGGCGGCCGCAGGAAAAGGTGATCGGTTACTGCGAAAGCCATGACCAGGCGCTGGTCGGGGACAAGACCATCATCTTCCGGATGGCGGATGCCGAGATGTACACCGGCATGAACAAGGACTATCATACCCTGACCATGGACCGGGCGATCGAACTGCACAAGATCATCCGGCTGTATACGATGAGCCTGGGCGGTAACGGTTACCTGAATTTTATGGGCAATGAGTTCGGCCATCCGGAATGGATCGATTTCCCGCGGGAAGGGAACGGATGGAGCTACAAGTACTGCCGGCGGCAGTGGTCGCTGGTGGATAACCCGAACCTGAAATATGAGTGGCTGAATGAATTCGATGCCGCAATGATCCGCATGGCACGGGAACACAACCTGCTGGATGACCCGAATGCTGTGAGCCTGTGGATTGATCCGGAACGGAAGATCATCACATTCAGCCGCGGAAAGCTGCTGTTTGTATTCAATTTCCACAATTCCTATTCCGAAACACATTTCTTCCTGCACGCGCATACCGTGGGTGAAGGAAGCTACCGGGTGATCCTGAGCAGCGATGAGAAACGCTTCGGCGGTCCCGGAATCATTGACCACGATTATATTTATCACACCGAGTACACTGAAGGGCGCGGACTGGGCTTTGACGTATACAGTCCCTGCCGGACGGCCATGGTACTTGAAAAGACGGAGGATTAAAGCATGCAGTTTATTGCAGGAAATGACACGCTGATTGCGCGGCGGGGCGGTGAAACCCTGCGGATTGAAGGATGGGGCCGTGACAGCCTGCGGGTGCGGGCGGTGATGTACGACGACTGGACCGGAAATGACTGGGCGCTGACGGAGACGCCGGAAGAAACGGACTGTGAGGTGCAGACCGGCAGGGATGGCGACGGAATGCCCTGCGCACAGATCCGGAACGGCCGGATCATGGCTACCGTGAATTTTGCCGGTGTGATCAGCTTTTTCCGGGACGGCGCGCTGATTCTGCGCGAATACTACCGTTCCTACGGCGGAACGATTTCCCGCGGGAGCCGGTGCCTGAAAATCGTGAACCGCGAATGGAAGGGATGCATCGGCGGCAGCGAATACCAGCTGACCGTCCGGTTTGACGCCAATGACGGGGAGAAAATCTTCGGCATGGGCCAGTACCAGCAGCCGGAGATGAACCTGAAGGGCAGCCTGATTGAGCTGGCCCAGCGGAACAGCCAGATCTCCGTACCGTTCATGGTCAGCAGCCTGGGGTACGGAATGCTGTGGAACAACCCGGCGGTGGGCAGCGTGATGTTTGCCAACAACCGCACGGAATGGATTGCCCGGAGCACCCGCCAGATGGATTACTGGATTACCTGCGCAGACGGTCCGAAGGAGATCCTCCGGAACTATACCGGCGTGACCGGACGGGCACCTGAATTCCCGGAGAACCTGATGGGCCTGTGGCAGTGCAAGCTGCGTTACCGCACCCAGGAGGAAGTGCTGACGGTTGCGCGGCAGTACCAGAAGGAAGGCATCCATATCGACCAGATCGTGATCGACTTCTTCCACTGGACGCTTCAGGGTGACTGGAAGTTTGACAAGACCTACTGGCCGGATCCCAAAGCCATGGTGGATGAGCTGCACAGCATGGGAATCCGGGTGATCGTTTCCGTATGGCCCAGCGTGGACCGGAAAAGCGAGAATTTCGGCCCGATGATGGAGCAGGGCCTTCTGATCCGCACCGAGCGCGGCGCGGCGCAGACATATGATTACCAGGGTGACTGCGTGGAAATCGATCCGTTCAACCCGGAGACCCGGAAGTATATCTGGGAGGTCTGCAAAAAGAATTATTACGACTTCGGCATCGACGGCTTCTGGCTGGACAATTCCGAGCCGGACTACGGGGTATACGATTTCGAGAACTACCGCTATTGCGAGGGCCCCGCACTGAGCTGCAGCAATATGTATCCGCAGATGTTCTCCCGCGCGTTCTTTGAGCCGATGGAGGCAGAGAAGGAAGAAACGCCGGTGAACCTGCTGCGGTGCGGATGGGCCGGCAGCCAGAAGTACGGCAATGTGATCTGGTCCGGTGACGTTCCGAGCACCTTTGAAGCCTTCCGGGAGCAGCTGCAGGCCGGCCTGAACATGGGCCTGGCGGGTATTCCGTGGTGGACGACGGATATCGGCGGATTCATGACGGATGATGTGAACGATCCGGATTTCCGGCAGCTGCTGATCCGCTGGTACCAGTTTGCCGTATATTCCGCTGTACTGCGGATGCACGGCGACCGCGGTCCGTATGATATTCCTCCGCTGGATGACCGCGA
>JAEEGK010021888.1_pt1 | contig 13475 bp, 9 predicted proteins | sample 8958771 | NCBI WGS metagenome assembly JAEEGK01 (sample SAMN16246547, study PRJNA631951) | gut metagenome | biome: gut microbiome; feature: rumen; material: SC-attached | host: Bos | place: Iran: Karaj | collected 2018-10 | reverse complement strand
TTACATTTCCAGGAGGCAAAGTTAGTGCAATTGTTTTACTTGGCCAAATTTTTATCGCATAAATAACAATAAATTTTGATGAGATGTATGTTGTTTACAATTATTAACTTAGTATGAAGATGAAAAATTGTATTAGAATCTTTATAGCAGTCGTACTGTTGGCAATTCCCGTTGCCTTCACTGCATGCAGTAGCGACGATGGTCCTCGCACACCTAGAGGCCCTGAGACTTTCGAGTATCATTGGGAGCTGGCTGGCACCATCATTGCGCAGGGCACAGCAGCCGAGAAGCGTGCCGCACTCGAGGCCGAGGAAGAGGTAAACAGTATTCTGGTGTCATCGTTCAGAGCCAAAACCATCGAGGGCGCTTCTGCTTGACAGCGAACCCACAATCTCGCCGTACTGATAACCGAATGACGTACATCGAAAACCCAGTACTTTGTCGATAACCGGACCTAAAAAACGGGAATGTACCTTTGCCATGTCATTGATGATTTTGCTTGTCTTGATTTGCAGCACTAAGGTAAGTGAAAAATCTGACATGGTAAAATCCTGGGCAATATTTTGTTGCTCAGGAACTTATAAAAATAGTTAAACTAAAGTGCTGCGGAATTTAGGTATTCTCTGATTTTTTGTATAAGTCGCAGAAAAGTATTACCTTTGTAGCCGATAAAACGAATCATGCTAAAAATAGACAGACATGAGAAAAACTATTATGCTATTTTGCTTGTTTGTCTGCGCTAATCATATAAGAGGACAACGGCACTGGACGGTGGCCGACGGGTTGCCGACTGGAGAGGTGCAGCAGATAGTGGAACTCCCCAACGGACAGATGCTTGTCAACTGCGAAGGGGTGTTCTGTATTTACAATGGCAGGGAGTTTGACGTGGTGCCTTGTGACCAAAACAAGGCATATCAACTTCCCCGATACACTAACCGGTATGGGTTGTTGTGGGAGGGCGACTCTGTGCTATGGCTGCACGACTTCTATAGAATATTTTGCTTCGATGCCCGCCAACGCCTGTTTGTGACCAATGCCGCGAGCAGGCTGAACGACCATCTGCTGGAAGCCATCCTTTCCGACAAGGCAAACACTCGGCAGCCAACCCTGACACAAAGGAGCATCATCGACTCTCTCCATATTGGCGACATAACCCTTGCCGTCAACGACCGCCAAGGGGGATTGTGGATAGGAACCCGCTCCAGTGGTATCTTTTATCAGCCTCCTCACAGGGCAAAGCCTGAAATCCACACTGGCAATGACCCGCTGATAGGCATGGCACGCAGCAGAAGCCATCGAAGCGGGCAAACTACTTTTGTGTTGGAACTGCCTGACGGACGACAGTTGCGATGCGACAGCCTGTCCCACTTGGGCTACTTCCTGCCGGAACAACAAACTATCATTTCACTCAACGAAAAACTACCATCCTTGAACCAATACCGCTATATGGTGGGAGCATGCCATACGGACGGGGACTGGGTGGTGGTCTATACGCAAAACGGCATATTCATGCTCAACACGAAAACAGATACGCTGACTTCTTTTCCCCATGCCAATGAGATAGAACGATACAGCAGTAAATACAACTGCATGCTCAAAGACCATGAAGGGAGACTGTGGATAGGAACACAGAACGGACTCTTCGGAACCACCCCGGCTGACTCATCCGTCTTTCGTGTCACTGGGATGACAAACAACTGCATACGCAGCTTGGTATTGGACGACAAAGGACATGTGTGGGCAGGCACTTCGTATGGCGTTTCACGCATCACGCCAACAGTTGTCAACTTGGGAGCGGATGACGGCATACCTGCCATATCGATGATGGACAGGGCGGCGTGCCTGACCGACGACGGACGTCTGGTATTCGCCATTGGCGGCGGAATGGCAGTCGCTTTCCGACCTGACGAATTGATAGGCAGTGAGAAACCACTCACCGTGGTGCTCACACGAATGGAACTGAATGGAGAACATGTTACGAATTTGCCTCATTCGCTCTCCTATATGCAGAATTACCTTACGTTCCAGTTTTCCACGCTCAACTATGCCACCCCTTCCCACGACCGCTACCGTTACCGCTTGGGGGGACTGGAGCATGAATGGAACACTTGCAGCGACGGAAGCGGACTGTGCATTGCCAGCTACAAGGCTTTGCCGCCAGGCGACTATATCTTTGAGGTACAAGCTGCCACGGCATCAGGTGAATGGGGGCCGGTGACAAGACAGGCATTCGTCATCTGTCAGCCATGGTGGCTTACATGGTGGGCCAAATTGCTTTACTCCTTCCTCGTCTTGGCTATCGGAGGATGGCTCATTGCCTTTTACTTGAAGAAAAAGAAGGCCAGGATGGAGTATGAGAACGACCAGCGTGTCAATCGCTTGTTCGAACTTCGTGAGGAAGCCCGCCACCAGTTTGCGGAGTCTGCCAACATCGCCCCCGATAAAATCACCATCAATGCCGAGGAAGAAAAGATGGTGTCACAAATGCTGAAAGCCATCGAGGCTCATATTGATGACGAAGAATACAACGCTGACAAGTTGGCTAAAGACATTGCCATGAGCCGCGCCTCACTATATAAAAAAATGCAAACCATCCTCGGCATCACACCTACTGACTTCATACGCAACGTCCGTTTGAAACGGGCCGCCCAATTGCTTGCCGACACTCAACTAACCATCAATGAAATAGCTGGACGTGTTGGTTTTGTCACACCACGCAACTTCTCTTCTCAGTTCAAAAAGATGTTCGGGGTCACCCCTTCAGAGTACCGGGAACCCCAATGAGAGGCCTCACCAACCACCCCCGATGGGGAGGCTTGACCGATGAAACAACTGCTTGATTTGTCTAAAACATACGTCCGAATTGTCTATGTGGTCACTTGGACGAACGAAACGCATACCTTTAGACGGGAGGAATGTGTCATATATGAAAAGAAAACATACCTTTGCACCAATGTTACAATTTTTTTATTCTCTTTTTTTGATTATTAGCTGATTATGAAAGAAAGGTTATTGGTGCAGCTGCTCCTTGTCGGACTGACTGCCTGGCCGGGGAATGCACACTCTGCACAGAGTGACAATCTTCCATCGGAGAATCTGAGAATTCATTTCGATTTCTCGAACGTGTCGGGGACAAATGTGACAGACGATGTTTCGGGTGTGACAGCCAGTCTGAAAGGTGCTGCCAAGGTAATAGAGGTGGGACAGTATCACATTCTCGACTTAGGTAATGCCACAGGCTATCTGGACATGACGCGCAACGCAGGCGCCATTGTAAAGGAGTTGCAGGACTTCACGGTTTCGGTGTGCTATCGTGTGAACGCGTCGGCTTCACTCTCAGGCCAGGGCTATTTCCTCTGGTGTTTCTCCCAGTCATCAGCCAACACAGCCAATGCTTCACCCTATACGGCATATCGCCTGAACGCACAGCGAATGGCCACCTCGACAGGTGGGTACAACCATGAGGTGGGGATGGAGACGGGCACACCCTCGTCCAAGGGCAAGTGGATACACATGCTCTATCGTCAGAAAGGCCAGTGCGGCGAACTGTTCATCGACGGACATCGTGTGCAGACCAATACACAGATGCCCGTGCTCAGTGCCACGTTCACTGCTGTGCCTGCATACAACTGGATAGGCCGTCCGCCGTTCTCTGGCGACAACTACCTGAAGCAGACACAGGTCGCCGACTTCAGGATTTACGATGCGTGTGTCAGCGATGATGCTGCCCGCCAACTTGCTGCCGAGGCACAGTCGCTGGAAGAGGAATACAAATATGGTACGCCGGGTGATTTCACATCGTTAGAGGCTAAGGTTGGCGATTGTCTGGCCTTCATAGCTTCTGCAGGTGACAATTATGCCCCTAATGCAGTGGCTGAGCTGAAAGACGAGGTTCACATCTGCCAGATGGAGTTGCAAGCCCGCCGCGCCTCGCAGACGCTCATCGACGAACATGTCAAGACACTCTCATCGCTGCTCGCAAAAGCCAAATCAACCATCAACTATACTGCCAAGCAAGTATTTGGAGCAACAGCCGACCATGGCTTCGTGCATCCCGGAGGTGTTGTGTCACAACAGGACATCGACCGTGCCAGGCAATTGTTGGCCAGTGGCGACACACGCATCAAACGGGCTTGGGAAATCCTCTGTGCCAACGAATACAGCAGTTCGGGCATTGCCACTTGGCCCACGGAGACTGTCGTTCGTGGTGGCAGCGGTGGTCAGAACTATATGAACTGTGCACGTGGGGCTGCCATGGCCTTTCAGAATGCGTTGCGTTGGAAGATTGGCGGGACTCGGGCCAATGCCGATGCAGCGGTCAGGATTATGATGCAGTGGGCCCGGGAGTGCAAAGGTCTTGGAGGTGACACGAACGTATCGCTTGCCGCAGGCATCTATGGTCACGAGTGGGCAAACGCTGCAGAGCTGATGCGCGACTACGACGGTTGGAGCCGAGAGGATTTCGAGACGTTCAGGCAATGGATGGTACGTGTGTTTTACAACCCCGCCATCGATTTCCTTCGCCGCCGCCATGACACGTGGCTCAACGCCCGCTATTCCAACCTTGGCCAGCGCCCCGGCCACTACTGGAGCAACTGGGGACTGTGCAATGCCCTTTGTGTGATGTCAATCGGTATTCTGTGTGACGACGTACACATGTACAATCAGGGGGTCAGCTTCTATAAATACGACCATGTAGGCACCTATAAAGACCATTCCAGTCAAAGTGTCATATTGAATGATGGCTGCAACGAGTTCATCGGTAATCTTGTTCCCGTGGTGCTGCCCGACGAGCGAGGGCCTTTCGGCTATCTCGGACAGATGCAGGAGAGCGGCCGTGACCAGGGACATTCGCTGATGGCGCTCGGACTGGCCGTTGACCTCTGCCAGGTGGGGCTCAACCAGGGCGATGATCTCTTTGCCTATATGGACGACCGTATCGCCGCTGGCGCTGAGTTCGTAGCGGCTTCCAACTTCGGAGGCGTGGATACAGGCTCCCTGCCATGGAAAAACTACAACTATGCCGACTGCCGCGGCACGATGGGTGCAGGATGGCTTATGACAGGAGTGAACACTGGCGGTGCGGGTGAATACCGTCCCTACTGGGATCGTCTTATTGGCTACTATGAGGGTCTTCGAGGTGTAAGGATGCAGTATTCCGAAGCAGCCAGTGCCAAAATCTGTCCTGATGGGGGTGGCGGCAATTACAGTCAGAACAGCGGTGGCTTCGACCACCTGGGGTTCTCCACGCTCACCAGTTGGCGGCCAGCTGCCTGTGCCGAAGAAGGTATCACCCCGCTCTCGGGCAACATTATTTATAAAGGTGTGACATACGTTAACCAGACCAACCTGGGAGGACTGAAATACAACTACAGCGTGTGCCCCTCTAAGGGAATACCTGCCGATGGCAGCGAAATCACCCTTCAGCCGCAGTTGCCTGAGGGAGTGACCGACACAGGACAGTGGCTGTGGAACACAGGCGAGACCACACGGGAGATAACCGTCAGGGCCGACCATAGCTATATCTATCGTGTGAGCTACACCGCTGCAAACGGAACCGTGAGCCAGCAGGCTTTCGCCATTGCCGTGTGTGGTGATGCCCCCGCAGACGTGATGACCAATGAAATCACCGTCGAGGGCGTCATCGAAAGGAGCACCGAGAAGACTGTCCTGGAGGGTACCAGTGTCATACTATATGCCGGTGCCGCCACTGGCTGGACTGACGACTACCTGTGGGACAATGGGCAAAAGAACAGTGCCATCACCATCCCCACCATCACCAGCAGCCGCACCTACACCTGCCAGTATGCCAACCAGAGCGGAGCTGTCAGCGAGAGTGTGTTCCACCTGAATGTTGTGCCGGCCATGCAGACCATCAATGATACCGAAGGCTCGGAGATTGAAGTTCTCTCTGGAAGCAGCGTCACGCTCCGGCTGGTCATCCCTTCCTATATGGATAGTGACGGCATCGTGTGGAGTGATGGCACAAAAGGTAATACGCTCATTCTTGACCATGTGCAGGACGAGACCGAAGTGACGGCCACCTACCAGGGAGACAGCTACTCCTACATAATACATGTGAAGGCTTCGGATTACACCTATTATAATCTGCTGACGACAGATAAGGGTTATCAGCTCGTCACTTCCGCCGACTATTTGGTGCAGCTCTCCGATGACCACTACTTTGTTTTGGCCAGCGATGATGCCGATCTGCTCATTGGTCTCGCCAACGCTCCTTTGAACGGCAACAAGGCCCTGTTCTATCAGACGCCCGCCGACCCGCTCTCCGACCTCTCGAAGGTTTTCACTTTCGAACCCTTTGACGGCGGTTTCTGCCTGCGCAACATCGACTATGATGGCCTACTGCTACAGACGGAGATGAATGCGCCCCACAACCTGCGCACCCACGACCAGCCATATCCCATATCATGGGCAAGGCTGCTCATGAGCTACGCTGATGCGACATGGACGGTTGAGAACGGCACCTACCCAGGCAACTGGCTCGGACTGTGGACACCCGCCCATGGATATAAGGACGGCGAGGAGATGGCACTGAACAAGAAGGGCGACGACATCGGCCATCTGCAAATCTTCGCTATCAGCAAAGCTCTTTTCCATCAGCAATGCTTGGTGAATGCGAGTGAGGAGGCACCCGTGAGCGCCACGCCGTTCGTCGTCAATCCACAATTTACGGGCAATGGATTTGGATGGAATATGAATGGCACATGGGGCAACCAACGGTTCAATGGTGCCGTAGAGGTGTGGCATAGTTCCGATTTCGACTTCTCGCAAACCATCAATGGCTTGCCAAGTGGCCGTTACAGCGTGGCTTGCCAGATGGCAAACGGTGAAGGCAACAATACGGGGTTCCTCTATGCATCCTCTGGCACCGAGACGGAAAGGGCTGTTGTCACGCAAAGTTGCAAGGGCAGCAACTTCGATGCTGAGCGCAACAAGATGTCGGCCAATGCTTCATACGGACGTCTGTCGCTTATGGTCGAAGTCACCGACGGTGCGCTCACCATCGGCATCAAAGAGCCAGCCACAGGCACAACGTGGCTCGTTTGGGATAATGTCACGCTGACATATCATGGCAATATGCTGTCAGGTATAGAAGACCTGCAAGAGGAAGCATTGGACTTCAGAAGGACATCTTATAGACCAAATGCCATATACGACCTCCAAGGCCGGCGGCTGAGTGGCGTTCCGACAAAGGGAATCTACCTTAGAAACGGGAAAAAACATATTGCCAGATGAAGATTGTACTATCATTTTTGTGTCTCTTCTCCACCTCGCTTATAGCGATGGCTCAGACTGAATACAAGCTGTCGGGGCCCTACGAGGTGGTGGCCCGAGACGGACAGTATGCTGCTTCGAAACAAGGCAGCGAGCGCGACATGAAAGCTGCCTGGGATTTTGCGAAAGTCGGCAACTGCGAAGATGCAGCACGCATTATCAATGCATACGCCGAAAGACTGCAACGACTGGACGGGCATGATGCACCATTGTGTCTGATTCAAGGCTACTGGTTGTGCAGGGCAATGATGATTGTCAAATCGGAAAAAGAACAAGGACGCTCCGCCATGGACTGTGACACAAAAGCCTGGGACGCAATGCTGAAGCGGGCAATGGTGCCCACGATGGACCGGTTCGAGCAAGACAGCCCTTACGCCAACGGCAACTGGGGAGCCATTGTGAACCGCTTCCGTATGGCGGCCGCCATCTGCATGGGTGACACCGCCATGTATCGGGCTGCCATCGACTACTATTTCAGGGGTTACGACAATGGCTCACTGCCCTGTTATATCAGCGCGACGGGACAGTGCCAGGAGACAGGACGCGACCAAGGGCATGTGCAGCTGGGGTTGGAGGCGATGGCAGACGTCTGCGAGATGGCCTGGATGCAGGGCGATGACCTATGGGGAGCGCTCGACAACAGGCTGATGAAGGGCTTTGAGTATGCTGCCCGCTACAACTTGGGCTACGATGTGCCTTTCAAGACGTGGAAAGACCTGACCGGCCTATACTGTGACTGGACAGAACCGGGCGCAATGGGGCGCGGAAAGCTATGGGATATCTATCAAAAGCCTTACAACCACTATGTGAAAGAGAAAGGGTTGAGCATGCCATATACCGAGAAAGTGCTCGCGCTGCAAGCCAAGGCTGAAAAGAAAGGCGGAAGCCGTGAAGTGCAGGCACCACGGGTGAAAGAGGGGGAGAAGCTGCATCAGGTGTTCACCTATCCTGCCCCCAATGGCGCTCCCCTGAAGCACGACTACGACGTCTTTGTCCAGCCGCGTGGCCGAAAGGAATGGACGAAGGTTGACACCTATATGGCCAAAGTGAATGCATCGGTGGGCGGTGGCAAACACGCGGTCAGTGAAATATCCTACTGCATGTTCGACTTCACGGGGGATGTGTTCGTGAAGGTTGTCAGCAAGAACAGGAATTTCAGCTCGGCACGCATCCGTCCCCACTATCGTGGAACAATGGCCAGGGTGCTCAACGACACAACGGTGCAGTTCCTGCTTTTCCAACCCGAAAATGTCAGCGTGGAGCTGGATGGCGACATCACCAACAATCTTTTGGTGTTCACATCAAAACCACCAGTGAGCAAGGAAGAGGCAGAACGCGAGGCTAAGCGCAACGGACGAGAGTTCAAGTACTATGCTCCAGGATTCTACGACGAGCAGGATACTCTATTTGTCGAGTCAAACACTACGGTTTATCTGGCAGGAGGTTCTTACTTCACAGGCACCTTTGCCATCAACGATGCCGCGAATGTGAGCATAGTGGGGCGAGGCATCGCCCGTCCGCCACGAGGGTATGAGGGCTGCCATGTGCATCGCTCGAAGAACGTGCTGGTGGAAGGTATGACACTCAACACTTGTCCCGTGGGGGGAAGTACCGACGTCACACTACGTGACATACGCAGCATCTCACATCCCGGCTGGGGCGACGGGCTGAATGTGTTTGCTTCCTCGAATGTCCTTTACGACCGTGTCTTTTGTCGTAACAGTGATGATTGCACAACCGCATACGCCACCCGAAAGGGATTCTCTGGTTCGACACGCAATGTGCGGATGAGTAACTCCATCCTTTGGGCAGATGTGGCTCACCCCATCTTCATCGGTATACATGGCAACCCCGAGGTGGGCGACACCATCGAGCATCTTGTCTATGAGAACATCGACATCCTCGGGCAAGCCGAACCGCAAGTGGACTATCAGGGATGCCTGGCCATCAATTGCGGCGACGGCAACCTGGTGCGCGATGTGCTCTTCGACAACATCCGTATCGAACAGATTGAGGATGGCTGTATCGCGCAGGTGAAGGTGGGCTACAACCAGAAGTACTGCACAGCTCCAGGACGAGGGGTGCAGGATGTGACGTTCAGGAATGTGAGATATGACGGCGAAAGACCTAACCTCTCGATTGTCAATGGTTACGATGCGGACCATAGTGTGCGCAATGTGACCTTTGAAAGACTGAAAATCAATGGGCAGCCCATCTATGACGACATGCCCGGCAAGCCCCGATGGTATGCCACTGCCGACTACGTGCCCATGTATGTAGGCAATCACGTCAGTGGGGTGGTGTTCACCAGGGATATTGCACAGTTTCATGCCAACCAGCAATTGTCATACTGCAGCAGCCAAGTGGATCGCGCATTGGAAACCTTGCGTCCATACGACTTCACAATGATGCCAAGAAACATACTTGCTGATGGGCGGACTTGGAATCTCCGCAAGGCCAAGGCCGAAGAATGGTGCTCTGGTTTCTGGCCAGGCATCCTTTGGATGACATACGGCTACAACCACAGCGAAGCGGTGATGAAAGCAGCTGCTGGCTACACCGATGCCATCACACCCATCATCAGACAGCCTGTGTTCGACCACGATCTCGGATTTATCACCATCAACTCGTTGCTGCAGGGATATGAACAAACCCACGACCAACGCTACAGACAACTCGCCCTTGAAGCCGCAGACTCCTTGGCAACCTTGTTTGATGATAAGGTGGGAACCATGCTCAGTTGGCCTCGCCACGTGAAGGACTATGGTGGCCACAACACCATTATGGACAATATGATGAATCTGGAACTGCTCTATTGGGCGGCAGAGAATGGCGGTGGGCAACAATTGAAAGAATTGGCCACGCGTCATGCCGAAACGACGATGAAGAACCACTTCCGCAAGGATGGCAGCTGCTATCATGTGGCGGTCTATGACACCCTCACGGGACAGTTCATCAAGGGTGTTACGCACCAAGGCTACAATGATCAATCAATGTGGAGTCGGGGCCAGGCATGGGCCATCTATGGTTACACGATGGTTTACCGTTACACCCGAGATACCCGATTTCTCGTCTTCGCCCAAAAAGTTGCTGACATCTACTTGAAACGCCTCAACCAGACAAGCAACGACTGGGTTCCCCGATGGGATATGGACGACCCTCGCAGTGATGCGCCAAAAGATGCTTCTGCTGCCTGCGTCACAGCCTCCGCCTTGCTCGAACTCTGCCAATATGTCGACAAGGAGAAAGGTCAATACTACCGTGAAGCGGCCATTTCAATGTTGCGCGACATCAGCACAGATAGCTACCAGAGCCGCAACAGCAATGTATCCTTCCTGATGCACTCCACGGGCAATCTCCCTGCAGAGTCAGAAATTGATGCCAGCATCGTCTACGCCGACTATTATTATATGGAGGCCCTAATACGTTTGAAGACTCTGCAATAGTTTTATCACAAATGTTTTGAGATATGAACAATGAACTTGATAGCATATTGAGCAGCATTCAGCAGAAGGACACCTCCGTACTGTGCCGGGAGGTGACTTCCATTGGTGACACGATGGACGTATTGTGAGCCAAGTGGAACATGGAGATTCTGACTGCCATCCTCTGTGGGCAGACACGGTTCAAGGATATGCTGTCGGCTGTAAAGGGTATCAGCGAGAAGGTGCTCTCCGACCGTCTGAGGCAGTCAGCCGATGACAAACTCATTGAGGAGCAGGACTGCTACGGCTATCCTCCACGGGTGGAGTACCGACTCAAAGCTCAACGAAACCAGAGCGACGTGCTCAACATAGAAGGCAGCAAACTGAGCGGTGCCAAGGCCGACGACAGACAACCTATATGGTCTAACTGGCAACTAATATCGTTATAAGAATCAGAATAGGTAAACACTTTTAGTGAGATAGTAATTATAGTAATAACCAGTTAAGTTTAACTCTCCAAAAAGTGACAACCTTTTTCAGTTGAGGTCACATATTAGTGATTGTACCTGATGTATATCATTGGGATTTTTCGATTCAAAAAGAATTATTTCTTTGGGTTTATTTGTTTTTAACTGAGATTATTTGTTTGGATAATTTGATTTTTGTATCTTTGCGGTCGAATTTAACAATCCGAATACGTTTCAGAGATGTATTACGAACGAATCATTGACCAGTTTCTTAGCGAGTGGGCGGCACGTCCCAGTCATAAACCCGTGTTGCTGCGAGGTGCCCGACAGGTGGGGAAATCTACTGCCGTCAGACATCTGGGCGAGCAGTTCAAATACTTTGTCGAAATCAACTTGGAGAAACAGTCTGAGTATAAGGTCCTATTCCAGTCCAATCTCGACGTAAAGCGTATTGTGCCTCAGATGGCTGCCATACATGGCACACCCATCATTCCAGGGCAGACGCTCTTGTTTATCGACGAGATTCAGGATTGCCAACAGGCCATCATGGCCTTGAGATACTTCAAGGAAGATATGCCCGAGTTGCATGTCGTTGCTGCTGGTTCGCTGCTGGAGTTCGTATTAGACGACATACCGACATTTGGCGTGGGCAGAATCCATTCGATGTATATGTACCCCATGACTTTTGACGAATTCCTGCTTGCCAACGGCGAAAAACTCCTGTTGGAAGCCCGCAACCAGGCGTCACCGTCATCTCCGTTGCCAATGCCGCTGCACGACAAGCTGACAAGTCTGTTGCGAACATTCATGCTGGTGGGCGGAATGCCGGAGGCGGTGTCAAAGTGGGTGGAGACACACGACTACCTGCTGTGCCAGGAGGTACAAGACGATATAATAACCGGTTATGAAGCCGACTTTCCCAAATACAAGAAAAAGGTTGACCCACAACTGCTGAGGATGACCATGAGGAGCGCTGCCCAACAGGCCACTAAGAAATTCATGTATTCTCAGGTACCCGGTGAATACAAGACGGCCGAGGTGAAGAAAGCCCTTGAAATGCTCATCAAGGCCAATATCATCTTCCCCGTCACGCACACAAATTCCAACGGTTTGCCATTGGGCGATGGAAGGGATGACGGTATTCGCAAGATGCTGTTGTTGGATACCGGTCTGATGCTGAGACTACTGAATATGGCGATGGGCAACATCAGGGAGTTGACGACACACATCCTCACAGCTACAGCAGCCGACCTGGTGAACAAAGGTCCTATGGCCGAGATGCTGGCAGGGCTTGAATTACTCCACTATCGCACGCCGAATCTCCAATATGAGCTGTTCTATTGGCAGCGTCAGGCCAAGAATGCTACAGCCGAAGTGGATTATGTATTGCCAAATGAGACGCAAATACTGCCGGTCGAAGTGAAGGCTGGCGTTCAAGGGGGCATGAAAAGCCTCTGGGCGTATATGCGCGAGAGGAAACTCACGCAGGCCATCCGCTGCTCTTTGGAGAATTTCGGCGAGTTCGACTATATCGACAACATGGCTGAAGAACCAGTCAGACATGTCCGCATATTTCCATTATATGCAATAAGAGAATTGATATGGCCATGCCAGCACTCATAAATGAGCTAAGATGTTTTGCTTTTTACAAATTTATTTGTAATTAATTAAAAATCAAAACGTTATGAATAACAAATCAAAGACTTAAAATGTTTTACCATTGTTTTACCACTATGGTAGAACGTGTTCAAGGACAATATATAAGCGGCTGAAATTCAATATGTTGGAGAGCGGATTTCATTATCCCTCACCTTCCGCAAAAGGAGCCTCACTCTCCGCAAAACTGAATGGAAGCCGCAAAAAGGCTTCCATTTTTTCGTGTCTGAACTCCTTGATGCCGTCGGGAATGTAGGCTTTCGCTATCTGCTCCCACTTCTCTTCGACATCGGGGCACTCAGGCAGACGAGCATCAATTTCTTTCATTGACTGAAGGAACGGTGCAAGTCCTGGTGCAGTTGCTCTTCAAATTTTGCTATCATCGTTATACCATATTTTCCAATATCCCAACAGCCTTGGTGATGTCCTCTTGAAACCTTTTGTGGTCTCTCAGGAAGTCAGCCCTGCCATCAGAAATAGCGTCAAGCAGTTCCTGACTCATTTCATCTGCATACGAAGCAATGGCAATTTCAATGTCATCCTTTTGCCAGTCGAGCGTTGAATGAATATAGATTCTCTGCTTCTGATGCAAGAAACTGTAGGCTGTCTCTATACTGTCTTTCGTTATCAT
>JAEEGK010021887.1_pt1 | contig 13475 bp, 8 predicted proteins | sample 8958771 | NCBI WGS metagenome assembly JAEEGK01 (sample SAMN16246547, study PRJNA631951) | gut metagenome | biome: gut microbiome; feature: rumen; material: SC-attached | host: Bos | place: Iran: Karaj | collected 2018-10 | reverse complement strand
CCCAATCCCCAATCCCCAATCCCCAATCCCCATTATTTAATTTCTTAAGTTTTTATTTTAAAATAAATGTTTTAAGTATTTTAAAAATAATTGATTAATATTTAAACCCAAATCTTAATTTCTAAATATTAATTAAACCTAAAAAATAATCATTTATTATTTATAAAATAAAGAATAAGAGTATAATAATTTAAAATAGATTATAAAAAAAATATTTTTTAATTATTATATCTAAATTTCCTTAGATTATATATTCAATGAATTTCAAAAAAGTAAATAAATCTAAAAAGCTTATATAATTAATAAAAAACCAAAATTTAAAATTCTTCAGCACTCATAATATTTTTTTCTTGTAACTTAGTACAGTTTCCTCCAACTTTAGTATCAAAATTAGCTTGAAAATATTTTCCCTCAGCAGTAATAACAATAATAGTATTATCAGAGGCAAAAGCAACAATAGCTTTAGTAGAAGGGATTTTAAATTGAGCAAAAGACCATTCAGAATTTAAATATTCATTTTTAACATTAAAAAAAGATAAAAAGCTTCCAATAGCGCTTTTTAAATTTTCTTTTCTTTCTTCATTATTATTATTATTATCCTCATTTTTCAAAACAAAAATATGAATAGTCCCTCTATCACTAGAGCAAGCTAAATATTTAGAATTAATATCAAAAGCAATAGAATAAATTTCTGCTTTTTCTGATCCTCTTCTTAATTCTTGAATAAGCATAGAATCGCTAGTTCTATATATTCTAATTAAAGTACCTTTAACTGAAGCAGTAGCTAATAAAGAACCGTCTCTATTCATAGATAAACAAGCAATTGGACTTTGATGAGCAGAAATTGTTGTTGTTGCTTGATTATCATAATTTTTTATAGTAACTGAACCGCTTTTTGGATCTGGATATGCTATAATATTATTATTACCTGATTGAGATATTCCTATTATTCCCTTTGGATTATCGTGTGTTGTTATTGTATCTATATTTGTAAAATTTTCAAATGTGAAAACGTAAATTTTTATTTGACATACTATAAAAATTTTATTTCTTTTTAATTTTATGTTTTTTATATATGAAGTAAAACGTAATTCACTTATTACTTTTTTTTGTAAATCATCCCATAATATTACTTTGTTTGGTGCATATTTTGGATTTTTTCCTCCTCCAACTAATGCTAAAATGTTACATCTATCTAACATTTCTATTATTCCTATTCCTCCTTGTAAATTTCTTTTAATATTGTCTTTAAAAGGATAGGAGTTATATATTCGAAATCCTTTTTCTGTTCCTATGGCAAAACATGAGGAATCTTGGTTAAATGTTGCAAAGAGCATTTGATCTCCAGAATCTACCATTTTTTCTTTTTTTTATTTTATTATTTTTTTTTGGGGAAATTTATTCTTTTTTAAAAATTTTTATGAGGTTCATGTATATATTTTTTTTATTTATTTATATTATTTTTTATTCATTAGATTATTAAGAAGAATAATAAAATGAATTAAATATTATAATGTTTTATACTTAAAAATGAAGAATATAAAATATCTAAACTATTTTAAATTAGTTTAAATATAATTTATTAATAAATAATAATTTTTTAAGATTTATATTAACATTATAAGACTTTATTGTGTTAACTTAAAATAAAATTAAAGAAAAAAAATATTTATTTAAAAAAACTATATAAAAAAATGAAAAAAATACTGAAAATCAAGAGTTTCTTTTAAAATTATTTTTTTCTTTTTAAAATCCCAATACAATTTTCTTTTTCTAAAATTTCCATTTTTATAACAAGTCCATCAATTTGTCCTCCACTCATATATAATTCAGCTTTTTCTGCTCCTTCTCTACTTTCAAATTCAATAAAAGCATAATCTTTTTTAACTTTTGTATTTTCATCAATTGCAATATACACATCTCTTATTTCTCCATAATTTGAAAAAATTTCTTTTATATGTGCTTCTGTTAAATTTGGAGATATATTATATACTACTGCTATTGTTATATTAACTCCATTATTCACATCTTCATACTTCATGATGTTGCTTTTAAAATAATTTTTTAAATAATATAAATTAATTATTGAAATTTATTTTTTATTGTTTTTTTAATGGGAAAAAAATATTTTAGAGATTGGCAAAATTTTGTTGATTCAGCTGGGGAATTATTAAATGAAAATATGAGAAAATGTAGAGTTACTTTAAAATATAGAAATAAATTACCTTCTTATGGTAAACTTTATGTTACTGATGATAATAAGTCTAAATATATTAAATTGGATAAAAAAAGTGATTTAGATAAAATTGAAATTTTTTTTAAAGGAGTTTTACATATGATGGCAAATAAACCTATTGAACAAATTAAAGAAGCCTCAAAAACTGAAAGTAAAAATGAAAATAAAAAAAAGAGCCAAAAAAGAAAAAAATAAATATTTAAAATAATAAATAAAAAATTTGAAAAATATATACATTAATACATTTTATAAATTAAAACATTATTAATTGTTCTGATTTATCAAAAAAAATTATAACATAATTATTATGAGATCTATTTATTGGAGATAAGGTAAAGAAATATAATTTTAAAAATAAATTTATTTATAATAAATGCTTTTAAATAATTTAAGAATATAAATCATAATTATTTTTGTTAAGTTTAAGTTGAAAAAGTGAAAAATGTTTACAGTTTTAATTTATTAATTCAAAAATATATGTAAAAAAAGAATAAAAAATAGTAATTATTTTTATTTCACTTTTAATAGGTTAAAATTAAATTCAAATTTTTAATTATAATTAAAAAGATAACCTTCATTTAGAAACGGATTAAGTCAGGTTAAATGTTTTAAAATATCATAAAAATATTCTATGAATAACATAAATATTGCCAAATTATGAAATTTGACTATATTAATGATAATTTCACTTGATTTAAATTAATTAAATTTAATAATGGTATTTTACAAAAGGAATATTTAAAAAAAAATATTAAAAAGAGAAAAAGTAAGTGAAATTGAGTTTAATGATTCAATTATGATATTCCTCTTTGAGAAAAAAATTATTATATAAACATTATATTGAATTTGAAATCACTAATACAATATTTATTAAGTTACAATGGTAATTATTTCTTAATATATTTTCAGGATATATATCTATTTGAAAGATAGAATTATATCAATCACATTTTTATTTTTCAAACATTTTTAAACATTTAAAATAAGTTGAAAAAAAATTTTTATATCATAGATATTGATTTTTGAAAGTTTATTTATTTTAAATAAATAATTTTTTTTTAAGTTTAATGATAATTATAATTTAATCATTTACTTAATTTCATATTCTTATGAGTTTCAATAAATTATTAAAAATGGAGAAAATTAGAATAATTGGAATTTAAATTAAATAAAAGATTTAGTAATAAAACGTGATAAAAACTAAATATTTTTATTTTTTATGATATAAATCATTAAATAATAAAAAATTCTGAATAATACTTTTTAAATATACAAATAAAAAATCTAAAAAAACAAATTACATAAATCATAAAATCAAATAAAAATAATATTCCAAATTCAAGATCAAAATCCAAAAAATCATTTTTTTCAACCAAAAATAATAAAAAACAAAAAAAACCTCAAAAAAAATACAAAAATTCTTTAAATCGGTAAAATTCAATTATAAAATAACAACATCATTTGTATAAACATCCTGAAAAAAAAAATTAAATAAAAATTTAATTTTACAGAAACCCAATTGAAAAACTATAAAATCACGAAAAAAAAAAAAAATAAAAAAAAAGAATGTCAAAGAACATATCAGACTTTTGTTCAGGAGTAAATCATATAGGTGTACCAACATTAGACTACAATAAATCAGTAGCATTTTATGAGGGACTTGGATTTAAAAAAGCCTCCACAAAAGTAAATCCTAATGGACAACAAGTTGCTTTTATGCAATGTGGAAATTTAATTGTTGAAACTTATGATAAAGAAGGTGCTGCTATGAAAACCGGTGCAATTAATCACATTGCTGTTGATGTTCATAATATTGATGAATTATATCAAATTATTAAAGCTAAGGGATATACTTTCATTCAAGATAAAGTTACTCCTCTTCCTTATTGGGAAAAAGGTATTAAATATTTCTCTATTGAAGGTCCAAATAAGGAAACTATTGAATTCTGCGAAAGATTAAAATAAGTGGCATTCTTTTAAATAATTATTTTATTGGGTTTTAAAAAACAAAAATTTAGGGTTATTTAAGTTTTTTTATGTTTTTTTTTTTTTTAAGCTTTTTTTACCTCATTTATTCATTTTTGTTATTATTTTTTTTATTTGTTTTTTTTTTACAGTGCATTTATACAATATAATATAATAAAAATGCATTTTTATAATAATCAAATATAAAATTCATTCTTAAACAATTAAATAAAAATATTTATTTTCTTAAAATAAATATAAAAAAATAAAAAAGAAATATAATTCAAAAAAAAGTATTTTAATCAATATTATTTATTAGAATTTTTTTCATTAATATCAGGTAATTTCTTTTCTTTCTCTTTATCTTTAATACTAAATTTAGTAGAAGGTCTAAATTTACTAATAGTTCTATTCATCATATTCATATTCATTTCTCCATTACTGACATAAGTATTATTATTAACTTGAATAGATTGCCCACAAGAAGCACATTTATCAACATGTTTACTTCCTTTTTTAACAAGTAAAGGTGCATCATCCATTTGTAAATCAATTATAGTATCTACTAAAGTTTTACTTATTTTATTTTCTAAAGAATCAATTTTTCTGTTTATTACATTATTATTTTTCCTTAATTCATGTTTATCTAATTTTTCTCTTAAATCTCCATAAAATTTATTATTTATTTTATGCTCAAAACTACTTAATCCCATTTGATCTATTTTATTTTTTAATTCATGTTCAAATTTACTTGTAAAACTATCTAATTTTCTTTTAAAGTCTTCTACCACTTTTCCAGTTTCATTTTTTAAATTTTGCCTTATATCATCTTTTATTCCTTTTGTTAAACCATTCAATTTTTTTTCACAATTATTTATTTTTTCATTTAATTTAGAACAAGTTGAACTTAAAACATTAATTTTTTCTTTAAAAGTAGTTCCAGATGCATGTTCAGGAGGCTTTGGCTCATTATCATTATTATTTGTTTCTTGTTTATCTTCTTCTTCCACATCTAAATTTTTCATAATTTCATATAATTTAGACTTCACCATTCTATTATCTTCTTCTAATTTACTCATTTTCAATTTTATTTTATCAACTTCTTTATCAACATCACTTGATAATAATAAATTTCTTATATCTATTATACTCTTATAATTTTTATTTATTTCATCACCATGTGTATTAATATTATTTAACATATCTATAATAAATGGATTTTGTGATAAATCTAAATTTTTTGCTTCATTTCTTAATATATCTCCTGATAAAGCTTTTATTTGATCTGTTATTTGACTTTCTAAATTTTGACTTAAGAAATCCATATCTAATTGATTATGAGAGTCTTTTGAAGTATTAAATATATTTCCAGAAGGTTTTTTTAAAATATTATTTTTATCATTTCTAACATCACCTATTTTATCTTCTAATTTATCGATTCTTATATTTGTTTTTTTTATTAATTGTTCTAATTCACTTTTACTTATTTTATCTCCTACACTTGTTGTTATTATTCTTAGGTTTTCGTTTAATTTTTTATAAGGTTCACTATTAATAAATATATTTGTTATATAATCTATATTTATTTTATTATGGAATTCATCATCACCAAATTCGCTTCCTTTATTTTCGTTATCTATCCCTGATAAATTTTCTCCAAAATTATTTTTATTACTATTTACTATTTTTTTTACTTCTTCATAATCTGATGATAAATCATTTAATTCCTTTTCTAATTCTTCTAATTTTTTTTTATGTTCTAAATAATCTTTTTGTTCTTTTTCTTTTGCTAGGTCATAGTCTTTTAAAAATGATTCAAATTTAGTTTTTAAATTTTCTATATCAATAGTAGCATATTTAATTAAACTTTCCTCATCATCACCATAATCTTTTTTATTTAATTTTTCTTTATCAACATCGAATTTTTTTTTCTCTGGTAAAATTTCCTTATTCATATCAATATTATATTGAATTCCTTTCATTATATTTGAAAAAGTTTTATCAATTTCTGAAAATTTTTTTTGCATTTTTTCATCAATTTCAGTAAATTGACTTTTTAGAATTTCCAAATCTTTCTCCAAATTCATTCCAGTATCATTTTTAAAGTTTTCAAATTCATTTTCAATTTTATTCACTGTTTGTTCCATATTATTATTATTTAGCATTATATCTGTCATTTTTTTTTCTAATAAACCTGTTTGTTTTATATGTTCTTCAACTACTTTATTTAATTTATTTATATTATCTTCATGTTTACCGTTATTTTGTTCAATTTCAATTTGCTTTTGATTTATTATTCCCATTCTTGTATCTTGTTCTAAAAGTTTACTTTGTAAATTTTGAACAGTATCAAATAATTCTTTATTATTATTTTCTAATTTTTTGGTTCTTATTTGAAGATCTGATATATTTTCAATTTTATCCGATACTTTTTTTAATTCAGTTGTTAAATTTAAATTTTGATCATGAAGTAATTGTATTATTTTTATAAGATTATCAAAATTAAATGTTCCTATTTCTGCAATTTTAGTTGGAAATTCATCCTCCATTTTAAATTATTATTAATTATTTGGAATTCTATTGTAATTTAATATAATATTTTATAACTCCAAGATATATTTTTTGATAAAGCAAAATTATTTTTTCTTTTCAAATATAGATTATTCCCTAATTGGGCTTCATTATTCATTTTTTTTACTTTTAATATTTATCTTCATTTTAAAGCTTATAATATTTATTTAGATTAATGACATTATTAACTTTAGATATAGGTTTAATAAAGTTTTAAAATTTAAAATTTTTTTATTTTATTTGAAATTTTTTAGCTTCAAATTCTTTAAAAATATTAATAAATAATTTCATTTTTTCTCCTTCATTGATAGTAACAACACCATTTTTAATAATTTTATGAAACTGAGTCATATTAGTGCATTTAACAATTTTATCTTTCATTAATTCACAAAAACATAATGCAATAATAATCATAGAATCAAGTCCTTTGACTAAAACAATATCAAAGAATTTAATAACCATATCAAAACTAAAACATTCTAAAAATATATTTTTAAACCATTTAGCAATCCAATCTTCATCTTTAACTTTTAATTTATTTATAACATCATCAACTTCAGGTAAAAATTGAAATAATTTAATTCTAAATAAATCAAGTAACATTTTCAATAAACCAGATTTATCATTATATATTTCAGAAAAACATAATTTACATTGTCTACTTGTTACCCCTAAAAATTTCATATAAAAATAAAAAGCCATATTAACATCATTTCCAAATAACATTAATAAAAATCCTACTAATAAATTCATTCCACTTGAATAACCTATTGGATTATTTCTTAAACACATTTCAAATAATAAACTATGGAAATTATTACTAAATTCTTGAGTTAAAAATAATTTTTTATGAGTTGCTTGAAAAGTTTTTGTAAAATCATTTTTAATTAAAGTTTTACAATTATTTGTATATTCTTCACTTGCTTTTGCTTTTAAATTTTCCTTTGAATCTAAAGAAATATTAGGTGGATATTCAATATATACTGATTTTATCATATATAATGTTGTTCTATAAATTGCATTATTACAATATAAAATATATTTATCTATTTCATCTTCTGATAAATTAACTAATTCTTCTAATTTTTTTGAATTTTTCAAAGCATCAACTTCTTTCAAATCAATAATTTTATTTATATCATTATGAATATAATCTTGATAAAAAGTAATATCATTTAATTCATTTAAAAATAAATTAATTTGAGAGTCAAAAGCATTTTGAAAAGCTTTATGAATTCTTCTATTATTATAATTAAAATAAACTCCAATAAAAAATCTTTTACTTAGCTCATTATTAGATATAGGTTTCTTTTTACCAACATTTTCAATATTATTATTATTATTTTTGATACTGCTTTTAGTGGTGCTTTTAAGTGTAGGAGCATTAGAATCAATACTTTTAAGAGTTGCTCCTTTAGAATTCATTGGATTAATTATTCTTTCATCATCAACTGGAATATCATCAAAATTATCTTTTGGATTATTATTAAATAAATTTTGAGCAAAAGGATTTTCGTTTAAATTAATTTCTATTGATTCATCATAAACTGGTTCAGGAATTACTTCTTCTTCTACTTTTTCCTCTACAACTTTACTTGATGAACAACCCATTTTTTAATTATTTTATGTTATATTTTAAATATTTTTTTTATTTATAAATTATATGAATGATAAATCTTAATAAGAAAATTAAACAATTATGTTAATTAAGAGAAATTTAACTTATTGAATTTCAATATTTTCTTTTGTAAAGGTTATAAATACTTATTTGATCACTTGAATTCATTTATTAAACAATTTTAATATTAAAATTAATAATTAAAATTTAATTCTAGTTTATTTTAATTCCTCAATTTTTTCTTTTTGAGTTAATAAAACTTATAAACCTAATTTTTTAATAAAATCAAAATTAAATTACTTCATTAATATTATAATATTTCACAAATTGTTATATAATAATTTTACCATATAAAAATATAAATATTTAATCTTCTGTATATATCCCACAAAATACCTTCATGAAAGAGGGAATAATATTTAATTGAAATTTTCCATTTTTATATCTTTCACCATCAATATAGAAATCTAAACCACTATTTATATAGTTTTTATCAGGATTTAGTTTAAGATAATTCCCTTTTTCATAATTTATTTTTAAATTAGATTTTATTTTTTTACTATCAAGAAAGTAATCTCCACTATATTGATAGTTTTTAATTTGATTATATAATTGATATCCAGAACTATTATTAATATCCATTGTTATTAAATCAAAAACTCCATTATTAATAAAACTCAAAGGAGAAGCATTCATTGCATTATTTATGTAAGGTAAATTAGAACAAAGAAAATAAGAAAAATATTTATCTTCAATTTTTGGTTTTGAACTTATATTTGAACTGTTAATATTATATTTATAAATATTTGATAATAATTCATCTGAACCAAACATTGATTCTAATTCATTATTAACATGTTCATTTTCTATTTCAAAATTATATTCAATTTTAGCACGAAAACCATTATTATTTAAACACGAACATAATAAATTACAACAACAACAAAATGAACAAGAAGGATTATCTAAATTAAAATAGAAATTAGCATTATTTGCCCATTGAAGACTTATAAGTGAATATATTGTAATATTTTGTTCAGGAAATAGTATTTCCATTAAATCGAAATATTTAATTCCTCCTAATGAAGTAATAAAAGCTGCTGTTTCTGGAGAAAAATTTTCTTTACTTTCTGTTAAAATTGATTTTGATAAAGCTCCTCCTTTTAAATTTAAATTTGATGATGAAGGAATAAATCCAAAAGGTATTTTTTCAAATATTTTTTTAAAATCACTTCTTTTAAAAAAGAAATTTATAATTTTATGTACAAAAGAATTATTATCATCACATATTAAAATTCCATCAACTTCATTTATATTAATATTATTAATTACATTTTGATATATTTCTTTTTGATTAATAAATTCAATCGTTATTTTGGATTTATTGTATAATTGTTTAATACATGAAAAATGAGTATTTTGATTATTAAATTGTCCATAAGTAAAAAAAATAAACTTTTTATTTTTTGAATTTAATATATTTGAAAGAGATAACATTGAACCAAATCTTTGAAAAATTTCTCCTTTTAAGTCATTAACATCATTTAATTTCATTATTAATCTTATTTTTGCAAAGTCTCTTATTTTTTGTGTCCCACAAATAGAACAGTTTTTACATAAATTAAATATACTACATGAATTAATCTGTTTTTTAGGGTAATAATGAATTATAACATAAGTTTTATAATTAAAAATATTTTGCCCATATTTTTCAATTATAGCTATTTTTGAATTATGAATTGAAATTGGTTCTAAATCTTCTTCATTTTGCAAAGATAAAATATCATTTAAATTAAATCTAATTTTATCTGTGTCACTATATTCTATTATTACTTTTCCTGTTGTTTTATTTAATTTAAATTCTGCTTGTGTTATTTTATTTCCTTGTAATATTAAACTTATTTCATATTGCGTTGAATTTGAAATTGGATTATTTAAAAAATCAGTTGAATTTAAAAGTGAAGATGATAAATTCATTATGTTTTATTTAATTTATTTTAATTAATTTTATTCTTAGAATTATTAATATTTATAAAATATGTTTAAATATATTTATTAAATTTTCATTTTTTAAATTGGTCAAAAATTCTAAAGGTGATTTTATAAAAAAACTAATAAGAAAGGGTGAAAAAGTTCATTTTTTGGAAATGAATGAAAATGTATAGAAAATTTTAATAAAAATATTCTCTTTTAATTTTTTCAACATTACGTATAATTTATTTTTAAACAATAAAAATACTATTTCCCAAATTCAGAAAAAAAACAATTAAAACTATATTTTTTATTTCTACTTTTTGAATTTGAATTATTTCTAAAATGATTCCTTGATCAATTAGGTCTAAATATATTTCTTGACATATTATTATTTTTATTTGTTATTTAAACAAAAAGAATCTATGCAATTACTATAATTGAAGAGGAAAGAAAATTGAATATAATTAATTATGAATTATAAACATTTGTTTTTTTAATTATTATTTCATATTAATTAATATTTTTTAGTTTTTCATTTGAAAATCATTATATATAAAAGTTTTAAAATAAAAATTTATTATTGTCTTTAAAAAATCTTTATCTTTAAAAATATATTTTTTGAACACAAAATTATTAAAAACAAATTTAATTTAAAAAGAGATTCATAGTTGTATTAGTTTTGAATATTCTAAAAATTCAATTCTGAATTTTATTAAAATTTGATTTTTTCTTTTTATTCATATAAAAATTACTTTATAAAAAATAGGTTTTTTTTCTCTATTTTTTCAAAAATAATGAAAAATAGATTTTTAAAAGTTCATGATTATATAAAAAGAAATTTTCTTTCCTTTTTTAAAAAAAGACACGTTTAACTTAAAAAATATATTGTATCACTTTGATTTATAAAAAAATGAATTCTATATAAAAGACAAAAATAAACTTAATAAAAAACTTAAGAAAATATAAATATTCGCCATTAAAAAAATAAATAAATGGTAAAAGTTACTTTAATATATGAAATTGGAACATATTTATTATCACTATTTCTTCAAATATTAATACTTACTTATTTACCAGATAAAAAATTTAAAACACTAAAAACATTTATTCAAGATAATATTTTTTCAAAAGCAATGAAAGAAAATTCTGCAAATAGAACTATAGTTGCCCTATTATTTGCTATTTCATTACTAATACTTTTATTTTCATTTTCTAAATGCTTTGGCACTCGTGGTTTGGATCATGAAAACTGTATGACTATCGGTTCAGTATCTAGTAAAATAATGAATATTATTTTTACTTTTATAAGTTTGATTGTTTCTATTTTAGTTTTGAAAAAAGTCAAAAAAATAAATAAAATTTATCCAGAATATTCTGAACTAGATGAAATAATAGAAAAATATTCAAAAATAAAAAAAACAGAAATATTTTCCTTAATTTTTTCAATAGTTGATTTAAGTATTTATGTTAAGTATATGATTGGCAATGATTCGCAATGTCCTAATTGTTTAAAATCAGATAATAATAATTATGAGCACAAAACAACAACACAAGAAAATATACCTGTGAGTGAAGAAAAATATTATATTATTAAAAAATATGTTCCTAATGAAATTTATGAAGCTATAATTAAAGGAATTTTTAAAGAAAGAGCTATAAAACATTTAGAACAAATATATTGTTTTTATAAGAGTCAAAAATTTGATGGATTAAATAATGATAGTAATATTAAGGATGAAATTTCTAATATACTTCTTGCAATTGTTTCAATACTTCTTTTTAAAAATGATGAAATAATGATTAATTTATCTAAAAATATTGATAATAATTTTTATATTTTATTTGAATATTGCTTACCTTTAGTTTTAGCTTTTATTAAATTAAAAATTGAAAATGGGTGTTATAAAAAAAGTTATACTATTATTAGAAAAATTGAAACTCAATTTTTTATATCAATGGAAAAGGAAATTGAAATAGAAGATAATGGAGATAAAATTAATTATAAATCTGTTTTTAGATGTAGTAAGGTTACTACTGAAACAGTCCAAATTTTACAAAATGGATTATTAAAGAATTAATTAATTTATTTATAATATCTTTTTATTGTAAAAAAAAAATGAATTTTTTTCTTTCAATATTTCTTTTTAAACATTTATATGATTTTTGAGTAAATTTGATACTTCTAATATTTTTATATACCTAAAATGACAAAAATGAAAAATTTTCAATATTAAATGAAAAAAAGGTAAGATAAGAAATATTGAAAAAATTAATTTGGAAGGAATTAAAATTAATCAATATACTTATATGAAGAATTACCAATTTCAGATAATGAAAAATTGGAAAATGATAAGTAAAAAAATCATTATAAATTTGTAATTAAATATTTCTAAAATTATATAATTAATTATAATAATTATTATATATTAAAATTTTAAAAAAATGTTTGGTATATTTTACTAAAACATTAAACCCAGAAAATAATAATGAAAATGAACAATATGTTAATTTATTTTTTTCAAACATATTTTAAATATTAATATTCTTTTTTAAACTTATTATATTAAAAATAAATATAATTTAAGTAAACTTAATATTATGAATATTAATTATATAAAAATTAAATGATGAATTATAAGAAAAATTTTAATAAAATTCAAAAATTAAACTCGAAATAAGTTAATAGAAATTTTTTAATTTAGTAAAGTTTAAATCATACAACATTTTAATTAGCTATTCAATTATTTTATGATTTTATTATTTTAAACTATGAAAAATATATTTATGATTTAATACATTTCACTCATATAAATAAAATAGCTTTTATAATGTTAGATTCAAGAATTTTCAATATCCTCTTTTAAAATAAGTTTGTCTTAATAATTATGAAAAACATAAAAATTATTAAAAAGGTTAAATTTTAAAAATACAATAATAAATATAAAACATTATCTCATTTTTTTTAATTAAAATAAATTGAAAAAAAAATAATAAAAATATAATTTTTGATTCATTGAAAGGAAGAGTTGGGGATTGGGGATTGGGGATTGGGCCCAATCCCCAATCCCCAATCCCCATAAGTCAAATGCAAACATTTATATAAAAAAATAT
>JAEEGK010021886.1_pt1 | contig 13476 bp, 9 predicted proteins | sample 8958771 | NCBI WGS metagenome assembly JAEEGK01 (sample SAMN16246547, study PRJNA631951) | gut metagenome | biome: gut microbiome; feature: rumen; material: SC-attached | host: Bos | place: Iran: Karaj | collected 2018-10 | reverse complement strand
GATACGGTTTAAGGGGAGAGTCTAGGAGGGCGACAAATGATTTACATCATTGAAATAGACTGCATCTGTCTTTTTGCACTCATATTTGTCGTAAAGAACATACACAGTAAAGGCAGCATGATAGCATCTTCAAAATATATCTGTCATGCGGGCTATTTTACCATGCTCGTTATTGCCATGGACATTTTAAGTATTCTTATCGAAAACAGACGTCTCGGCGTATTTAATAACTGCATTCCCGTTAACTATATTATCAACATCCTTTATTATCTGGGTTCGGCCTGCGCCTCTTACCTGTGGTTCATGCATGTGGAATACACCATCGACAGTGTATTCTGGAGTCAAAAGAAGCATTTAATCATATCCCAGATACCGGTATTTATCAGTTTTCTTCTTTCGATAGCAACCATATTTACCGGAGTACTATTCTACATTGATTCAAACAACTCCTATCATAGGGGAACTTTTTTCTACGCCAATAACATAATCTGTTATTTTTACGCCTTTTCATGCTGCTCTCATGCTTTTGCAACCTCGTTCAGAATAAACGACTATCTTAAAAAGAGGCAGTTACGGCTTTTGGCGGGCTACATCTTCTTTCCCGTGCTCTTTGCCCTGATTCAGCTGTTTTTCCCGGACATTCCCACAATTCTTGTAGGAATGACCATACCGGTTATATACATTTACACAGAGTTTCTGGACCTGCAGATTTCCACGGATTATCTAACCGGGCTTAACAACAGAAACCAGCTTATGCGCTATCTTGACATGCTGGTGAGCGGCCCCGCCAGGGACAAAGAAATGTATCTTTTCATGCTGGACGTTGACAGCTTCAAAAAGATAAACGACACCTACGGTCATGCCGAGGGAGACAACGCTTTGGTCAAAACTGCGGAAATACTAAAGAGCTGCGCCAGAACCTACGGCGGTTTCGTGGCAAGACTCGGCGGAGACGAATTCACTTATGTGGCGGAATTTGAAAACGAAGAATCGGTGGAAGAAATAAAGGCTTTTTTCGAAAAAGCAACCGCCGAGGCATCAAAGTCCCTTGAATATACTCTCGGTTTAAGCGTAGGATGCGGGAAATACACTCCCGGCCTTAAGATATCCGAGCTCTTCCAGCGTGCCGACACCGACATGTATGCCGTAAAAGCAGCCCGAAAGAAGCAAAGAGGCGTGTAACTCAAAGCGCCTCTTTTACTATGCTTCCGCGGTCGCTTACCACAAACCTTCCGGCTCCTATACTCTTAAACATTCCCTTCTGACACAGGCTTACGCAGATGCCTATCAGTTCATAAGCGGGCAGTCCCGTTTTTCCCGACAGAATATCCGCAGTTACCGAATCCTCCTCCGCCGATTTGAGAGTCAGTTTTTCATTGGCTGTCAGAAAATCCGTTGAAGGAGCACTCTTTTTTGGCCTGTCTTCTTTTGCAGGAATTACCTGTGAATAGGAGTTTAAAAAGTCCGCCACAAAGCCGTCCAGGTCACTTATTATGCCTGCTCCCTGACGGATAAGCTCGTTGGTGCCAAAGCTGGTGGTATCGCTTATGCGCCCCGGCACCGCATATACTTCTCTTCCCTGTTCAAGGGCCGTATCCACCGTAATAAGGGTTCCGCTCTGAGCCTTGGCTTCCACAACGCATACCACGTCAGAAAGTCCCGAAATAAGCCTGTTGCGAAGGGCAAAAAAATGGGGTCTTGCTTCCGTTCCCGGTGCATGCTCCGACATTACTCCCCCGGTTTTTAATAGTTTGTAATAAAGCCCCGAGGATTCTTTGGGATAAATAACATCTACCCCGCCGCCAAGAAGCGCCAGCGAATACCCTCCCGAGTCGATTACGGCCGTCTGTGCAATAGAGTCTATTCCTCTTGCCATTCCGCTTATAACCGCAACTCCCGCCTCCGAAAAGAGCTCCCCCAGCCGCTTTGCCACGTGAGCCCCGTAAACCGAACACTCTCTCGCTCCGATGATTGAAACCGTCGGCATATATCCTTCTTTAAACTCACCCTTCAAAAAAAGAATGGGCGGCGCATCCTTAATGTTTTTTAAGCGTTTCGGATAGTCCTCGGAATCTATGGAAATAAGCTTAATCCCCTGCCTTAAGGATTCCCTGTATTCAGCTTCGATATCCACTTTTTTCTTGCATTCCTCTATCAGTCTTAACTGTCCCTCGCTGAATGCCCCCGTGCTTTTTACCGTCTTAATATCCGCTTCATAAAACTCCCTCGGCGACGCAAAAAACTCCTGCATTTTAACATACGTCTTAAGCCCGATGCACGATGTTTTGGAAATATAGTATAAATAAGGCATCTCCCCTTCTTTTGCCCTTAAAATCGCCTGTTTGAAACTGCCCATAATCATCCTCCTATGTATTCCGGAAACCTGTACAAAGAAGCCTCCGACAAATGCTTGATGCCCACTTCCCGGTCCCCGTCAAAGTCCGCAATAGTGCGGGCCACTTTAATCATCTTGTAAAAAGAACGCATGCTTAAGTTCATGGTTTCGTACAAAGAATAGGCATAATCGTATTCTTCTTTACCAAGTGGAATATATTTATAGATCTTTGATGAAGGAAGAAGGGAATTAAACTTAAAAGTCTCGTTTTTGTAACGCTCACTCTGAACCCTTACCGCCGCTTCAACCTTCTTACGAAGTTCCTCGCTCGATATGTCACCCGTCTTGCCCGCCGCAATCTCGGAAGGGTCCATCCTGGCCACTTCCACGCAGATATCGATTCTGTCGATAATAGGGCCCGATATTTTGCCAAGGTACTTCTCAATTGCGTTTTGGGAACATCTGCACCTGTTTCTGTCGGGATAATATCCGCAGGGGCAGGGATTCATGGCTCCCACCAGCATAAACTTGGCGGGATAAGTGTAAGTCTGTTTGGCCCTTGAAACCGTTATTTTTCCATCCTCCAGGGGCTGCCTTAACATATCCAGGGTTTCCCTTTTAAACTCAGCCATTTCATCCAGAAAAAGAATGCCTCTGTGACTTAAGGACACAAGTCCCGGTCTTGCGGTACTGCCGCCGCCCACAATGGCCTGTGCCGATGCTCCGTGATGAGGGGCAAAGAAAGGGCGCCTTGTAATAAGCGGCGAATCCTTCTCAAGCTTACCCGCCACGGAAAAAATGCCCGTTACTTCAAGGCTCTCCTCATATGTAAGTTTCGGCATAATCCCCGGAATCCGGCTTGCGATAAGCGACTTGCCGGTTCCCGGAGGCCCGGTCATTAAAAGATGATGAAACCCCGCCGCCGCAATGGCCGCAGCCCTTTTGACCCCTGCCTGACCCACCACATCTATGAAGTCTTCTTCAGATGAATCCCGGTCGTCGAAGTCCTCCGGGCGCCTTTCATAAGCCGGTATTACATGCTCCCCTTCGGCGGGTTCAACCTGCAGATACGCTATCAGCGTCGCCAGATCCGTAACGGGTATGATTTCAATGTCCTTAATCATGGACGCTTCCCTTGCATTGTCCTTGGGAATTATAACCCGTTTGAAGCCTCTTTCTTTGGCCATCTTGACAATCGGAAGGACACCTCTTACGGAGGTAACGGCGCCGTCCAAAGAAAGCTCCCCGAGCACCAGAGTCCTGTCCGCATCAAAGGACTCAATATGCCCGAACACACCCAATAACGCCACGGCAATGGGCAGGTCGAAACCCGCACCCGTCTTGTGTTCGTCTGCGGGGCTTAAGTTAATGGTGACTTTCATGGCGGGTATGGATACCCCCGCGTTTTTAACCGCCACTCTTACCCTGTCCTTGGCTTCTTTGACCTCACTTCCCGGAAGTCCTATGATTTCAAATCCCGGAAGTCCCGGGGAAGAGTCCACTTCCACAGTGATAAGGTCGCCGAAAACACCCCCGACTCTGCCGGAGTAAACCTTATAAACCATATTAAATTCAAGTATTCCCGGTAATTCGTGCGAATGCACAACTCACGGATTCTCCGAAGGAACGGAGAATCCGATGTAAGTTAATATAATGCTTTATATTCTATCTGTCAACAACATGTCTGTTGTCAAGCTTCTTGACCACATCCACTATCTCTATGTCTCTGTTAACCTGTTCCTCAAGATTAAGAATCCTGTTGGTCTCGAGTTCGAGTACGGTAGGCCTTAACACATCGGCACCGGTAAGTGCCGTAACAAGAGCCTGCTTGCGGTTATTAAGCATAACGGTGGTGCCGGGCTTAAGAATCTCTATGGAAGCCTCCAAAGCATCCGTAACCTTTAAGTCAAAGACTTCAGGATAAAATCTCATGTGCCTTAAAGCCACCACATAGGAATCGGGGTCCTTGCCGCCGGATGCGTCTATTGCCGTCATGCTGTCAAAAGAATCCGCAACCACCAAAAGCCTGGTAAGAAGATTGGGCTTTTGCACATCCGGTTTTCTGCCGAATCTGTGGTCTCTTAAAATTCTGTAGGCGTTTATACAGGTATTGACGACCTTTATGTCATCGGGAAGGACATTGTCTATCATTTCAAAGCCCATGTCCTGAGCGTTAAAAAGAATACGCTCGGTTTCCTCGGGTGTTTCGTCTTCCAGTATCTTATCGGGCACGACGAATTTACCTATGTCGTGAAGAAGTGCGGCCAACACAATTATTTTTTTCTCCGACTCAACGAGTCCCAGCCTTGAGCCCATAAGGGTTACGAGGCTTGCCACATTAACCGAGTGACTGCACACGTATTCGTCCCGGCTTCTGATACTCTGCGGAAACTCAATACGCTTCTTGAAGCCTCCGGAAGCGGCAATAATGGAGTCCACAATTCCATCCAGTTTGCGCGCTCTGTGAAGGACCAGAATTTCTTTCATCTCGTCCCTTAAAGCATATACGTTTAAAAAGCGGTTTTTCTCATACTCAAATTCCTCCGCTGTCATGGGCGGAAGAGGCTCACCCGGGTCGAGGGTAAAAATGCCCATAACTTTAAGATTGCGGAGTTTAAGTATATCTTCATCCGTAATCCGGGTGTCCCTGTCAAATATCAGGTCTCCTTTTCTGTTGAAAATGGGTCTTCCGATTCGCATTCCCCGTTTCAAATCCATCTCTTTGACGAATCGCATCAAACAATCCCCCGTTTAAATATTTATATAACAATCATATCACTCAAGATAATTTTGTACAATCAATTATACACCGCGTCAATTACCCTCTGATAAATTCACTCATACAGTAATTGGCCACGTCCATGCCTTTATCCGTAAGACATATTCTTTCACCGTTACAAAGAAGGCCTTCGGACTCAAGCTTCTTAAGCTCCGGACCGTATATGTCGTCGATATTCTTGCCGAAGCACCGTAAGAAATCCTCTCTCGTTACTCCCGACACGAGTCTCAGCCCCAGAAACATAAATTCCGCCATGGCATCATCTCCGCTCAGTTTATCAATTTCAGCCGTAAAATCTCCCGAGATAAAGCGCTTCAAATCGCTGTGAGTCTGATACCGCTTTCCGTCGTAAAAAGAAGCTGCCGCTATACCAAAGCCGTAATAGGGCACTCTCTTCCAGTATCCGAGATTATGGCGGCACTCGTACCCCGGTTTTGAGTAATTGGATATCTCGTAACGCTCGTAGCCATGCTCGTGAAGATATCTCTTGGTAAGGTAGTACATTTCTCTTTCCGTATCCTCATCGGGAAGTCCCTTTCTGTCTGCATATCTGTCAAAAAAAGGTGTTCCCTCTTCGATTATAAGGCTGTACGCGCTGATATGCTCGGAATTTAAGGCACAGACCCGCTCAAGGGTCTTTTCATAAGACTCAATCGTCTGCCCTGGGAGAGCGCTCATGATATCGATATTTATATTGTCAAAGCCTGCCCGCCTGGCATCATCAAAAGTCTTTAAGAATTCCTCATAGGTATGGAGCCTGGACAGGCACTTAAGTTCACTGTTCTCTGTTGACTGAAGGCCTATGCTTAAGCGATTGATGCCCGCCTCTCTGTATGCCTTGAATTTATCAAACGTTGCGGAGTTAGGATTGGCCTCCATGGTAATTTCCGCATCTTCCGTGAAATTAAAGCTTTCTTTTAGTTTACATAACGCAGAAATCAGTAATCTCTCATCCGGCACCGTAGGAGTACCTCCGCCAAAAAAACAAGAGACTATGGGCGTGTCACCCACAGTCTCCTTCATACTGTCAATCTGATTAATAAGCGCCTTAAAATACGCCTCTTTCTCACTGTCAGAGCACGCAAAAGAAACAAAGTCGCAGTAATCGCACTTCTTTACGCAAAAAGGAATATGCACATAAATCTCTGCTTCATTACTCTTCATCTAACTTAAGCACACTCATGAACGCGCTCTGAGGTATCTCTACGTTACCCACCTGACGCATTCTCTTCTTTCCTTCTTTTTGCTTCTCAAGAAGCTTCTTTTTACGTGAAATATCACCGCCGTAACATTTCGCAAGCACATCCTTACGCATGGCCTTAACGGTCTCACGGGCAATAACCTTACCGCCCACAGCCGCCTGAATGGGAATTTCGAACAGATGTCTCGGAATCTCGTCCTTAAGCTTTTCGCACATTCTTCTGCCGCGCTCGTAAGCACTGTCCTTGTGAACGATAAAGGAAAGCGCATCCACTTCCTCACGGTTGATTAAGATATCAAGCTTAACCATCTCCGCCTTCTCATAGCCCTTTAATTCATAGTCAAAAGAAGCGTATCCGCGGGAGCGGGACTTAAGGGCATCAAAGAAGTCATATATTATCTCGTTAAGAGGGAGTTCGTACTTAATAAGGGCACGGGTCTCCTCCATGTATTCCATGCTGACATAGCGACCTCTGCGCTGCTGGCAAAGCTCCATAATGGAACCCACATAGTCCTTGGTCACCATAATCTCCGCATTGACAATGGGCTCCTCCATAAACTCAATGGTGGAAGGGTCGGGAAGATTGGTGGGGTTGGTAAGCTCTATCATCTCACCGTTGGTCTTGTGAACTCTGTAAACTACGCTGGGAGCGGTGGTTACAAGGTCAAGGTTGTACTCTCTTTCAAGACGCTCCTGAATAATCTCAAGATGTAAAAGTCCTAAGAATCCACATCTGAAGCCAAAGCCAAGGGCAATGGATGTTTCGGGCTCATAGAACAGGGATGCGTCGTTAAGCTGAAGCTTCTCAAGGGCATCTCTTAAATCCGGGTATTTGGCGCCGTCTGCGGGATAAACGCCGCAGTATACCATTGACTGCACCTTTTTGTATCCGGGAAGAGGCTCTGCGCAGGGATGCTCCGCATTGGTAATGGTGTCGCCCACTGCAGTGTCACGCACGTTCTTAATGGATGCCGTAATGTAGCCTACCATGCCGGCAGTAAGCTCTTCGCAAGGGATAAACTGACCGGCTCCGAAATACCCTACCTCAACAACTTCCGCGGTGGCACCAGTAGCCATCATCTTGATAGGCACGCCTTTTTTGACCGTTCCGTTCTTGATACGTACGAAAGCTATAACGCCCTTGTATGAGTCATAAAGCGAGTCAAAAATAAGAGCCTGCAAAGGTGCGCTTGAATCGCCCTTGGGCGCCGGAACCTTTTCAACAATCGCCTCAAGCACCTGATCTATATTGATACCGTTTTTGGCCGAAATCAAGGGCGCATCCTGAGCTTCGATACCGATAATATCTTCTATCTCATTGATAACCTTCTCCGGGTCTGCACTGGGAAGGTCAATTTTATTGATAACCGGGAACACATCAAGGTCGTGATCCAAAGCAAGATAAACATTGGCAAGGGTCTGCGCCTCAATACCCTGAGCCGCATCCACCACGAGTATGGCTCCGTCGCAGGCAGCCAAAGAACGGGACACCTCATAGTTAAAGTCCACGTGACCGGGAGTATCGATTAAGTTAAAGATATACTCCTCTCCGTTTTTGGCCTTGTAAACGGTTCTTACCGCCTGAGCCTTGATGGTAATGCCCCTCTCTCTTTCAAGGTCCATATTGTCAAGAACCTGCGCCTGCATCTCACGGCTGGTAAGAAGGCCTGTCATCTCGATAATACGGTCCGCAAGAGTGGATTTACCGTGGTCTATATGTGCAATAATACAAAAATTACGAATATGATCCTGATTCAAATTACTACCTCATGTACTAAAATTATTCGCTTAAGTATATCACAGACGGATTCAAAAGAAAACGTCAATACAAAAAGAAAAGCATCGGCCAAAGCCGATGCCTAACCGGAAGTATCATAAGACATTTCAAGCACATCCGCATATGTCCCAAGCGGATCTTCCGAAACAATACACATAAGTATAAAGCATTCGTACGGATTTTGCACTATAAGTCCGTTAAAAAAGCAGTCCGACAGAATACGTTCTGTATCTTCCGTAAATTTCGTATATCTCTCACGTACGTTGGCGAAACTGTCAAGATTCTGGGAGTAGATAAAGAAATTCAGGGTTATCAGGTCAAATCTCGTAACGGCGATTTCTTTTGACAAAATTTCCGAAAGTCTTTGCCTCGAAAACCTTTTTCCCTGAAACAGCCCGTTTAAAGCGGATTTTCCTGCCGCTGTCAGATTGCCGTACCTGTCTTTCGGAACGGAGGAACAAATTATTTTTTCAAAATCGCTTTCACCTATGTCTTCGGGAAAACAAATTTTAGCTGAGCTTCGTGAATCATTGTACATACGGGCAATTATTTCTTTTGCCTCATTATAAAGTTTCATAAAGACCCTGTATGAAGTCTGCTCAATCACCGAATCCTTACGGGAGCCCTTAATTGTGGCCAGATATTCAAGCAGCGCCCTGTCATTTTCAATTGAGCTCATGCTCACGGACAAAACCAGGGTTTTATCAAGGCTCATCTGTCCCTCTTCCGGAATTTTGGGAGCCAGATTTTCGTACATCTCATAGAGTTTCTCGTATTTTAAATAACTGTAACCGTTCTTTATGCAATACCAGCATATTACTTCAAAGGGGTCTTTGGGATTTATCCCCTGCTCGCACAAGGCTTTGGTAAGAAACATATTTACGTCGCCTAAGCTCATTTTAAGTCCGAAAGCCAGCAGAAACACTACGTTTCTTTTAACATAGTTGCTTGTGAGCCAGTTTTTGGAAAGAGCGCTTAATTTGGCGGTAGTGGGCTTAAAGGAGCAGGGAGTGCAGTTGTCCGCAAAAGAAGCCTTAATAATCTGCTGATATGTTGCCAGAGCTATGTCCGAAAAATTGCCGGTTAAGCCTGCGCGTTTGTATATATAACGCTTCAGATAATCGGAAAAAGAAATAAAACGCATTTTTTTGTTGAGTGTCTCAAAAATGAGTTCCGCGTCTTTATCCGCAAACTTTTTGTTGTCAACCGCATCATAAAAGGTCTCCCAAGCGGTTTCGGTATATTCCATATCCTTGACCTGAGTCATAAAATATCCCCTTATTTTAGTCAAAAGGGCCTTTTTTGTAATTGCCCCGCATATCGTATTCATAGAATCGTTCCGTTGAACCCTTCTCAAATCGATAGGCAAAGCCATCCGGTTCACCGTCAGGTTCAAGATAAAACAAAGATATCAAAGCACCGTCAGCATTCCAGTACTGTTCTGCGATATCATACTCATCATAACCGGCAGCAAATTTGCCATTGGTTATATAATAAAAAGAATAATTTCGTTTCAAAAAACTTCTGTTATTGATTACGTTTAAAAGAACAATGCCCGCCTCATCTTTTTTACCTTTTGAAATGAGATAATAGGCTTCTTTCAAAAAAGATTCCGTATAAAGATCGTCTTCCCCTATCAGTGAATATATCGCCCTGGCTGCTTCAAAAAATCCCTTTGCCTCCAGTGCCCCTGCCATAGCCGCCTTTTCACTTCTGTTTTCAGGGAGAGTTAAATCCGCCAAATTCCCATATTCTTCCGTACTTTGCCTTATTGCGTCAGAGGCATCAAGAAGTTTTGTTCCGTTATTGGAATAATAAAAGGCCTTTTTAGTCGTTTGCCCCTCATCATCCGCAATATCCAGGCATAACAGATAATCCGGTTCGCCGGTATCATAATCGGTATACACAGATGCAAAAGCAATGCCATCGTCGCCTACGTTTTCGTATTGCCTGCATGTAAACTCGGTTCCGTAGATTGTTTCTCCGTCTCCCCAGTTTTCGGCAATCCACTCTTTATTTCTCATAACTTCCGCAAAAAATATACCCGCCTCGTCCTGCCTGTCGTTTATGGCAAGCCAAAGCACATACTCAAACTTACAGGTAAGGTCAAAGGATTCTTTTTCCTGCACTGAAAGGGTAAGAAGCTCGCACTCGACTCCTTCTTCTTTAAGTTCTGCGGATTTAAAATACTTTCCTTCTTTGCTTAAGTCAAAAAGCTTCTGCATTTTCAGATAATCTCTGGCCACGTTTTCATAGTCGTTAAATAAATAGCATTGTGCGTAATAATATGCGGCCTCTGTATAATTTCTTGCTTTTTCCTCTTTTTTGGCGTTTAAATAATTCGTTATCTGAGATGCATATGCATCGGCTTCCTTGTAGCCTTTAAGATGCAGGAACTCCACACGTGCTCTTATGTAATTGCACTCTTTCAGGTGCCTCAGGGCCTCCAGATATTCTTCTTCTTGTCTTATCGAAGGATCTCCAATTGCGGTTTGGTCTGTTTCGACACTTGTTTCGGTACTTACTGCAACCGGCTCCGTATCAACGATTCGCGATTTACGTAAATCATGAATGTAAAAAAACCCAAGGGCCACAAGCGAAAGAAATAAAAGGGCACATACACCCATTAAAACTTTAATTTTCTTCCTCTGTGAGGATACTATTCCTGTTTTGTCCTCTTCATCGCTCTCTTCATTATCATTGGCATTATTCGAAATCTTTTTAAGATCTTTGAGCATTTCCCCTGCAGAATTGTAACGCTCCTCGGGTTTATAGCTGCAGGCCTTGATAATAATGTCCGAAAGTTCCGGGGATATACCCTTGATGGCAGGTATTACGTCGCCTTTCATTCTTCTTTCCACAGCAAGTCTTCTTTCGGAAGGGCTCAAAAGCTGCTTCTCGGTATTTAAAAACGGAAGTCTGTTGTGATTCAAAAGCTTATAAAGAACGAGTCCGAGAGAATAAATATCGGCACGATAATCGTAAAAAGAACTGTTAAAGACTTCGGGAGCCATATAGTTAAAGGTTCCCTTTTGCGAGAATCCGAAAGTCATGCTCTCTAAGCTTCTTGCTATACCAAAATCACCGAGTTTGAAATCTCCGAACACATCCACAAAAATGTTCTCGGGTTTAATGTCTCTGTGAATAATATTTCTTTTTTCGCATACGATTAAGGCATTGCATAAATCAATGCCAAGTTTGATAACTTCTTCTTCGGAAAGTGTCCTGTCGCAAAGATAGGTGTTGAGAGGGGTTAACAGTTCCATGCGAATAAAAATGTCGCAATGGGGAACTATGTCTCCGTCAACCACCTTGTAGTCTTCCACTCTTACGATGTTGTTACAGCCCTTACAGGATTCCATAAAGGACACTTCTTTGACTATGTCCTCGGTAAGCTGCTTGTAATAGCTCACACTGTCGTTTAAGGTCAGTCCCTCTGCCACCATGCTTTCCACTTCGGAATCGGCAAAAGGAAGGGATATAACCTTAATTGCGGAGTAAACGGTCGTCTCTCCCACTTCTTTTCTGGCCCTGTAAACGGTGCCATAGGAACCGCTGCCTATTCGCTTTTCAATTTCCCACTCCGGCCAAAAAGCCGATACTTGAACCTGCCCGGTCACGTTAACCCTCCGTATGCGCAAATCCCTGCATCTGTCGGGTGTCGCCCCGACAGACGCAAGGTCTCAATCTTTTAGATATTGTATCATTAAAAATGTTTCTTTAACAGCAGGCGGTGCTTAATATTCTCCATAAACAGAGCCGTCTACTATCCACGATTCAATACAGTTTCCCTGCATATCATAGGTTACAAAGATAATGTCATTGGGGTTTTGATTATTTTCATACCTGTATATAACGTATGAAGGATTCTTATCCGCTGACTTTTTGTAGCAAACAATAACTGTTTCGCCCTTTTCATCCAGGTACTTAACGGATTTTTCCATAATTACGTTGTCAACGTAATACCACTCGGAACCGTCAGAATAGGTAATTTCTTCAGTGAATTTTCTTTTTAAGTAAGTCGAATTCTTAGCAACCTTAATGATAGTGGGACCGGCATACCTGTAACTTCCGATTTCAGTGAGGCTGTATGCAGTTCTCATAAGGTAATCGCAGGAAGAGTAATCAGCCTTGTAGAGGTTACAGTTGAATCTTTCGTCAAATTCACCCACAACCCAGATGTCCGCAAGGTTGCCCTTCATGTCGTAATCAAGGAATATAGCATCCTCCTGAGGATTGCTCTTCTTGGAAAAACGATATCTTACAAAAGAAGGCTTTCTGTCATTTCTTCCCTGATAGCAAAGACTTATTATGGGATAGCCGTCATTCGTCCAATACTGAACAACCTTATCCATTCTGATGCCCCTTACCGCAAATCCGCTTTCTCCATCGGAATACTCTACATACTCTGTGAAATTTCTTCTTAAGTATCCGGTGTTCTCGGCAACGGTAAGAATGGTGGACCCGATAAATTCATAACGCTTGTTGTTTGTCATCTGATACGCATAGTCAAGATATGAATTGTACAGTCTGTCCTCCGCTCTTTGATGGCTCTTAACCACTTTATCATAGATGCTTCCGTAATGGCACTGAGTCTCGTACGCAGTCTTTCCCGTATATGCATATGCCTTAACGGTTCCGAGTCCGGACACAAACATTGTAAGCAGAAGTGCCAAAGCAGTTACGGTTCTTAACATGTGATTCTTTTTGTTAGTTTTCATTTTTACCCTCCTTATTAAATGAATGTTTTATGCTGAATTCATTGTAATATGCGGGGTAACTGATTCTGTAATCTGCGTTTTACCGCGTTTTTGGCAAAAGAAAAGGCCCTCATGCACCCAAGTGCATAAGAGCCTTTTTACTAAAATCTGTCATCTGCTATTTCTTTCTGCTTTGTATATCCGATATCTTGTGTCGGGATTGTCGGCACGCCTGTCGGTTTCATCAATCCCCACAAGAACAAATGAAATGTCTTCCTGCGAATAGGGCTCCAGCTCTCTGTCCGTAAGGATATAATCTATTCCGAGAGTCTTAATGTCATCCGGAGTCATACTCACTTTGAAATTGTCGGCTGCTATGAGTTCAAAATCCGTTCCTTGTTCGTCACCGACTATAGATATTGCGATGTTGGCATATCTGTTATAAATGTCCGCATATGCTTTGTCTTGGTCAATAGCGTTCCATCTTTCAAGCACCGGGTATGTATTGACAGAGTTAACCGTCGGCGCTCCCATCATTATGGGGTAGTTAACCATTTCGTTGTTCATGTTATCCACTGCCCACAGCGCTTGCGGGTCCTCAGCCACAACCTTCTCAATCATACCGGAAAGTTCACTTTCGTATATGGTGGACAGCCCCTTTTGAACAGGATTAACCGTTGCACC
>JAEEGK010021885.1_pt1 | contig 13476 bp, 14 predicted proteins | sample 8958771 | NCBI WGS metagenome assembly JAEEGK01 (sample SAMN16246547, study PRJNA631951) | gut metagenome | biome: gut microbiome; feature: rumen; material: SC-attached | host: Bos | place: Iran: Karaj | collected 2018-10 | reverse complement strand
TGGTATCGTTTAGATTATAAATTACAGAAAAAGAAGTCAAATAAGGTCCTTATTATTTCAGATAATTTGAATAAGTCTTCAGAATTATTGGATAAATTGAAGTGAAATTTTTCATTTCCAACTGAAGCAATTGTAAGTGATGATGTTGATTCGGTAAATTTGTCAGAATATTCAATTGCAGTCGTAGTTTGAAATGTAAAACAAGAAATTTTGCAAAAAATATTTGAAAAAATCAGATTTTATGATACAAGATTTTTCCATGTGAGCGAAGGATTTTTCCTAGAAGATGTAGTTTATAAACCTGAAAAAATCTGATCAATCGTCGCGATGGAATATACACACTCACAGCTTGATGGATGGTCATTGGTTTGGAAAAGAATATTTGATTTAGTATCAGCTACAATCGCATTGATAATCTTTGCCATACCTATGATTATTATCGCTATCATCATTAAAATTGATTCTAAATGACCAGCAATTTATAAATCCAAGAGAGTTTGAAAATGATGAAAATTATTCACATTTTATAAGTTTCGTACTATGAAAACGGAGATGTGTGTATGATATGGGTGAAAAAAAGCTGATGAATTGTATGCAAAATTGATAGCTTCAGATGCAAATAATCGTAAATGAGTGTTGCCAAAAATTAAAGATGATCCACGTGTGACAAAGGTTTGAAAATTCTTGCGTAAGAGTTCACTGGATGAATTGCCACAATTATTTCAAGTTTTACGATGAAGTATGTCGTTAGTTTGACCACGTCCACATTTACCAAAAGAAGTGGAACAATACGAGCAGTGGGAGAGGAGAGTGCTTAGTATAAAGCCATGAATCACATGATATGCTCAGGTTTTTGGTAGAGATAATTTGCCATTCTCGGAAGAGGCTAGATTAGATTTGTATTATATTCAAAACTGGTCATTAGCAATGGATTTGTATGTAATTTTCGCTACGTTTGGAGTAGTATTCAAGTGACATTAATTTTTCGTTCAAAAAGAGGAATTACAAATCTCTTGAAAAAAAATACAGTAAAAGTACACTTATATTCAGATTTTTTATTTTATTAAAATGATTAAATGAAAGCAAAAAAACCATTAGCAGTAAGAATATTTATTCGAATCTGTGTAGTAGCTATGGTGGTATCATTAGTTTGAGTTTATGTAGTTTATATGTTTGCCCCAGATCAAACACCAGTTGAAAATAATGAGTGAACTGAGGTTAGTGTAGAAGAAAATTGATGAGAAATTGTTACAGAAATTCTTCCAGAAATAGATGCAGAAAATCCCGAAAATACAAGTGCTCCTATTTTGGTTACAGAAGATGGCGAAGTAGATGAAATGGATCAAACAGTTGAGGTTCAACTTGAAAATGGAGAAACAGAATTGGTTAGACTATGAGATTTAACTGATGCCGTTCAGATTAATTAAGTTTATGTTATTTAAATAAGTATTTGAATGAAACTTTCGATAGATATGGATCAAAGGTATGCAAAGATGAGAGCTCATACGGCTACTCATTTGTTGCATGCAGAACTTGGTAAAATATTTCCTGATACTAAGCAGGCAGGTTCTCTAGTTGATGAGGATTTATTAAGGTTCGATTTTTATGCAAATAATTTATTAACTGCACAACAGATTAGAGAAATTGAAAATAATATAAATCGTATAATTTATAGTGCATATCCAGTTGATCTGATTGAGACGACTTTTGATGAGGGAGTAAAATTATGAGCAAAAGCTTTTTTTGAGGAAAAATACTGAGATGAAGTTCGTGTAATTCGTGTACATAATTGAGATGAAAATATTTCTGTAGAACTATGTTGATGAACTCATGTATCTAATACGAGAGATATTTGAGCATTTACTATTATTTCGCAGGAAGCTGTAGCATCATGAATCAAAAGAATCACGGCTTATACATGACCCAAAGTGATAGAAAAGTTACATAATTATGAAGAGATATTGGATTGAACAACTTCAGTGTTAGATGTTAAATCTTATGCTCAGATTAATGAGAAATTACAAAAATATGTGAAAGAAAATTCTGATTTACAGCAACGTGTAGAATCTTTGGAAACTTCATCACTTCGTGGAGTATTACAATCAGCTCAAAGTAAATCTAATGATGATTTTTCTAAGATTATAGAGATACCCTCAGATGTTAATTTTAAGGCTTTGCAATGAATTGTTAAAGCTGTATTTCCAGCAGAGAAATCAGTGTTGTTGTTTAGCTGAGAATGAAATTATATAATTAGTACAGATTGAAGTGTGTCTGCAAAAGAATTAGTAAAAAAATACTGATTGAGGGGAGGAGGGTCAGATTTAATGGCTCAGTGAAAAGATGAATGAATATTAAAATTTAAGAATTAGTTTTCCCAAACATATTGCATCAATCTTCATATCATAGGGCAAATGCTTCGTGCATTTGCTTTTTATTTAGTGATAAAACTGCTATTGGTAGTTCTCTATAGAATAAATAGTCTACCAATCTTGTATTCTCCAATAATTTTGAACGCATCATAACTTCAAATGTTGTTTGAAGATTATCAAAGGCTGATTTGATTTTTTGATTAGTTTGAAATTTATTTAAAGCAATTCATATAATTTCATGTTCAGGGTAGTGCTGTTTAGCAATATCTACGGGGAAATTGTTTAATACTCATCAATCAACTAAATTATATTCTTCATATTTTACAGGAGGAAAAACTCACGGGATGGACATACTTCCGAGTACTATTGTTTGTAAATCTCATGAGTTGAATAAATGATATTCGGCTGTGTTTGTATCTACAGCTCCTGCATAAAATGGAATTTTTAAATCATCAAAACTTTTGGGTAAATATTGTCCAATCATTTTTTGTATTTTTTTATTTGAAACAAATCATCCAGATTTTCTTAATATATCATTTCAATAAAAATCTCTGATTGATATTTCTTTTAATAATCCAAAAATTTCTTCAGCTTTCATTCAGCTAGATCGAAGAGATCATATTATAGATCAAATACTTACTCAGTATATCGCATCGATTTCTTTGTCTATTTGATTTTCTTCTATAGCTTTTAAGATTCATAATGCGTATGTTCAACGGAATCCTCATCATGAGATTACAAGAATTTTTCTTTTCTTTTGATGGGGTATCTCGGATTTTTTTTGTTTCTTTTTTCGAGGCCATCGTGATGGTAATTTCATATTTTTTATTTTATATAATAAACGGTGGTTTAGAATTAGATATTTTTGATTAATATTCAAGCCTAATAATTATGAATTTTTTATTATTTCAGCTCGGTCATTAGTTTCTAATCAATATTTTTTTCATTCATCTTCATTTAAATGTAAGTCAAAATTGAATTTATCATTAGTTCTAATTCTAACATTTTCGATTATTTTTCAGCTTTCTCCAGGAGTTTTTAGATTTACCATTTGATTATTCCTAAATCCAAAATCTTTTGCATCGGCTACACTCATATGAATATGTTTTTCAGCAATAATTACACAGTTGTTCAAATAAATTGTTCATTTTGGTCAAATCAGAGTTATGGCTGAGGCTTTTTTTAATTCTCATGATTTAGTTTCTACTGCATTAATTCATAATATTTCATTATCTGATGGAGATATTTCTACTTGTGTAAATTTTCTAAATGGCATGATGATATCAATGTTATCTATCTGTCCTTTAGGTCATTTTATAGTTAGTTTTTCTTTGGTGAAATATTCTCGAGGTTGTGTAAAATTCTTTTCAATTCAAAAAACATATCATTTTCCAAATAGCTTTTCAGCTTCTATTTGTGATAAGTGGATATGTTTTTTTTGTATATAAACAGGAACTCTCATTAATGATTTTTTTCATAAAATCTAACTTCATCGCTAGGTAATAATTCTACTGTAGTTCAATTTGCAAGTCCAGCAGCATTTGCTTCTTCTGTATCTATATGTGTATCGAGTTTTGAAGTATCTGTGACACGAATAACAACTTCATCGAAAATAAGTCATCTTTCTCATTCACATTTGATTTTTACTATTTGATTATTCTGTACTCAGTAATGTTCAGCATCTTCTGGTAACATATGAATATGTCTTTTAGCTATAATAACTCATGAAGTTAAAGAAAGTGTTTTTCAATTTGCTTCTATTTCGATTCATGGAGTTCATTCTAAATCGCCAGATAGTCTAATTGGAGCCATAACTCACAATTTAAATTGATCAGCAGTTAGAATTTCAACTTGAGTTTGCGGTCTGTATGGTCAGAGAATTCTTACTTTTGCGATTTCTCATTTGGGTCATCTTAGTACTACGCATTCTTCGGCTGCATATTGTCATGGTTGAGATAAATCATTCTTTTTAGTTAATCCAAATCATTCTCAGAATAGTGCTTCTGCATCTTCTTTAGATAAGTGGATGTGTCTATTAGAAACTCATAGAGGTACTTGCATTTAGCTGATTATATTATGGTAAATATTATTTCTTTATTGTAGGAAAAGAAAAATTTTTTTCAAGATTTTGAGTAAAATTTTATTTAGTGTTTATTATTTACCACTGGTAAAGTTTATAATGTCATATTCTTTACTACTTGTTGGTTCAATTCCTTCTTTTACCCATGTCATGATTACTCATTCTCAAATCATTTCTCAGTTTTTATATTCTGCAAGAAAAATATTTGTCATCTTGGTATTCCATCTATTGTGGCCATCAAAACAGTAATAAACAAATCATGTAATTCCAGGTTTAAATGGTTCAAATGTTGTTCATTTTATTGTTAATGTATCCTTATTTTCTCTAGATGGATATTGGCTAATATCGTGTGGTGAAATATTATAAAGAGGACTATCTTTGCCAATAGAGCTTTCGTCATTTTTTATGAAAAAAGGTCATCATAACTTTTCTCAGTTTGGTATGTTTAATTGTTGTGGTTTTAAGGATAAATCTATTATGACAAAGTTTTTTGGTATTCATTCTTCATAAAATCATATCTCAAATAGTTCAAATGGATTGTATCTACTATTAATATCTTTATATGCAAATCAAGAAATCCCACGTTGATACGCTCTACATTTATGTCAATTGATTTCGATATATTCTCAGATTGAATCTTGTTTTTTTGCTCATTTTTTGAATATTAAATCTTCTCCTCATTTTATGCTAGGTTCGAGTTCTATGATTTTTGTTAAATCTATTCAGTATAGATTTACACTATCTTTCATTTTCAAAGACTCTAGCATTTCTTTTTTTGCTTCTTCTGGAAAACTGTTCCATGCTTCTTCATTACTAGGAAGGGGCTTAAAAGTATCTTTAATTCTTTCGATAAACTTTTTTGAACTTTTTTTAAAACGATTTAGTAATGTAGGTCTTTCAGAAGTATTATTTCTTACTTCTTCTCAGTTGCGTTTTTTTGGCATTTTTTATTAATTAAATAGTAAAAATTCTAATATATTTATTATATATATTTTAGCTTTATTTGTCAAATTTTTGCTTACGAAATTTTCTTGTTTAAATTTGTATAAAACTTTTGAAAATTGTTTGATAATTTATACAATGAGTGTTAATAATTTTATTATTTTTAGAGATGGTCTATGATCCAGAAATTAATGTATGAATTTGCAGAGCTTATTGCTCCAAATCTTTGAGTTTCAGTTGATGAAATCGTTTTAGATATTGTTTTAGCTCCAGATAATGTAAAATGAGATTTTGCATTTCCATGTTTTAAACGAGCCAAAACTTTATGAAAAAATCCTGCTCAAATAAGTAGTGAAGTCGTGAGTAAAATTCAGACTTCAGATTCTTTTTCTGAAATTATATCAGTAGGGCCATATGTAAATGCTGTGCTAAATTCTGAAAACTTTGCTAAAAACGTAATTGAAAAAATAGGAAAAGAAAAATCTGACTTTTGAAGGGGGGAGTCTACTTGAAAAGAAATTCTTTTAGAAGGTTGGGCTCCTAATACCCATAAATGTGTTCATATCTGACATGTTAGAAATTTTCTTTTAAGTGAGGCTATATGGAGAGTATTAGATTTTGCATGAAATAAAGTTATTAAAACATGTTATCCATGAGATATTTGAGCACATGTTGCTAAGTGGTTGTGGTATTATATAAATTTTTCTAATGAAAAATTTCCAGAGAAGAACATCACTAAATGGGTTTGAGAAATATATACTCTTGCTACAAAAAAAGTTGAAGAGGATCCAGATACATATAAACCCCAGGTTGAAGAACTTCAAAAAAACCTTGAAGATGGAGATGAAAAACTTGTTTCTTTATGGAAAGAGACTAGAGAGGTTTGTTTACAGGATATTAAACATATTTTTGATGAACTTTGAATGAAAAACTTTGATAAGTGGTATTATGAAAGTGAAGTAGAAAGAAAATGAATAGATATTGTTAGGGGTCTTTTAGAAAAATGAGTTGCAAAAATATCTGAATGAGCGGTTGTTATGGATTTGGAAGAATATTGATTATGAGTATTCTTGCTTTTAAAATCGACTTGAGCTTCACTATATTCAACTAAAGATATAGCTTTGGCTTATGAAAAACAAAAAGATTTTCCTGGATATGATAAATCGCTTTATGTAGTGTGACTTGAGCAGGAACATCATTTCCAACAATTGTTTAAAACTTTAGAGCTTATTGGTTTTGATCACAGTAAATTAAAACATGTTTCATATGCGTTGGTAGACTTAAAGGAATGAAAGATGTCATCTCGTTTATGAAACTTTGTTCTATATGAAGATTTCCGTGATCAATTATTAGAAAAGGCCGAATGAATGGTCGCAGATAGAGATATTCCAGAAGATGAGAAAAAAGAAACTGCAAGAAAAATTGCTTTTGGAGCTATGAAATTTGGAATGCTTCTACAAGATAGTGAGAAGAGAATTATTTTTGATCAACAAACTGCATTATCATTTGAGGGAGAAACTTGACCATATCTTCAATATACAACAGCAAGGATGTCTTCTATTTTAAGGAAAAATACTTTGGGTATTAATTGAGATATTGATTATAGCTTATTAAATACAGATGAAGAAAAAGCTTTGATATTAAAATTGGCATCATTTGAAGAGGAGGTTCAGAAAGCTGCAAATGAATATAAACCTAATTACGTTGCAAGGCGATGTTTAGATGTAGCTCAGCTTTTCAACTCATATTATCATAATCATAAAATTATTGATGAGGGAAATGTAAAATTAAGTAAGGCTCGTTTACATTTGCTTCAATCAATTCTTCAAGTAATGAAAAATGCATTAAATCTTCTTTGAATTGATGCGGTAGAGAGTATGTAATTTTTTCTGTGAGGAAGCTGCATATACTTCTTAATTAAATGATTATTGAAATACACTTGACATTTCTATCATAATATATATACCATATATGGTTTTATTTTTTATGTCATTAAAAATGGAAATAGAAAATTTAGATGTAAAACAGAATTCTTCACATTGAAGAACGGCTCGGAATAAGTTGTTACCTGCAGCATTATGAATTGCTCTAGTAGCATGAGTATCTTCTTGTAATAATGGAAAATGAAATGAAAAAAGGGGGGAACCTCAACAAACACAATATGTTCAGCCTGTGCAAGATAATTCAGAGACTATAATGCAGGTTAATGATATTGAAGAAAGTAAATGACGTAAAATTTTGGAAACAGAAAAATTTGATGACCCAGAAGAATATATAGGTCCTGTTACGAAGAATATTTATGAAGATGGATCGTGGAGTATTGAAAGTAAGAATGAGATGGGTAATTATGAATATACTGAGTATTATCCAAATAGTAATGTTATAAAGTTTAAAAATTTTAACTACTTTGATGGATTTGAATATTGAATTTTTGATGAGAAAGGTAGAATTTTATATTTCGATGAATTCGCTTCTGAGGCTTTTGATGGAGCGGATGAATTTGATAAATTTGATGAAAAATGACGTCTAATTTATAGATGGTATGGTAATGATTATAGATATCAATATGATGATGAAAATAAGACTGTAACTTTTATTAGGGATTACAAAAAGTATAGATATGTGAGTGTTTATGGTATGAATGAAGAAGGAAGAGCAGATGAGGATAATCTTATTTCTAAAAAGTATATAGGTGAGACTGGTATGGAGATTGATCTTTTGGATTGAGGGCTGGAGAAATTGATTGAAGATAGAGGATTGAGTGATGTTCCTCATGTACATGATTATGAACCTTTAAATTATAATCCATAAAAAAGATAAGATGATTAATATATCTTCTTACGTGAATTAATATGGTTTCTTATCATAAAATAATACTATTATTTCTTTCCTTGGTTTGCTACAGCTTCCATAAGTTTTTTGATTTCTTCAGGGTCTCAGAGGAAGTAATCTTTTACTAAATTCATATCATCGTCAAACTCAAATACGTAAGGTACACCTGTAGGTAAGTTTAAACTAACGATATCTTCATCAGAAATCCCTTTTAATACTTTGACAATTCATCTTAGGCTGTTTCAGTGTGCTGCAACTAGTATTTCTTCTTCTTTTTCTAAAGTTGGGCGAATTGTGTTTTCCCAATATGGTATCAAACGTCAGATACATTCTTTTAGGCTTTCTGTTAATGGTAATTCGTTTTCAGGAACTTCTGCATAACGAGGGTCTTGAAATGGTGAGCGTTCATCATCTTTTTCTAATGGTGCAGGTGGAACGTCAAAACTTCTTCTCCAAATCAGTACTTGTTCATCTCAATATTTTTCAGCAGTTTCTTTTTTGTTTAGTCACTGTAACATTCCATAATGTTTTTCATTTAATCTCCATGTTTTTTCTACAGGAATCCAGTCTAAATCCATTTGATCTAGTACAACATTTAATGTTTTTACAGCTCTTTTAAGATAAGAAGTAAAGGCTTTTTTAAATTGGAATCACTGTTCTTTTAGAAGTTTTCAGGCTTTAATAGCTTCTTCAATACCTTTTTCTGATAGATCAACGTCAGTCCATCCAGTGAATCTGTTTTCTTTGTTCCATTGGCTCTCTCCATGGCGAAGTAATACTAATTTTTTCATTATGTAATATGTATAATAAATAAAATGCTTCTATGCTTTAGCTCTATAGTCTGAGCTATTATGAGTCTTTGCTCATAATCAATCTTTGATTTCTATTGATAGTTCATTACATACTTGAACTTCTGGTATATTTCATGAGAAGCGATCTCATCATTTTCAGAATATAATTTTTGTATCTTCTCAATATTTTTCTTTTATCTTTTTGGTAATTTCTCTAATACTTTCACATACTGATCAATCTTGATCGATTGAAAGAAAAACTTCATCAACAACTTTTAGAGAGCTAACAATTTTCATCCTAAAATTTTCATCTTGGAAAACATCTTCTTTTCATGTTTTTAATCTTGCTTGATGATCACTATTAACAATTACTCGAAGTTCATCTCATAACTCTTTGCAAAGCTCTAGACATTCAATATGTCACGGATGAATTGGATTAAAGTATCAAGATGTTATTACAACTGTTTTCATTTTTTATTATTTTTAGAATTAAATATTTTAGATATGAACTCTAAATACTTCATATGAAACTAGTCATTGTCATACTGTGTTTTTCACCATGGACTCATTTCTGTTTAACAAGGATTGTCAGCTTTTAATTTCTAATAGAACTATTTTTTTTAGATTACCTGATGCCAATCAATCAAATACTAAATAATCTATTCATTTTCATATAAATACCATATCTTTGAAATCGTATGGAAATCCTGGTAGGGCAGGTGCAAGTTTCTCATTAACATCTCATAGAATAACATTACGAGCTTGCTTTACGGATGTGTTACGAGCAGTTTTAACTGCTGAATGCACAGTAAGCTTTGCAACAATGAATCATACGATAAGTCAGACTATAGCTCATATTATTAATGGCTGTACTTCGTTTGTCATATTTATTAATTTTGTATAAATATGCAAATAGATTATTAGAAACTTGATAAAAAGCAAGTTTTTATTTGTAAAAACTCCCACATTGTTGTGGGAGCTTAAATTATTTGGATTTTCTCTTTGATTTAGATTCAGATTTTTTCTTCTTTTTCTTTTTTGTTTGAGGTGGTATGTATTCTTTATCTTTCTCTTTTTCTCGTAGTCATAATGTGATTCAATATAGTAAGAAGAAAGGATAAATCACCATTCTATCCATAAGAGAATGTAATACTAATCATTCAGTACAAAGTCATATAAATCAAATTCAGAATCATAGTAAGCTGTAGTATAATACTTCTTGGTAAGGTGATTTATTTTTTGATCTATAATTTCGTATAGCTTTAGCTGTATATCGTAGTATAAGAAGACATAATGCTAACCAGCACATAGTTCAAACAATTCAGTATTCCATAAGGATTTGTAGATACTGATTTTCTGGATTAAAACCATATGTGGTAATTTCATGACTATTGTTAATTTCTTTTATTGTTTCGCAGCGAGAGTTCTCTAAATTATTATAACAAAGCTGGTGTGAAGCTGGTCATGAATATCCTCATCATCGTCACAAAGCTAAATTGTGTTTAGATATATTCCGTCATTCTTGTATTAATACGAGATGTCATGTATTTGAGTGTTCTCTAGCCATTATTCATTTTGATAAATAGAGCATTCATCATAATCATACTAGGAATAATAAGCATAGTGGTATAAAAAATTTTTTAACGCGTTTTCGAAATAATATAAAGAATAGAACTATTACTTCTAATGCCCAAACACAGATTCAAGCACGAGATCGTGTAGACAAAATTAATAGTCAGAAAAAGATTATAGGGAATAATTGATCTTTTCGATTTTTCTTTTTTAAGAATCATAATACAAATACAGGAAAGAAGGATACTAGCCAAAATCCAAAGCTTGTAGGTCTTTCGAATAGATAAGTATTTCTTACGTAGCTACCCTGAAAAAATGATTTAATTTTTGTGTAGTATGCAGCAGGAGGATTTGCTCATACAGTTCCTTCAAATGAATTTGGATCAAATCATACATATTTTAATAAACTTGGTAGCATATCTAATACTCATAAAAGTCGCCAGAATAATCATAGTCGTAAACTTCGAATTATTAGTTTATTATATAGTTTTAATAGTTCCTTATCTTCTTCAGTGAAGAATAATAAAGCGAGGCAAACTCATATTGCAAATATAAAGAATCATACTAAATCGTATTTTATACTTAATATTAGAGCTTTTATTCCTACATGTTGAATTAATAGAGCTAACAATAGGAAAACCAAAATGGTAATTAGAAATACACAAATATATTGTATGATAAACTTTCATTTGATATTTTTTAGTATCATTGATCGATTTACGTTTTTTGTATTTTCTTTATTCTTTATTGCTTTAATTCGTTTTTTCATATTCGCTGAAATGTATCGTATGATAGATACAAGGAATATTAATAGAATGAATTCTTTCCACATCCAGAAAAGTGTCCAAAATTTTCCATCTCGACCTAGTTTGAATGTTACGAATGTTTGAAGAAAAAACTGTAGTAACAGTCAGATTACGAATATTTTACATAACAAAATTAATCGTTGTTTTAGAGATTTTGAACGAATAGATGATCGTCGAGATGAAAGTTTTTTCATAGTTACTAAGAAAAGACTTAAAAGAATTCTGATTTATTTTGTTTGATTTTTTTGTTTTTTTGTCTTTTCTTTATTTAGTTTAGTATATGAACTGTCGGAATATTACTATGATTGCTGTAACCGTAAGTATAGTTTGAATTAACCACATATACATTACTATTGTGTATTCTTTGACTCATTTATATTCTAGATAATGATGGAATGGAGCTATCGGGAATAACTTATGATGAAATACTTTTTTCCAAAACATTTGTAATCCACTTGTGCATAGATCTATAATGAAGATTAAGAACACAATAACTGCAGGGATGAATATTCCAATACTCATATTTAATAGGTATGCTGTTGAAGCAATTAATCATCATAGACAGAATGCTCAACTATCTCACATAAATACTTTCGCAGGATTGATATTAAAGAACATGAAGGCTACAAGTGTCGCAACACAAACTCATAGAACAGTTGTTGCTAAATATCTTTGAGATATGAATAAAGCAACGGCGAAAGTAAGTAATACAAATATATTTAATCATCATGCTAATCAATCTAATCAATCTGTAATATTTACAGCGTTTACTATAAAGATTGTAGCAATAAATGTTAATATAGGGAATCACCATCATAGATGAACTATTCAGAAAAGGGGTGATAAATTAATGTAATCAATTCATAATTTTCGGTAGAACCAATATGAAATCCAAGCTGAGAATAGGATTAGTCCTATCATTTTAGCTCTCATACTTAGTCATTTAACTTTACCAACATTGTGTATATTTAGTATATCATCGATTAATCATATTAATCACATGCTGAAGAATCCAAATAGTATAATGTAAGTTTCATTTCTATCCCAAAGAGAGTGATTGATAACTCATGTTTTTTGTAGTAAAAAAGAAATACCAACCATTACAGCCATTGTTAATAAGAACAATCCTCATCACATTGTAGGAGTTCAGGCTTTGTGTTCGTGTAGTTTCGAAAATATTACAGCTTTATCTCATGTAGCTGCATCACTACGAATAGTTTTTCCAGCTTTTCGTTTTTTGAGTAGTTTTATATATAATGGGTAGAGTAGGATAGTTATAGTGAAAGTTGCAATAGTGAAGCTTAGAATTAGTAGTAAGTTATTCAACATATTAATATTATTTTGATAAAAATATTTGTTATGGAGATTGTGTTTTTATTACCATAAAAAGCAAGACAAATTTAATTTTAAAAAACATATACAGTTAATGTATATAGCTTAGGATAAGTCATGCAATGTAGAAATGTATGTTAAAGTGACCTAGATTCTTCTATTTTACTTATAACTAATTATTAATTAATCATCCTCGAAAACCAAAGATTGCCAATGTTCTTTCTACTTTTGGTTTGAAGTCTTCTGGTAGTTTGTTCCGTAGCTCATTTGCAGTATTGTAATCTCAATTACGAAGGGCTTCTATTATTTTATGTTTTATGAAGATGGGATCGGATTCGAGCTTTTGTATCAATTGGAGATTTTTTATTAGTTCTTTTGTAGTTTGTATATGTGATTTAATTATTCATTTTCATGAATATTTTTCATCTTCTACACTTTGAGATAATAATAGTTGGCGAATCTTTTCATTAAAATCTGGTAAATATATCACTCTCTCGTTTTGTTGTTCGGTTTTATCATCTTTATTCTCGGACAAAATATACGTAATTACTCAATTTTCTTTGCGACGTAGCATATTAGTTGTTTTTATGATAGTAAAAATAAAAAACATATAAGTATCAAATATTGATTTTATTTAATGTTTGTTTTTTCTTATATGTTGTTTTTTATTTTAACTTTCTTCTAGTACTTTAAATATTAGTTATGTGTTGTCAATAGTAAAAAATTTTGGTAAAATTCGAGAATTATTGATT
>JAEEGK010021882.1_pt1 | contig 13477 bp, 10 predicted proteins | sample 8958771 | NCBI WGS metagenome assembly JAEEGK01 (sample SAMN16246547, study PRJNA631951) | gut metagenome | biome: gut microbiome; feature: rumen; material: SC-attached | host: Bos | place: Iran: Karaj | collected 2018-10 | reverse complement strand
CCCCGCGGCGCAAGGTGCGCCGCCGCCTGCGGAATCAGGTTTCTTATAATTTCAAGTCCGTCGTCGGCAGGCTTTCCGTCCGCCGCAAGAGCCCGGTCTCCTTCAATTGTAATGTCTCCGTCCAGCGCAAGTCGCGGTTCGCTGCGGCCGTCTTTTAAGAGTTCGTCCACCATTGAGTGGGGAATATAAGGCGGGTTGGAAAGAATTACGTCGTATTTAATTGCCTCGGAAATGGCATCAAAAAGATTTGTGCGTACAAAGTTGAAGCGCGATTTTACAAGACCGCCATACTGGTCCAGTAAGGCAGCCGCATTGCGCTGGGCAATGTCGAGTGCCGGCTGGGAGATGTCGGCCAGCGTAAACTTCGGCAGCTGGTCTGGCGCAACCCGCTCGTCTTCAATTAAGGTTTTTGCAACCGCAATCGCAATACAGCCGCTTCCGGTGCACATATCGCAGACAGTTAAAAGATTTTCCCCGCGGGCATCCATTTTTGATAAGATTACGTCTACGGCGCGCTCAACTAAGATTTCTGTATCCGGCTTGGGAATGAGTACAGCGGGGCTAACAATAAAATCGTAGCCGTAAAACTCCTTGCGGCCGGTTATGTAGGCAACGGGAAGGCCGGCGGCGCGGCGGTTTACTGCATCGTCCAACTCGTCGCGGCTTTCAGCCGGCAGTTCATCATTCTGCTTCATTAAAAGCTGAGTTTTATTAAGACCAAGAAAATGACATAAAAGAACTTCCGCATCGAGCTGAGGGGAAGCGGAAGTTTTTAGCGATTTGATAATCTGATTTTTATATTCTCGAATTGTCATTAAAGCTCTGTAATATCAGACTTCAACTGCTCTTCCTTTGCGTAAACGTTAAGCGCATCCAGCATATCGTCCATTTCGCCCATCATGAAAGAAGGGAGGTTGTGAGCCGAATAGTTGATGCGGTGGTCTGTTACGCGGTCCTGAGGGAAGTTGTAAGTACGAATCTTTTCAGAGCGGGCACCAGAACCAACCATGCTGGAACGGGCAGCTGCTCGCTCTTCCTGCTTTTTGCTTTCTTCAAGGTCGAAGAGGCGGGCACGAAGTACGCGGAAGGCCTTTTCCTTATTCTTAATCTGCGACTTTTCATCCTGCTGAATAACAACAAGACCGGTCGGAATATGAGTAAGACGAACGGCAGAGTCAGTTGTGTTTACACACTGTCCGCCAGGTCCACCGGCACGCATAACGTCAACGCGAACATCGCCCGGCTTAATTTCAATTTCAGTTTCTTCTGCTTCTGGCAGAACGGCAACAGTTGCAGTAGAAGTCTGCAGACGTCCCTGGCTTTCTGTAGCAGGAACACGCTGAACGCGGTGAACACCAGATTCCCAGCGCAAAGTTCCATAAACAAATTTTCCAGAGATAGAAGTTACGATTTTGTTGAATCCGCCAACCTCAGTTTCCTGGGCTTCCATAGTTTCAGTTTTCCAGCCCTTGCGTTCTGCCAGGTGAGTGTACATTTCCCAAAGGTCGCGTACAAAGAGTGAAGCCTCATCACCACCAGCAGCCGAACGGATTTCAAGAATAATGTTCTTTTCATCAAGAGGATCAGGCGGAACAAGTTTAAGTTTAATATCTTCCTCAAGCTTAGGCTGTTTTTCTTCCAGTTCCTTAAGTTCTTCGCGGGCCATCTCGCGCATATCAGCGTCGTCTTCGTTTGTAATCATTTCTTTAGCATCTGTAATGCCCTGGAGAACTTTTTTGTACTCATCATAAAGCGCGCACAATTCAGTCAAATATCCGTGCTCGCGCATTGTGTCCTTGTACTTCTTCGGGTCCTTTACGAGGTTCGGATCCATAACAAGGTCGCTTACTTCCTTAAAGCGTCTTTCACATTCATCAAGCTTTTTAATCAAATCCATAGTGAAAGTATATTATCATAGAAAAGAAAATGTGGAAAGTACACCGGTGGGTGAGCTTGTTGAAACCAGGAGGGGGAAGAAAAAAAAATCCCTGCCTGGTTTTGCTGCCAGTGCAGGGATTTGATTAGTTTAAGACTTATTCAGCCCAAACAGAATCTAAGAATGTGAAGCGTGCTGTAAGCCAAGACTTAAGTCTTTCAGCAGCTTCAGCCTGGGTCTTGCAGGCACGTGATTCATCGCACAATTCGTTTGCGACTTCCTGGTTTTTGCCGGCAATATGCTTCCAGCGATTCTGGTCCGCATCAAAGTTTGCTTTATAGTTCTGTGAAACAAAATCTATGTTTGCAATAAGTTTGTTAAGTACCTTGTCTTTTTGCATTGTATTCCATTTTTCTTTAACAAGCTGCTGGAACCAGTCGCAGTTTACAAAGACCATCATCCAGGCATTTGCATAACCTTGTTCATTATAGTTTACTTCCCATTGTGAAGCGGCTGCATAAAGTCCCTGTGCATCTGCGCCATGTCTTTTGTTTCCCATTGTCGAGTCAAAATCCCAAGGTGCTTCGAATCTGAGTTTCTTGTCGCCGTCTGCGCCAAAATCAGCAGACATATAGAAGCTTGAAAAATACAAGTCCGGGTCACAGGTAATTTCAGAGATAATGTATGCCGCAACCATTGAGTCCATATCGATTACTTTTGAAACGCAGTCGTATGCGTTTGCCGCAGTTGATTTTACAAGCTTCTTATAGTCAGGGCTGAGCTCCTGAAATTTTTTCTTGTATGCTGCGTCATAACAGATTTTCCAGACGTTGTTCATATAATCGCTGATGAATTTTGTCTGAGCAGGGTCATTTATAGAGCTTTTGATTGTGTAAGTATCAGGCAGATATTTTATAGCTTTTTTGTTGATATCCTTGAGCTGACCGCCATATTTAATCTTGAAATTATTCTTTTCTGTATAGGCGTAGCCGTCATATTCTACAAAATAGCCGATGTCTGTTCCTTTGTAGTCTTTTTTAGGCTCAGTGATATTTACTCTGTCGTCGCATACTTCCTGAAGTTCTGTAACAACATAAACGCCCCAATACTGTTCGTTTATGTAGATTTCTGCCAGTCTGAAATCGCTTGTGTAGCCCGGTGCAATCATGTTGCCCAGGTATAAGCCTGTCATATCGCGGCTGTAAGACCAGTCTTTATAAACGTTGAGCAGAACCCAGTCTTTGTTTTTCTGACCTTTGTTCATACCCAGCATAGGCTGCTTGTCTGCAAAGCGGATTCTTAAAGGCTTTTTATCATAAGAAGTTGTCCAGTTTCCGCGAACCTTTACCTTTGCTTCGGCATTTGTTAAAGTCTCTTTTTTGTTTCCGTCTATAACTGTTACTGTACAGTCTTCGTACCAGGGTGCCGGGTCATTTCTGATGTCGCCCCAGGTTTTGCGCGCATTTGTAACAAGGGATGCAACAGGCTTTGTTGCAAAATCTGTTGATCCTGATTTTGATGTGATTTTGATTACGGCCATAGATTTTGTTGTTGGCGCTTCAAAATCAATGTTTGCTTCTCTGACTTCGCCTGGCTTGGCAAAAACAGAAAAAGAAAGAAATAAGAACAAAAAAGTTCCTATAACCACTTGCTTCATAGCTAAATCTCCTGTAAAAATGTTAAATAGTATAGTATATATATGATTTACGCATAATGCCGTATCTGTCAAGGAATTTTTAGGGGTTTTGGCTTTGGCAATAGAAATATTCAGCAGGGTAGAGCTTAAATATATGCTCTCAAACGAAGATTTAGATGCTCTTATGCCGCTTCTGGCTGAAAATATGGATAGCGATCCGTATAATTTCGGCGGAAAGACTTATCAAATCTCGAATATCTATTTTGATACACCGCAGAATGAGCTGATTATAAAAAGCCTTGAAAAACCTGTTTATAAAGAAAAGCTCCGCCTTAGAAGCTACGGGCGTGTTGAAAAACCGGAGCAGACTGTCTTTCTTGAGATTAAGAAAAAATTCGATGGTGTTGTGTACAAGCGCCGTACACCGTTTACTTATAATAGCGCAATATCTTTTTTGGAAGAGCAGAAGCTGCCAGAAAACGAAAAGACTAACTGGCAGGTTCTTCGTGAGATTATGGACTTACAGAAGCGGTACGAGCTTTTGCCGCGTGTCTTTATTTCGTATGAGCGGCTTGCTTTTTTTGGCAAGAATAATTCTGATTTCAGAATTACCCTCGACAGGAACATTTTGACTCGCCGCGACGACCTGAAGCTTGATTCTGAAATTTATGGTACGCCGCTTTTGCAGGACGGCATGTGGCTTATGGAAGCAAAAGCCTTCAAAAGTTTTCCTCTTTGGTTTGCAAAATTTTTATCTAAGCGAAAAATATACAGAACGTCTTTTTCAAAGTACGGCTCAGAATACCGCGCTTATAGGAGTAATGAAAATGAATATTAGCGAATTAAGTTTGATTGAAGCAAAAGATGCTTTGATCTTGTTCAACATGCTTGTGGCTTTGTTTGCAGGCCTTTTGATTGTGCTTGGCTATTATGTTTCTCAAAAACAGAAAGGCTGCTCAAAGAACTTTATGGCGACAATCTTTCTTTTGCCGATAGTCGTTGTTGTTGTGATTCCTCTTATAGCTACCGACTTAAAAAAGGCCTTGTCTCTTGCCGGTATTTTCGCGCTTGTCCGCTTCCGCTCTGTACCTGGAGATTCAAAGGATATTTTCTACATCTTCTTTACACTGACCACTGGTGTTGCAATTGCACTTGGCTATTATATTGTAGCTTTTGTATTGCTGCTTACAGTTTCAGTTATTTTCTTTGTGATAAGCCGCTGTCTTAAACTTTCGGAAGATCAGATTCTGAAAATCACAATTCCTGAAGATATGGATTATAACGGAGTTTTCGACGACATTTTTGAAAAATATCTTTCAAAGGCCGAGCTTCAGAATGTAAGAACTTCCAACATGGGCACTCTCTTCACAATTGACTACAGTATTCATCTGAAAGACCAGACAAAAGCAAAAGAAATGATCGACGAACTTAGAACACGCAATGGAAACCTGAACATTGCGATTCAGATGGACCTTCAGAATTTTATGAAGCTGTAAAAAAGGAAGCCCTTAAGTTTACGAGAGTCTGAAATCAGTTTTTATATCCCCTGCGGTAATTTCATACTTACCCTTAAAGCCACTTACAGTTACATAGCCTTCTGCATCGGTAGTTGCGTCATACTCAGTATGCCATTCTTCTTTAATCAGCTTATGAAGAGTATTATAAGAAGGTTTAAGCGAGCCGTCCTTTCTGATTACACCGCTTGGTGCATTGAGCCATGCACCGTCTCCGAAGTCCCAGTTTGTAATTGCAGTAACAAGAGGATGATTTTCAAAAAGATTACGATACATCTTTTCAAGATCATCAGCCTGCTTTTGTTCAAGCTCTGGAGTTGCAGCATCGTCATCGTAGTGTGCATCCTGAAGGTCAGTAATTTCCGGGGCAACAAGCGGACCTGCAACAATTGTATTCTCTGTAAAATGAATCGGAAGTCCAAAGTGTTCAAAGCGGCTGAGGATTTCTTCTGTCTTTTCATGCGACCATACACCCTGATGCTGGTGCGACTGCAAGCCGATTGTTTTGATTGGAACTCCGGCATTCAGACAGCCGTCAATCAAAATCTCGTAGTTAGTTGAAAGATTAAAGTCATTAATAAGGAAGATCCCGTCCGGATTTGTTTCCTGTGCAGCGTCAAAAACCTTTTTTACAAGACCAACGCGGCCAAGCTCCTTACAAATTCTTGTAATGGCGTTATCGTATTTGTCGTAAATCGGCATGATTACAACTTCATTGATAACATCCCACATATCAATTACACCCTTAAAATTGCCCACATCACGGTGAATGCGTGCCAGCTGTTTTTCAAGGATTGTCTTGTTGTCGTAATTCATAAGCCACGGAACACAGCCGGTATGCCAGCAAAGCGGATGTCCCTTTACAGTAACATCCTTGCTCTTAAGAAACTTTGCAGCAGCCATCAGCTGTTCTGTGTGTGGAGAGCCTTCTTCTGGTTCGTAGCCGCCCCAGTAAAATGGCAGAGTTCCATAATTGAAAAGTCCAAGCCATTTATTCATGCGGTCTTCAAGACGTGCACGGAATGCAGCCTCTTCCTCGCCTGACATTGGCTTTACCTTGTTCAGACTGCCGTTTCCGTTGTGAACTGCCGGCCCGTTTGTGTACGGAAGTGTTTCAAATGCACCGCAGCCAAAAAGAAATTCATGATTCACCTGATTAATATGAACCTTTGTATTTACAAGCGCTTTTCCGTCTGTACCCTTTATCTGAACCTTTGCTTCAGCTTTTCTGTGTGATAAATCTGCCATTTTTAACCTCTGGAATCTTTTTATAAATATTATATAGCATAAGAAAATAAAGCATATAAAAAAACGACGCAAAAATTGTATTTTTTTTACAGGATCATTATAATATCAGCCATTATGAAATATTCACTTGCGATTTTTGATATGGACGGAACCATCCTTAATACACTGGATGATATGACCGATTCTGTAAACGTTATTCTTGAAAAATATAGGCTCCCGCTGCATACCGTAGATGAAGTTCGTTTTATGGTAGGAAACGGTATTCCAAAGCTCATTGAACGTGCCGTAAGTGGTGGCCGCCAGTACCCGGATTTTGACAATATCCTCAAAGATTTTATTGCTTACTACGAGGAGCACTGTGCAATCAAAACTGCCCCTTATGCAGGAATACCTGAATGTATAAAGGCGCTGCGTGCAGCCGGTATTAAAATTGCCGTAAATACAAACAAGGTTGAACCGGCCGCTATTGCCTTGTGCGATGATTATTTCCCGGGGCTTTTCGATATTATTTCGGGCAGTCGTCCTGGTATGCCTCCAAAGCCTGCTCCAGACGGTATTTATGAGATTCTCAACCGTGCCGGTATGGACGGAAAATCAGAAGGGCAGAAGGCTGTGTTTATCGGTGATTCTGACGTAGACATGCAGACAGGTATGAATGCAGGCCTTGACGTAATCGGTGTAGACTGGGGCTTCCGCGGAAAGAAATTTCTCGAGGAGCACGGTGCAAAGGTAATAATGATGAGCGCCGTAGAGCTCGCTGATTACCTTACTAAATAAACTTTTACCCCTTACTAAATAAACTGTCACCCCGAACTTGTTTCGGGGTCTATTTTTATGTTATATTGATTCGTGTATTTCAATGGAATCAGGTGCAAGGCCTGAGCTGAATGCGCAACGGTATGCAGTTTGCGGTGGTTGAGCTTGTCGAAACCACCACAATCATCTGAACTCAGCCACTGGACCACAAGGTCTGGGAAGGCTTCAGAAGTAATTGCTGCGAGCCCGGAAACTTTGGTACGCGCCCTTCGTATGAAGGGATATCTCAACTTTTGGAAAGTGCGCAAGTTCGCTTTCCGGGTAGGAAATAAATGAAACATTTAAAATTTTCTCGTTTGTTTGCAGCGTTTGCTTTCGTTGCAATTTTGGCATTGGCTGGATGTAAGCAGCCGGATGAAGAAACTCACTATGCTATTGAAGGTACTTGGGTTTGCGATGATGGTCAGAAATTTATTATTACAAATAGTACTCTTACAAACTATTGGGGTGAAAGTGAGGGATATGCTGGTGATAATTTAACAATTGTTGAAACTTCAGATAATGCTGGATACATTTATATAAAATATACACGTTCTTTAGACTATAATAGTCCAACATATTATTCTGAAAATGGAGAAGATGTTGGGAAATGGTATGCTGTAAGTTATAAATCATTAACTGATACTTCAGTAGAAATTGCAGGAGCATCAAATTATACTAATGGTGGAGTATCTTCTTGTGATACACTTGAAGAAGCAAAAGAAGAATTTACAATCGAGAAAGGGTATTTTGAAACCCATGACACTTTTGTCAAACAGTAATTTTTTAGGCAACAATTCTACTTCCGTTATTGCGAGCGAAACGAAGCAATCCATTGTATAGATTGCCACGTCGCCCTTCGGGCGCCTCGCAATGACAAGGGGCGTTGCGGGGGCTGAGACTTCGTTGATCCTGCCCCCGCTGGGTGGGTAGCCGAAAACGCCGCAGGCGGTTGAGGCGCAGGGAGGGGCTCCTCCCTCCTTAATTATGAAAAAACTTCTTATTATACTATCAATTGTTAGTTTAAACTTTCTCACCTTTGCCCAGGAGGCGGAAATTACTCTGCCTCAGGTAACCACTTACATTCCTTCGTCGGTGGAGCAGAAGCTTGTGATTACTGCGGAGGACATAGAGGAGTCTCATTACGAGGATCTGGCTGATGTGGTTGAAAGGGCGGGGCTTCAGGTGCTCAGTTACGGGCCTTACGGACTGGAGAGCAAGCCAAGCATCCGCGGTTTTACGGATGAGACTGTTCGAGTAGTGATTGACGGTATTTGTGTGAATAATGCTCAGTATGGTACATTTGATTTTTCTTCGATTAATCTGAATGCTGTGGAGCGCATTGAAATTGTGCGCGGAGGCTTTACAGAAGGCGTGGAAGACGAAGGTGCTGTGGGCGGTGTTGTTTACATTACGATGAAGAAAAATGTGATGAAAGCATCGCTCACAGGGGACGTCTCTCTGAAAACTTTTTTCAATAAAGAGCGGCCTCTTGATTCTGCTTTTCAAAAATTGTCTTACAATGGCCGCCTTGGCGAAAACACTTTTTTGAATGCAGATGGAAGTTTGAATTTTGCGGCTAACCGCTTTCGTTATAAAATCGATAAAACTTATTCACTTTGCGAGGGGCCTTTTGGTGGAGCAGTGACAAGTGATAAAGATGGACATTTGATGTATGGAAAAGACGGAACCTGGAAAAGTTCAGAAAACTCTCAGGTTATGGACGGACATGCAAATGCACAGCTTACTCATTATTTTGGCAGTGGAAACTATATTTCTATAGGTGATATTTTTTACGGCGGACATAAAAGCACCCCGGGGCCGGTAAGCTCAAAAAATACGGGGCTGCAGCGGGACTATAATAATAACATTACCCTTACACTCTGGAATCCGGCTCTTGCAGAACTTTTTAATTTGAAAAACTCTCTGGTCTGGCTTTGTAACAACCGCTTTTATAAAGATGAAAGTGGCAGCGAAGACAGCAAACATTTTATAAATACAATAAAATATACAGGCAGTGCAGATTTTACTTCACTTGCCGGCGGACACTTGCGCCAGCTTGTGGGCTTTTCTTGTGATTTTACTAAGTTAGATTCAACTAACGATGGAAATCATTTTCAGATTTCTGGAGTACTCAAGGAAACAAGTAAAGTTACGTTTGGCGGAGGAAAAGCCGGTCTCTGGACCTTCAGCCTTCCACTTGCTTCTAAGCTTTGTGCAAATGATGCAAATATAAATGCAGCCTTTGTTCCAAAAGCGGGGCTTGCCTGGCAAAGCCCTTCTGGCAGACTGGGACTTTTCGCTGATGTTTACCGCATGGTGCAATTTCCTAATATGGATGATTTATTTTGGGAAGGAGCTGGCTTTCACGGTAATCCTGAGCTTAGACCTGAAAGCGGCTGGGGTGCAGACCTTGGTATAACAATTAATGATGTAGAATTTGGAAAAGATTCCCGTCGTGGAAAATTCAACTGTGGTATAACTCTTTTTTCTGATTATTATAAAGATAAAATTAAATGGGGAAGCGGCACTACAGAAAATCTTTCGAGTGCCTTTTACTTTGGCCTTGACTTTAATCTAAAGGCTGATTTATTTGCCGGTTTCTGGACTCTGGATTTCAACGGAGAGTATTTGTATAACCGGCTTTTAGATGAAGACAACAAATATACTTACGGCAAGCGTATTATGTGGACACCAGATTTAACCTGTACTTTAATTTCAGTCTGGAACTTTGAACTTGCAAGACTTTCACTGACCGCCTCTTATACAGGCCGCCGTTATACCTCAAATATGAATATTTATTATCTTAAACCTTATGTGCTCCTGGGAGTAACTGCAGAAGCAATTCCTGTCCGTGGAAAGTTTACCCCTTATCTTAAAGCTGATAATCTTTTGAACTGGCAGTATCAGTCTGTAGACGGTTATGCAATGCCGGGTATTTCTTTAACTCTTGGTGCAAAGTATAAGTTTTTTTAATTCGTGATGTCGATTTGACCCTTTTTATGTACTGGCTTACAGTTGACTTTCTGCGCGGAGAGAGTCGAGCCGAGCAAGACGTGCCTTGTCCGGCTCAATGCAGAGATTCTTTTCCTGGGTAGGAAGTACAAGCCCCTTAGGTCCATTTTTAGCACGACGCAGATATTTTACGTGAGTGTAGTAGAGGTCTGTTTTTCCGGCATTGCGGGCCTTTGAATAATACACGGCAAGGTTAGCGGCGTCTAACAGAATATCAAGAGGGACAGTTTTTCCTTTTCGTGCCTTTATAAAAACATAGCCGCCCGGGAAGTCCCGTACGTGCAGCCAGAGATCATCGCCCCTTACGTGATGGCGGAGCAGCTCGTCGTTTTCGTTTGCGTCGCGGCCGACTAAGAAATACCAGCCGTTTACAGTGTAGTCCAGCCCCGGGTGAGTTTTTTTCTGCTGCTGCTTTGGAGTTGTGTCACGGCGGAGCAGCTGCTCAATCTTAACCGGATTCTTTTCGTTCTTAATTTCCTCATAAAGTGCGTCGAGTTTTTCAATCTGTTTTTTCGTAATCTCAATATCGTGGGCAAGCTCTTCGGTGCCGCTTACAGCCTTTTTGTATTTTTTATAATATTCAGCCGCATTTTCCTGAGCAGATTTTTTCGGGTCTATCATCAGGCGGATTTTTTTTCCGCTTTCGTAGTCTTCACATTCGAGAAAATTGCTGGAGCCGTCAATCAGGTAGCCGTAGCTTAAAATAAGGTCGCCCTGATGCTTGAGCTGCCCCGCATTCTTAAATGATTCCTGTTTTTCTTCAAGATTTCTTAGCGCTGCTTCCTTTTTCGAGCGGGCAGAGTTGTACCATTTTTCAGCCTTTTCAAAGAGGGCCTCGCGCGAAAGGTTATCTGAATGCTCCGAGTACCACCAGTCAATGTAGGAATTGAAGGAGGGGAATGCCTTCCCCTGCGCCCGCACTTCGTTGCGGGCTACCCCTTCTAACGGGGGCTCCGCCCCCGTAACGCCCCCGGCGTCACCCTTAGCCCAGTCACGCACCGGGAATCTCGCAAGAATTTCCTCTTCCGACTGTTCTCGAATTTCTACCTTAAACTTTTCATCCTTTACTTCGCCGCGTTCCGGCCTGCGGAACATAGGTTCAAGAATTGTGTTGTCGGTATCACAGAGCAGCACGTTTGCCGCATTATTCCAGAGCTTTATGTAAAGGAGGTAATTTTCTTCAATCTCTTCAGGCCCTTTCTGAGCTTCGAGCTCTTCTTTAGAAAGCACCGGTTTTTTTATAAGCGAAATATGAACATATTCTTTGTTAGCCTGCTTTTCCTGAACCAGGCGACTGAGCTCCATTTTAATTACACGCTCATAGCCCAGTTGCTCAATAGAGTTTATACGGCAGCCCTTAATATGAGCGCGGAGAAATTCCATAAAGCGAAGCGGCTTGTCATTTTTTGTGATTTTACGTCGCGTTTCATTTATTCGCACAGAATTTTGTGCAGTGCATACAAGAAGGGTTTTTGCTGTGCCTTCTTTATAAGTATAAAAAGCAAGGGTATCAAAACCCGGCTGAATAATATCCTGAATAAAAGCACCTTCAAGATTAAGTTCATTAAGGATTAAATTGATTTCATTACAGTTAAGAGACATTTGAATTAATTATAGACTAATTAAATTAAAAAGTCACACGGGGATGCAAAATAATTATGAATTAAGAAAAAGCTTTCGGCAGTTTTCTTCTACTGCTGAGGCGAGTTTTGATGCAGCCATATTTCTTTTTGTGGCTACATAATCATAAATGTAGCTGATGTTATTTGGAGTGTTGCTTGTATTCTTGAGAGGGACAGGCGCATAATAAGGAGAATCAGTTTCTATAAGGATTCTTTCTTTGGGAACATGATTTATGAGTTCTGCCATGTCAGAGGCTCCCTTTTTACCCGCATAGGTTACTTCTCCATTAAAGCTTATGTACCAGCCCAGGTCAAGGAAAAAGTCCAGTTCGGACTTACTGTAGGAATATCCGTGAATTACGCCCTTGTTCCATTTTACCGCTTTGAGAACATCTACAGTTTCCTGAAAGCCCTTTCGTGAATGAACTATTACCGGCATGTTCAGCTTTTTACCCAAAGTCAGCTGCAGGGCAAAGAGGTCTTTTTCATCTGAGATTGTACTGTGATCAAAGTAATCATGTTCACGGCCTTCGTATTCAACAGATTCCCAGTCGTGGTCTATTCCGCAAGGGCCTATTGCTACTAGTTTTCCAGCAAAGTCGTCGTCAGAATCCTTAAAGCTAATGATAGTGTCTTCCAGACTTTCTATGTAGTCGTAGCGGTTTTCTACAGCGTCCAGGTCCGGCATTATGCCGGCACTAAAGTAGAGCATCTGGCGGACAATGCGTTTTACATCTTCATTATCAATTAATTCAATACAATCTCTAACAGCATCTGCTCTGGCCCAGATATCGTTGGCTTTAATTCCACTATCCAGGGCAAAAAACGGTTTTGTCGCAGCCATCTCTTGCAGAAGTTGTGCGACAAAATCTGCTCCAGAGTCATTTATTATCTGTGAAAAATTAAAAAGAATGTCTGAACTCATAACTCTTATATTATCGGATAGAGTCTATGTTAGCCTTACCACCAGGAACAAATGGAAGTACATTTTCTTCGCTGTCTACAGTTACGCGTACAAAGCAAGGCTTATTCTGGCGGTTAGCGTCAAAGGCTTTTTTATACCATTCAGCATCACTGTCTGCATCTACTGCTTCAATTCCAAAACCGCGTGCAATTGCAAGTAAGTCTGGCGAGCGGCCGAAAACAGAGGCGCTGTAGTTCTTGTCAAAAAGGAATTTCTGCTGCTGGTAAACCATACCAAGGGTTCCGTTTTCAAAAACAATAACAGTTACCGGAAGGTTGAGTTCAGCAAGTGTAGCCATTTCCTGAACGTTCATCATTATAGAACCGTCACCGCTGAAGCATACAATTCTCTTGTCCGGATTAGCAATAGCAGCGCCAATAGCAGTAGGAAGACCAAAGCCCATAGTTCCAAGGCTTCCGGAAGTAAGGAAGCTGCGAGGTCGTTCAACAGGGTAGTACTGTGCAGCCCACATCTGATGCTGACCTACGTCTGTTGTAGCGATAAGTCCGTCTGGAGCAACGCCGGCAGCGGCCGCCAGCTCCGGTATTTTAGAAATGATTTCGCGTGGATTAGCAAGCTTTTCGCCTTTCGGGCGGCCGCATTCAGTTGAGTGGTTCTGAGACTTAAGCTTTTGAATCTTCTTCAGCCAGCCTTCATCCGAGCTGATTTTCTTTTCGTTTACAAGCTGAGCAATTACCGGGAATACAGATTCAACATCAGCTACTACAGAGATGTTCGATTCAATAATCTTATCAACTTCGGCAGCATCAATATCAATATGAATAATAGTCGCATCTGGACAGAACT